>Ga0102946_1000261_pt1 | contig 18534 bp, 18 predicted proteins | sample SalPon2A_A_D1_MG_FD_78209 | JGI IMG/M metagenome (GOLD analysis project Ga0102946, IMG submission 78209) | Soil microbial communities from South San Francisco under conditions of wetland restoration - Salt Pond MetaG R2A_A_D1_MG | ecosystem: Environmental > Terrestrial > Soil > Wetlands | place... | reverse complement strand
TAACCGGCGGCGGCCAGGGCGTTCAGCAACGACGGGCTGTCGACCGCCGGTGTTTCATCCATCGCCCCCACCGCGTCCTCCAGTGACCACAGCAGGGCGGTCACGCCCATCGCATCGTCAGGCAGGCTGGCCGAGCTCAGGCGATCGGCGGCATCCAGTTCCGCCGTCAGCAATTCGAAACTGGCCAGGACCCGCTCCACTGTCCTGCTGTCGAGCGGATCCAGGTGGTATTCGAGCGGATGCGCCCCGGCGGTAACCGGTGACAGCAGAACAGAAAGGGTCAGCACCCCGGCCGAAAAGTTTAGCCCGCGTAAAATGAAGAGACGGACGATTTCTGCTAGTTTTGGCATGATGGATTCATTATAAACACTAGACTCCCAATCTTGGAGCATCGACCCGCAGGAGGAAAGCGACAGGTGACCGGTAAACCAATTCGAAACGTATCGCGCGCGACAGGCCGAAACTGCCTGGCGCGCAGTGGGCGAAAACATCTGCGCTGCCTGGCGGGATCGCTATTGTTGCTGGTCTCGACCCTGGCCCAGCTACCGGCGAACGCCGCCGGGATCACCATCGAGAACACCGACCGCAACCAGGGGATTGTGATCGTCGATGCCCGCCCGGTGAGCAGCGGCACCTGGATTCTTTACGCCACGCAGCCCACGCTGGGTCAGGCGCATCAGGCCGAGCGCTGCGCGGTTAATTATTACCTGCTGAAACTGGAACCCGGACTGGCCGGGGCGAAGCCGGAGCTTCTGGCGGAAAATACCTGCTTCCATTTCGGAATGACCGGACGCCTCCTGGCAAACGGGGATGTGCTGATTATCTCTGGGACGCGGGTGGAAACCTGGCGGCCGGGTGCCGGAAAAATCGGGGAATGGCAGCTGGATTCGCTGAAATCTCTTGGTCACCTCAAGGGCCGGGCGGGTGCATCGGAGGGAATGCAGACGGCGATTGCGCGCAACGGTGACGTCGTGCTCGCCGCACCCTACCCGCGGTCGCGGAACGACACCACCACGCCATCAGGCGTGGTCGCGCGGGTATCCGCAGAAGGCAAGACGCTCTGGCAGCGGGAGCTTTCCGAACCGGGGACCCTGCTAAGCGTTATCGACGCCTGGCCCGCAGAGGATGGCGGCGGATGGCTGCACGTGGCTGCGCGGGCAATGGAAGGTTCCAAGCTGCCAGGCGTTGATGCGCCACCAGGCGCACTGATCGTCGGCCAGAATCGCCTGTACCGGATCGATGCGAAAGGCGAACTTGTGGCTAACGTGGTGCTGGCGGCTGACCAGATGCAGGATTTTTCCGCGCCGCCCCCACCCATGCCGGACCCCGGCGAAGATCCGGAGGCTTTCCAGGCAGCGCTTCAAGCGTCGTTGGCGCAATCCGAAGAACTGATCCAGGGAAAATTCCTTGGTTACGGCGACATCGTCGGGCATCCGCGGCCCGATGGCGGCCTGGATTTGCTGGTGGGACGTCGAGCCGACGAAGCTGAGCTGATTCGGGTGGGCGCCGGTGGCGATATTTATTTGCGCACCTCGTTGAGCGAGGCGATGACGGCGGAAGGCCTGCGGGAATGGATCGACTTTTTGGCCGGCGACGGACAGGTCATCCTCTTCGGCACGCTGGGCACCCGAAAAGACCGCCTGCCCCAAGGCTACCTGAGCTGGATCGGCCTCGATGGCGGCTCCGCCGTCACCCGGCTGGTTCCCCTGGACGAACTGGGCCTGGAAGAAGCCCGGAATGCCGGCGACGAGGACCGGCAGTATCTTGAAAACAATCCCAGCCAGCAAGGCCAGTTGCTGACATCACTCGCCGGGCGGCCGCTTGCCGTGTCACTGGTGTACCGGTCTCGGCGCCCGGCCATACAGGTGGATGAGGGCACCGAACAGTTGGTGGTCTATACCGAAGTGCGTGACGAACGTCGGGTGAAAACAGACAAGGAAAAGCAAAGGGAGCAGCGGAAGGCAGCCCGGCAGGCGCAGAAGGAAGAGATGAACCGCGAAATGGCCGCCTCCATCGGCGTTTCCGAGGAAGAGTACGCGGCGATGAGCAACCGGGAGCGCAAGGAAGCCATGGTGCGAAACGGCGACATGGAGGCCATGATGGCGGCAGCGATGAAGCAGGCAGAGGCCGCGATGCAGCAAATGCAGGCGCAGCAGGGCGCCAGTGGCGCGGCGACGACGCCGGAAATGGCGGGCGCCATGGCCCAGGCGCAACAGGCGTTGGCGAACGCCGGCGTGGTGGCGCCGGCAACCGCTCAGCCTGGCCCGTCCGGTTCAATTGAAACAGCGGAAGAAGTGGCTGCCGAAAACACCCTGCCGCTCGATTCAAACCTCAGGGGTATCCTTGAATATGAGCATCCGGATGGCCTGGCGACAACGCTGATCATTCTCGATCGCCAGTCGGACGATGAGTTGTTTCGAAAAGATTTCGGGGACGGCAGCGTTTATGAATACCTGGACTTCAGCCGCTACGGACTCCCGCTTAACCAGTTTGCGGTGGTGTTGGTGGACGCAGATAACCAGGCCTTGCTGGAACTGACGCCAGTTATGACTGAATAAGGGAATCCGCTGCGGCCTCACCGAGGCCGGCATGAAAATTGGTTTTGGTCCAGAATTCCGTGGCCGGACGCGCCGTCAGGCAGCGCCCGGTCAATCTTACTGACTGGTGATCAGTTTACGCGCCTGCTTGGGTGTCTTGTTCAGGGCATTGGCCAGTTCTTCGGAAAGCAGCTCCAGAGACTGGTTCAGATGTGCCCGATCCGATGCCCGCAGGGTGCCTTCGGCTTCGAGCTGACTCAAACCCTTGTAGACTTCGGCATAATCGCGGGCGTTACCCCGCTCCAATGCTTCCTGGTTGGCATTCGCACGCGCTTTCCACTGGCTGCTCATTGTGCCTTCGTAGTTCTCGAGGTGGTCGAGAATTTCACGGGCCTTGTTGGCGCCGATGGGGTTGCGAACGGTACCTTCGAGGTCCTTGGTGCGCAGCATCAGGGTCAGTTTTTCGCGTTCGAAGTACAATTTGGCGAAGTTGGTTTCCGGCTCGCCGGAAAAACTCATCATGGCAATGGACTGAACCAGCCCGATGCCATGGTGCGGATGGTGGACGGTATCTCCTTGATTAATAGTAATATGCTTTCTCTCTGATTCAGGTTGGTGGGGTGGTGGATAATATCTAAACGAAACAATATCTTACCTCATTTTACGGTTACTCTCAAGCGTTCAACTGTTGAACAGGGCTGAAAATGGCTCCTGGCGCGGGTTTCAGACAAAGCGCTGTTTTCTGTCCGGCCGGCGGGTTCACCGATTCGAATGCGGTGCTGACCAATTTCTTCGGCACAACGGTCAACATGCTTGTATCCTGAGCAGATAGGTATATCGTATGCGCACCCTCAAACCACTGGTGGTCCAACTGAAGTCACCGGCTCCCGCATATGCCAGGAACAGGGTTTGTGAGAAGGTGCTGTCGCTTGAATCGTTACCGGGAATGCCGTGTCCATGAATGAATCCAATGAAACCCTGCTGACTTTCGGCTGGCGCGAATGGGTCGGGCTGCCTGAACTGGGCATTCCCGAAATCAAGGCGAAAGTGGACACCGGCGCCCGGACATCCGCCCTGCATGCCTTTGAAGTCCGCCCGTTCATCGAGCAGGGGCAGCGGCGGGTCGAATTCAAGCTGCACCCGCGGCAGCATGACGATGAAACCGTGATCGTTTGTGTTGCGGACGTGATTGATGAAAGGACCGTCACCGACTCGGGTGGCCACAGTGAGCGGCGCTGGGTGATCGAGACGACCATGACCATCGGCGGCTTCTCCTGGCCGATAGAAATTACACTCACCGCCCGTGACTCCATGCTGTTCCGCATGCTGATTGGCCGCACGGCGATGAAAAATCGGGTCCGGGTCGATCCCGCACGGTCCTACCTGGTCGGGCGCAAATCGCGCAAGCACAAGAATCCTGTAAACCGATGACACAAAAGAATAAATCGATCAAGATCGGCGACGTGGTGGTGAAGCCGGGCCAGCGTACGACAATCGAGTTGCCGGTGGCCGACCTGTACACGGCCACGCCCCTGAACATTGCGGTGCAGGTGATCTGCGGCCGCCGCGCCGGTCCGACCCTGTTTGTTTCCGCCGCCGTGCACGGTGATGAACTGAATGGTGTCGAGATCATTCGCCGTCTGCTGAAACACAAGGCATTGCGTTCCCTGCGCGGCACGCTGCTGGCCATCCCTATCGTAAACGTGCATGGTTTTCTGAACCAGTCGCGTTACCTGCCGGACCGGCGCGATCTCAATCGGTCATTCCCCGGCAGCGCCAAAGGTTCGATTGCCGCGCGCCTGGCGCATACGTTCCACAAGCAGATCGTATTCCGGTCGGATTACGGCATCGACTTGCACACCGGCGCGATCAACCGCTCGAACCTGCCCCAGGTGCGGGCCAACCTGGACGACCCGAAAACCCTGGAACTGGCCCGCGCGTTCGGCGCGCCGGTTATTATCAACGCCAATATACGAGACGGCTCGCTGCGCGCCTGCGCCGGTGAACTGGGCCTTCCGATGCTGATCTACGAAGCCGGGGAAGCGCTGCGTTTTGATGACATGAGCATCCGCGGCGGACTGCGCGGCGTGATCAATGTCATGCGCGCCATCGGCATGTTGTCCGCCGCCCGCAAAGCACGGATCTATGAGCCCGTGCTGGCACGCACCACGTCGTGGGTTCGTGCGCCCGTCAGCGGAATCGTCAGCGAAAAGTTGAGACTCGGCAGCAGCGTGGTCAAGGGGCAGCGCCTGGCCACGGTCAGCGATCCGCTGGGTGATGAGACGGAAAACGCCGTGGCGCCGTTCGACGGCATCATCATTGGCCGCAGCAATCTGCCTCTGGCGCACGAAGGGGACGCCCTGTTCAATATCGCCGCATTCAAGAGCATTGCCAGTGCTGAAGACCGCGTCGAGGAGTTCACCGCGGCTTTTGACCCGGCTTCACATGACAGCTCACAAATTCTGGCATCTGACATGATGCCGTTTCCAGACAGGAGTACCGAATGAAAATTGCAGTTCTATCGACCAACAGAAATCTCTATTCAACTCGCAGACTGATGGAGGCCGGTAAAGAACGCGGTCACGAAATGGTGGTCATCAACCACAAGCGCTGTTACATGAACATCACCTCGCACAGCCCCGGAATCCACTACAACGGCACCTCGATTGAAGGCGTTGACGCCATCATTCCCCGGATCGGCGCTTCCGTGTCGTTTTATGGCACGGCCGTGGTGCGCCAGTTTGAAATGATGGGTGTCTACTCGGTGAATGAGTCGGTGGCCATCACGCGGTCGCGTGACAAACTTCGCGCGCTGCAGTTGTTGTCCCGAAAAGGTATCGGCCTGCCGGTCACCGGTTTTGCCAACTCGCCGGATGACACTGAAGACCTGCTGCAGTTCGTCGGCGGCGCCCCGGTCGTGATCAAGCTGCTGGAAGGGACGCAGGGCGTGGGCGTGGTCCTGGCCGAGACCAGGCAGGCCGCGGAGAGCGTCATCGAGGCATTCAGCGGCTTGAAAGCCAATTTCATGGTGCAGGAGTTCATCAAGGAAGCAAAAGGCGCCGATTTACGCTGTCTCGTGGTCGGCGACAAGGTGGTTGCTTCCATGAAACGCCAGGGCAAGGAAGGCGAGTTCCGCTCCAACCTGCATCGTGGCGGCAGTGCCAGGCTGATCAAGATCACGCCGGAAGAGCGTTCCACGGCAGTCCGCTCCGCCAAGGTGATGGGTCTCAATGTGGCCGGTGTGGATCTACTGCGTTCGAATCATGGCCCGGTGGTGATGGAAGTGAACTCCAGTCCCGGCCTGGAAGGCATAGAAAAAGCCACCGACAAGGATGTGGCCGGCCTGATCATCCAGTTCATCGAGAAAAATGCGCGCAGTGGAAATACCCGCACCCGGGGGCGCGGCTAACCCGGCAAGGGCCAGCGCGATTCGCTACCAGGATTTGGCCAAACCTGGCCTCTACCAGTGACCGTCACGGCAACTCTCGGGTATGTGCCTCAGCTCTCCGGTCACGGTGTGGCAGTTCCATTGAACCCGCCCACTGTTTGGATCCAGGTAGCCATCCAGCGACATGACCACGTTGGTGGCAGCGCCCGTGTTCCAGGTACGGATGACGATCCAGGGTTCAGCACAGGTGTGGCTGATGACAATGGACTGCACATATTCGGTGCTGGCCATTGAATAGCCCGTGGTCGTGTTGCTGGGCACAACGGTCGGATCGCTCATGCAGGTTTCGGCCACCGCAACCTTGGCTGAGGCAGCCATGCTGAGGCCTTCGCTGACCCGGGTGCGGATGGTGTAATCCTGGTAACTCGGCAAAGCGAGTGAAACCAGCACGGCGATGATCGCAATCACGATCATCAGTTCGATCAGGGTGAAACCTTTGGCGGAATTTCCCCTTGGTTTAGAAATAAAAGCTTTCATCGGTTTGCCCTCCATGGCAAAACTTCGGCATCCGCCAGATAACCCCCTTGGCCCTGGTATTCCAGATGCCGTTAGAGTATACAATAAATTTAATTAAATATGTATATCAGAGGGTTAGACGCTGGAAACGGTCAGAATCGGATAATTACGCTGGCCGATGGCGAAAAAGCCCTGATGAATTTATGACCTTGTTCCTGTTCTTGAAAAAGGTCTACCAGCTACTGCCGAGGGCGACGGTAATCGACTGCCCACTGACGCCGCTGGCCTCTTCAGTTGCCAGAAAAGCAATCATTTCAGCAACTTCCATCGGAGTGGCCACCCGTCCGGGTGGGTAAAGCGCGGCCCGTTCCGCCCATATTTCATCCGTCGTAACGCCGCGTTGTCCGGCCTCGGCGCGTGCGGAGCGTTCAGCCATTTCCGTGCGGACCCAGCCAGGAAGCACCGCATTGGAAGTGATGCCGAAGGCGCCGCCATCCTGGGCGGCGGAACGCATCAACCCCAGCAATCCGCTCTTGGAGCTGTTATAGGCGCTGCCGGCGTGTTCCGCGTTTTCGGCGGCGGTTGAGCTGGTGTAGACGAGCCGTCCATAGCCCTGCTCAACCATGCTTTTCATGACCAGGCGGGTGAGATAGTAGGGGCCATCCAGGTTGATGCGCAGCGTCTCGCGCCAGGTAGCTTCATCCTGTTCCCAAATCACCCGTTCGTGCGCCGAGCCGATACCGTGATTGCACACCAGGATGTCGATCGCGCCCAGTCGTTCCCGTGTCGCCTCCACCGCCATGGCGCAGCCTTGTGCCGTACCCAGGTCCGCGGTCACGTAGTCGGTGCCAAGCGCGGCAAGTTCTTTCTCACTACGGGCCACGGCCATGACGCGGGCGCCGCGGGATACCAGCAGCTCAAGCGTGGCCTTGCCGATGCCCCGCCCGGCGCCGGTGACCAGTGCGATTCTTCCTTCAACGCCCGCCATGGATCAGCGGCCCCGGCCAAAGTCTGCGGGTGGCTCTTCCACCTGCAGCGGTTGCGGCGGATTCTGCTCCAACTGCTCCAGCAAATAGCGCACGCCGGCTTCCAGGCTGGGGTCTTCACCGGCAGCGATCTGTTCGGGGCGATCCACCACTTCGATGTCCGGGGCGACACCTTCATTCTCAACCACCCACTCTCCTTCCGGATTCAGCATGCGGAAGGTGGACGCCAGGATGCCGCCACCGTCGGCCAGCATCGGGTTGCCTGAGATGCCGATCAGCCCACCCCAGGTGCGGGTGCCAATCAGGGGACCGAGCCCCAGTTCCCTGAAGTAATAGGGGAAGGCGTCGCCACCGGATGATGAATAGCCGTTGATCAGGGCCGCCTTCGGTCCGGCGTGCGAGATGAAGGGCGTGGTTTGGGTTGCCGCATCCAAACCTCTTCTTTTCCAGTAAACCAGCGGTTTGCGCGCCACCAGGCTGACCATGTGGTCGGGGATAAAACCGCCACCGTTGTAACGTACATCGATCAGGATGGCGTCTTTGTTGATTTGCGAGGGATACAGGCGGAACAGCTCCCGGTGCCCTTCAAAAGCGGTGTTCGGCAGGTGCACGTAGCCCACGCGCCCGCCGGAGAGTTCGTCCACCATCTGCCGACGGCTTTCCACCCAGTCGAGGTAGCGCAGGTTGGTTTCACGGGTGATGGTTGTGACCATCACCTGGCGAGCGCCCTTTTCCTCGGGTTTGCCATTGAGCGTCAGGCTGACCAGCGTGTCGCCCTTGTTTTCCAGCAGGTAGTAGAAGTTGTCGACGCCAGCAGTGGACACGCCATCGACTGCGAGAATGTAGTCGCCCACCTGCGCGTTCACACCGGGCTCGGCCAGTGGGGAACGCTGGTCCGGGTGCCACGATTCACCGCTGAAGATTTTTTCGATCCGGTAGTACCCGTCCGCCGGTACGATGTCGGCGCCCAGCAGTCCGCCATTCAGCCGCCTGACGGTGGTTTGGTCTCCGGCGGTCACGTAATTGTGGCCCGCATTCAGTTCGCCGGCAATTTCACCGAAAATGTAATCGAGGTCCTGCCGATAGGCCAGGTCGGCGAGCAGGGGCTCGTATTTGTCACGGATGGCGAGCCAGTCGTTGCCGTGCATGCCGGGCTCGTAGAACCAGTCGCGGATAATACGCCACTGGTCGGTATACATCTGCCGCCACTCAACGCCCGGATCGATGCGCAATTGCATGGCGGACAAACTCAGTTGTCCCTTGCCGGCATCCTGCTTTGGTGCGGCCTTGGCGATGCCCCACTTGTTCCCGGCATTGAACAGGAGCTTCTCGCCACCGGAGGCAAGGTAAAACCGGTCAATGCCTTTCATGACGGTTTTCTGCTCTTCGGCTTCCAAATCGAAAAACAGCAGGCTGGTCTCGTCATTGCCTTGTGAAAGATAAAAAATACCCTTTTCATTGGCGGCCAGGTTTCCGTAATTACCGCCTTCGGCGTTGACCGCCGTCACGCGCTCTTCAAAGCCCGCTGGAACCCAGTCATACACCGGATCTTTGGATTCCTCGTCCTTGCCCTTTTTGCTCTTTTTCTCTTCCTTGACGGTCACCTCATCACTCTTCGGGCGATGCAAAGCGGGGACATCGGCATTGACCAGCCCGGCGTACACTCGCGCTGAATTGGTATAAACGGTGTCGTCATCGCGATCGCTGAACGTGAGATTGAAGTCGCGGTTGGAGACGAAATACAGGTAACGGCCTTTTGGATCGAACACCGGATTGGCGTCCTGCGTGTCGCTGGAGGTGAGTTGAACGACCTGCTTACCGGCCAGTGAAAAGGCCCAGATATTGCTGACGTTGGCATCGTTGTTCTTAACGTAAACGATAATCTTGCTGTCCGGCGACCAGCTGTAGTCGTTGATATCGTTGCGGGTCGAGCTGTCGACCTGCGTGATGTCACCCGTGGCTACCTCGACAAACTGAAGGCGCTGGTTCTTGTCACCGAACAGCAGGTACTTGCTGTCGGGCGACCATTCCGCTGGAAAACGCCAGACGCCTCCGTCGCTGGTGATCCGGCGTGACTCACCCGAACCGTCCTGTGCGGTGACATAGAGTTCATACTCGCCGCTTTCGTCGCTCATGTAGGCCAGCCAGCGGCCATCTGGCGACCAGCTCACCTGGATTTCACGAGCCGCGGGCGTTTTTGAGACGTTGCGGATCTGGCCGTTTTCGGCCGGTACGCTGAACAGTTCACCGCGGGCGCCAAAAATCACCCGCTTTCCATCCGGAGAAATATCGGCTGATTCAATGAATTCAAAAGCCGCAACGTAGTGCGGCATCACCCCGACCCGGTCGCCGGTAATCTCGATGTCCAGTTTTGTGCTGCTGCCGCTGGCCGGGTCGAAACGATACAGGAAGCCGCCGTTTTCATAGACGATGGCCTCCGGGCCGGCGCTTGGCCAGAGAACGTCGAATTCGTCGTGATTCGTCATCTTTACCGGTTCGCCGTCCGCCTGGTAGCGATAGAGGTTCAGCGTGTAGTCGCGGTCGGAAACGAAATAAATATCATCACCCACCCACACCGGCTGGTGATCGGTCGCCCGATCATCGGTCAGTTGCTTCGAGCTGTGATTGACCAGGTCGTAAGTCCAGACATCTTGTGCGCGGCCACCCCGGTAACGCTTCCAGGTGCGGAATTCGCGGTCGATGGGGGTGTAAACCACCTGGTTTCCATCGGGTGAAAACATGCCGCCGCCACCTTCAGGAATCTCGATAGGCCGCTCGTTGCCGCCGTTCGCCGGAACCAGGTAGTAGCGCCCCATACGTATGCCCCAGGGCAGGCGATTGGCGCGCACCAGGATATACTGGCCATCCGGAGTCCAGTCGAGCACGCGGTAGTCAAAACCGCCGCGTGGCGGCATGACACCCACGTCGTTGTACCAGGTCAGCTCGGTCGGCACTCCACCGCCGCTGGGCATCACGTAGACCTGTCGGGTGCCGTTGTATTCGGCTGAAAAGGCGATCTGGCTGCCGTCCGGTGAAAACTTGGGAAACGTCTCGAAACCCTCGTGCGAGGTCAGCCGCCTGGCGACACCGCCGCGGGTGCTGGCAATATAGATGTCACCGGCATAGACAAAGGTGACCTGGCTGCCGTGGATATCCGGAAAACGCAGCAAGCGCGTGGAATCGGCGGAAACGGGGCTGATCAGGAGAAACAGGAGGATCAGGGCGATGCCTGACTGGAAAAACGAACGGCGCATGGACTGCTCCCGGAGTTGTAGGTTGATTCTGTACGGCACCAGGCCGCGACGGCGCTGATGCATGAGCACGGGTATGTTACCCAATAAAGTGGGGCCGGGGTAAACTTGGCTCAAGTGAACAAAGTGACCCAGTCGGAATGACCAACAAGGAGTTGATCGAAGGTTCGGCCAGCCTGGAATCGGAGGTGCTGGACCATTCGAAGGACTTCGTGGAATGCGTGCAGCAGTCCGCGTTGGCGGAATATCATCGCCTGGCCGCTTCGAAGCACTTCGAGAGCCTGATGCGGCAAGGCGGATTCAATCACGGGAAGTTGTTCTGTTACGCTGAATTCATCATCTTCAGGAGGGAATTCATCAACCGGTTTCCCGAGGCCTCCCAGGCTGCCTGCATCAACGCGTTCAGCGCCCTGTTTCTGAAAAACGACATCTCGATCAGCAATTTGCTGGACTTGATGGAGGGGTCAGGCGAATTGAAAAGACTGACAGATAAGCTGGGGCCAGAGTAAATTATTCCGGCCTTGAGTCTTGAGTAAATATTTTACACGCATTGGGGGTAAAGCCTTACAGCCGGTTTGCCATTAGCCATTTATCATTCACGCATCAATTGAAGTTGACACATTTTGGGATCAATATGGGCATCGTGAATGAAAAAATCCTGTTGAGCAATCCAAGGCAACCCAACCTGAAAGCTCTGGAAATTACTGCACTGGCGGATACCTGCGCTGTTCACCTGTGTATTCCGCAACATGTCCAGCATCAACTCAGGCTGGAGCCGTTGGAAGATCGTGAAGTGGTTCTTGCTGACGGTTCGAGGCGAACGGTTCCCTATGTCGGCCCCATCCAGATCCGCTTCAAAAACCGATTGGGTTTCACTGGTGCGTTGGTCATGGGGGATCAGGTGCTGTTTGGCGTCATTCCGATGGAAGATATGGATCTGGTGGTCATCCCCGGCACCTGTTCGATGGACGTCAATCCACAAAGCCCGAACGTGGCGACCTCTCTGGCCAAGTGAGGAAAGGAAACGGAGCTGCGATCTCGGTATTCCACCGGTGTCACTCAAAGCCGTCGTAGCTCTTCTTCCAATTTTTTATTGCGCTGCGGGCATCAGCCGTAAAACTATTCGTGCGTATGGTGGTAGAGCGCCTGGTGGACCAAAATTCCATCCCTGAAAATGTCGCTGCCAGATGTCTCGATTTTGCTTGATTGAAAACGGGCTGCTTAAAAAACCATATCGCATGAGGCCACAGGAAGACAAATAGGGCAGCCGGTGAATTGCCTGCTATTGGCGCACCCGTCGGGGCCGGAGTGCTTTGACCCCGGCCCCGGCTATTTCCCGCCGAAATGGGTTCTCGCTACGGCGTTTCGATCTGGATATCCCACATGTAGTCTGAATGGGAACCGCAGATTTCGCTGAACTCCGCGCCAGCGGCGTTATCGTTACCGTACATGGCTTCGATCAGTCCGCCGCGCGCTTCCAACAGGCCCTTGTGGGTCGGGGCCGTCATGGTCTGAATCCTGCGATAGGCTCCGCCGACCTGGTGGGACTGCCAGCCCCATGAGCTCAGTTTGCCATCGGCCACCGCTTTGTTGAGAATGGGTGCGAAGTCCTTGGCCCAGATTTCATCCGCGCGTTCTTCCCTGGACTCGTTGCACTTGTAATAGACCGAAAAACCGGCGTCGCTGCGGGTGTCGCTGCCGGTGCCGGACTCGACTTTCCAGATGTAGTCCTCATGCGCACTGCAGATTTTGCCGAATTCGTTGTCACCATTATTAGGCAGGGCGTCCATACGTTTGCCGAATTCTTCTTGCGCGTCGAGCAGGCCGCCTATGCTGGCCGCCTGGTAATACTGGACTCGCCGCCATTTGCCGCCGGTGTGATGCGCCATCCAGCCCCAGGCCGAGATCAGGCCTTCCTTGACCATCTGGTCATACACCGGCGCATTCGACGCCTTGACGATCTCGTCGACACGATCCTGGCCGGCTACATCGCAGTAAAAATAGGTGGCGTAGGTGTACACGGAGGGTGCTGCCTCTTCCTGCGCCATCAGGGAGCCGCTGGCGGCCACCAGGCTGAACAGGATTATTGATTTTTTCAGATAATGCATGATTTTCTCCTCAGACTGCAGAATGCAGCTTTCACTCCATTTATAGCAGAGGAGCCGGATGTTTGCCGAAACGGGGTCAGTGACAAAGCCGATAACAAAACTGGAGCAGCGAGTTCGTTTGTAACGGTTGGCCCGGTCAGTGCGGATCTCATCATGGCCCGGCAACTACGTGTTGCCACACTGAAGGTCGAATAGACGATTGCAACACCCCTTCAATCGTTGTGAATGAGCCAGGAGAGAATGATGAGAAACTAAGACCTACTTGACGGTGGAGTCCATAGATGATTTGTTAGCTTTCATCCTCTCCACCTCGTTCAACATTTTTCATCTTGAACAGCTGTTCACTTCGCATAACGTGAAGAATGAATACACTGTCTCCCTCAAGTCGGTAGAAAATTCGACATGGAGGCTCAACCAAGTGACGGTAGCGTGAGTCCTCAAATTCTTTTGGAACCGGGCCGAGTTTAGGATGCTGTTCAAGCTTCTCAACGTGGGCAAACACCCGTTGAACAATAGCTCTAGCAGCCCCCGGGTTTTCAACAGCAATATGGTCGGCGATAGCGTCCAGATCCGATAATGCAGGATCAGTCCATATTACTTGAGCCATCGCGACATTTTGGCCTTCGCCTCATCGTGCGTCAGGGTTCTTCCTTCTTCCACGGCCCTCTCACCGCGAGCAATTCCTTCCAGGATATTCATTCGGGTCTGCAGCCGATCAAAGCTCTCCACATCAACCAAGTAAGCGGATGGGAGGCCATGTTGCGTGATTAGAATGGGTTCCTTGTCTCGCTCCAGATCAGCCAAAAGATCGGTGGCTTTACGTTTGAGGGTAGTCACTAGTTCAGTTCTCATATTGTGATACTAAAGTATCACTCCATCGCGCGCAAGCAATGCAAAGCTAACGTCTTAGTTAAGCGGCCGGCCACAGGCCGGTCCGGTGAGCGCAGCGAACGCACTTGAACGGTTTGTTATGTAGTTCCCCCATCACCGTTTTTTCCAATACCCTGGTTTACGCTTTTGATGCGCGACAGCAATTATCTCCAGGTCGTTTTCAGTTGTTCGGTAAATCAAACTAAAAGGGAATCGCGGAAAGACGTATTTTCTTTGCGCTAATGTAATTTCCTGCCACCGCATCGGACTTTCAGATACCAGATTAACCGCTTGGATGGCTTCTTTCCGAAATGACTCAGCAACTGCTGGATTTCGTTCGTGGTACCAAAGAAATGCAGCCTTTAATTCGGCTGCTGCCTCTGGGTGGAAGGTAATACTAGCGATCGGCAACCTCAAATGCCTCTGCCTGCACCTGAGCCCACCCAACAGTTTGAACAGTACCGGAATCGAGTTCCGCTACTCGGCGTGAAATTTCTTCAACCCAGGAGGCATCCACACCATCTTCAGTCTCGGTGTCCAAACTGGCGAGGAGCAAGTTAACCAGCTCAGCGCGCTCTTGATCGTTGAGATTGAGTGCGGTTTCAAATAACTCTTTTGCAGAAGCAGCCATGTTTCTATTTTAGCACCTAATCCTGAGTTCGGTTCACACGCGCACTCTACATAACGTTTTAGTTAAGCGGCGCGTGCACAGCACGCGTCCGGTGGAGCCAGCATCGCTGGCGGAACGCACTTGAACGCTTTGTTATGTCTGTGTACCATATTTAGGTACATTTTGGTATACCCACTGGGAATAGAAATGGCAAGAAATACAAGTATTACATTAGGCGAGCACTTCGACAATTTCATTGCTCGGCAGGTTGGTGATGGTCGTTTTGGATCAGCTAGCGAGGTGGTCAGAGCTGGCCTGAGGCTTTTGGAAGAAAACGAAACCAAGCTGGAACTGCTCCGGGAAGCCTTGCATGAAGGCGAACAAAGTGGCTTTGTGGACTATTCGTTTGACTCGATTGTTGCAGAACTGAATGAAACCACTGTCGGTGAGTAAAAGTTTCAAAGTAACAGCCAAAGCCAGATACGACCTTCTCCAAATCGGCCAGTATACGGAGTCGAAATGGGGTAAAAACCAACGAAACCATTATCTGAAACAACTAGACGAAGCATTCAATTTGATTGCAGTAAACCCAAGGATCGGAAAAGACCGTTCGCACGTACTCACAGGATTTCGCAGCTTTCAACAAGGCTCCCACGTGATCTATTACAAGAAATCCAATGTGATAGAAATTATCCGTGTCTTACACAAACAAATGGATGTTGGAAAGCACATTCAAAAGACATAACTACAATTATGTGGAAAAGAGTGATGTAACGAGCCAAATATACTGTTTTTCGGCATTCATTCCTGATTTTGTCTCTGTTTATCAAACACTTGTCAAATGATTACCTGAAAACAAAACGGGGTCAGTGGCCTTGTAATAGCGCCAATTTCCACAAACAGGGCCATTTTATCTTTCATGGCTTACGCCGTGGATCAGCTATCGTTTTATTTTCAGGACCCTTTCTTCAGCGGGTCATTGCGGCCGAGCTGGTCGTGGCTGGAAACCCAGTCCAGCGAGGAGATGGCCGCGGCCAGTGATATTTCACCGGCCAGCACTGTGCCGGCGACGATTTCGGCGAATTTCCGGACCTTGCCGACGCCGTAACAGTCCATGGTTTCCAGGCACTCGCGCTGGGTGGGCAGGCCAGTGCCGCCGCCACAGGTGGCCACGATCAGCGACGGTAAAGTGATCGACATATAGAGGTCTTTCTCGGGTGTCAGTTCAGTGTAGATAATTCCTGCGGATGATTCGGATACATTGGCCACGTCCTGGCCGGTCGCAATGAACATGGCGGTGATCGCATTGGCCGAATGACACCCGTTATTGTTGGACCCAGACAGCGTTGAACCGATGCTGGCGACCTTGGAATGGTAGTAAATCGATTCGGTGTCCGCGTCCATGATTTCCAGCAGTACATCGTGCTTGACCACCGCCTCGGCAGTGACCCGCTTGCCGCGGGTGCGCATGATATTGATCATGGACGACTTCTTGTCTGTGGCGAAATTGGCTTCCAGGAAGAAGCGCTGTATTTCCGCCGCGTCGCAGTGTTGCAGAATCCAGTTGCAAGCCGCGAACGTGGCTTTACCGACCATGTTCATCCCCGCTGCGTCCCCGGTGGTGAAATTGAAGCGCAGGTAAGCGAACTTGCTGGCCAGGTAGTAATCAACGTACTTCAGGCGAATGAACGGATCGGTTTTCTCGCAAACGGCCTTGATGTCGTCATGGCGCTGGACGATCCAGTCGGCAAACTTCCGGGCCTGGGCGGCATCCTCGAACACGAAGGCCGGTGCGCGCTGCATGTTGTCACCTACCACGGAGCACTTCACGCCGCCACTTCGATGCAGCACTTTCATGCCCCGGTTGTAGGAAGCGACCAGGGTTCCCTCGCTGGTGGCCAGCGGCACGTAGAACTCACCTTGCGCATGTTCCCCCCTCACCAGCAACGGCCCGGCAAAGCCCAGCGGAATTTGTGCCACGCCACTGAAATGCTCGATGTTGCCCCGGGTGACGGATGGTTCAAATGAATACTGCCTGACGTGAGTCAGTTCGGCGCCGGTGTGCTCCCGAATGAACGCCTGGCGGGCGGCGATGATCGAATCGCTGTAGTCATTTTCGGCATCCCGCGGTATCGTACCCGGCGCTGGTGTGGCCGTCTTCAGGGCGTCATGAATGCTCAATTTCAATTTGCCAAACGGAGGAGCGAGGAATGCGACCTCGAGATCATGTTCCCCTTCGTCCAGCGGCTCGATGTCCAGTTGAAAGGAAAGCAGTGTGCCCAGTGGGAAATCAATGTTCTGATCAGAACTGATTTGGTTTGCCGCAATCGGCGCTCCGCCATCCACCGACAATTTGATCTGACCGGGTTCGACGGGGTGTCCATCCAGGATGACACTCATTATCTGTTCAAGCCGGGCGGGGCTGAGGCGATTTTTGACCGAGAAGCACACGCCATCTGAGTCGTTTCTCAAACTGGTGCGGTTGTATAATTTATTCAGGAGTGAACTCGGAATCAGTGACATCAGACGCGCTCCAGGACCATTTTCAGCCCGATCATTATCCCAAATGTCTCGGCAACCCGTTTGATGTATGGCAACAAAGGTCAACATAAAATTCCAAAATCCTGATAAACCGGTATCATTGGAACACTCAACAACGCAAGAATTCTATGGTACTACCCGATCAACTGAAGTCACTGGGTTTCCTGGTGGTGGAGGACAACGCCTTCACCGCAAAGGAACTGTGCCGCGCGCTTCGTACTCTGGGTGCTTTTAATATCGAGGTCGCGAGTGAGGGCCGCGATGCGTTGCACAAGCTTGACTCCATGTCTCCGGAACCCCGGGTTCTGCTGGTTGATTTGCGCATGCCCGGCATGGGCGGCATTGAGCTGCTGGACCGGTTGGCCGAGCGGAAATTCGGTGGACACGTCATTATTTGCAGCGGTGTCGACAGGGAGACCCTGGCAGCTGTTGAAGAACAGGCCCGCGCCAGCGGCCTGCGAATGAAGCGAAGTATCGGCAAGCCACTGGACAAACAGGATCTGGCCGCGGCGCTGGAAGGATTGGCGGTATGATGCAGCCGGTTCCCCACTGGAGTGGCAGATGAGCGACGTCAAGACCGCGCTGCAAAACAGTCCGCTGTTCGCGCACGCCAGCGGTGAGTTGCTCGAAACTGTACTGCGTCAATCGGATCAGAAGACGTTCGAGGTGGGCGAATTGGTCATGAAGCAGGGCGACCCCTGTGATTGTGTCCTGATCGTTCTGGAAGGCCGACTTGCTGTGATGGTGCGGCGTGACTGGGGCGAAGAACGTATTCTCAGCGAGGTCGGCCAGGGCGGACTGGCCGGAGAAGTCGAGGTTCTCAACGGCGACAACGCCATGGCGGACATCCGGGCGTTCGAACCCAGCCGTTTGCTGTACCTGTCGAAACAGCACTTCGAGCAGCTGTTGCAGGTGCATCCGGAAACCTGGAATGATATTTCCGAAATGGCGCGTGCCCACACCTGCAGACTGCTGGTTACGCGGCACCTCAACGATCTCTTTGGCACCGGCAAGATGAAGATCACCGATCCGTTGTTGCGCCTGAAGGCGGAACAGGAATGGCTGAATTTTGAGCAGGAAGTCCTGCATACGATGGAGGAAACCATCGACTGGATTTCACTGAAGCGCGGCAAGTACCTTTTCTACCAGGGCGACGAATCGGACGGTGCCTATGTCCTGGTCTCCGGAGCCCTCCGGGTGAGCGTTACCGGATCGGATGGGATAGAAACACCGATCGCGCGAATCAGCCAGGGCGAAATCCTGGGGGAACTGGCCCTGATCACTGACGAAAGCCGGTCGGCCTCTATCTCCGCCCTGCGTGACTGTGAATTGTTCCGCCTGCCCACCCGCGTTTTTACGCTGGTCTCCGAGAAATATCCGCAAAGCATGCTGAATGTTTATCGAACGGTCACTGATCGTTTCCGGACCACGCTCGCTCACTCGGTGTTCCGGGAGAAGACATCCAATATCGCGATCCTGCCGGCCGCCGATGATGTCGAACTGGACCGATTGGTGCAGGATCTTTTCGAAGAAATGAAGGCGCATCAACCCTCCGACCTGTTGAACAGCCGCGTGGTCGATGAACTTCTGGGGCGCGATGGCATTGCCACCAGCAAAAAGAAATCTCCAGCCAACCTGAGGCTGGTGCAGTGGTTGAACGGAAGAGAGAGCAAATTTGACCAGTTGCTGTTCCAGGCAGACCAGCCGTGGTCCCGTTGGAGTGAGCG
>Ga0102946_1000260_pt1 | contig 18627 bp, 14 predicted proteins | sample SalPon2A_A_D1_MG_FD_78209 | JGI IMG/M metagenome (GOLD analysis project Ga0102946, IMG submission 78209) | Soil microbial communities from South San Francisco under conditions of wetland restoration - Salt Pond MetaG R2A_A_D1_MG | ecosystem: Environmental > Terrestrial > Soil > Wetlands | place... | reverse complement strand
TCGAGCAGCCGGTCGGGGTAGGCGATGATGTCGCTGCACCACCAGTCGACCGGTCCGACGTCCTCGGGCTCGAGCGCGAACGCCGATCCCTCCTGCCAGGCCACGTTGCGCAGTGCCGCCACGTCGGCGGCGAGCGGGGCCTTGTCGACGGCGAGCACATCCGCACCGCTGCGGGCCAGCAGCCACGTCCAGCCACCCGGGGCTGCGCCCAGGTCGAGGCAGCGGTCGTCAGGGCCGGGCTGGCGCCGCAGCCGAGCGAAGACCTCCCAGAGTTTGAGGTAGGCGCGACTCGGCGGGCCCGATCGGTCCTCGACGAACGCGGGTTCGCCGTTGGGGAACGGGTTCGAGCACCGCGCGGCGGCCAGGACGAGGTCGCGCTCCAGCAGCGTCCACGATCCCAGCGGTGCGTCCGGTGCGACCTCGCCCAGTGCCAGGGGCTTCGCGGCGACATGGGGCAACTTGTCGGCAACCAGTTCGGCACGACCTCGGTGGGTCGGCGCGTACAGCGCCCAGTTGCGCTGCCGGTCACGCAACTCCGTGGCCGCGTGGCCGATCGACCGCACTGGGATGTGCTCGGCATCCCACCACGTGTTCGCCGACCAGGCGGCATGGACGGCAGGTCCCTCGGCGATTCGCAGGCGCCCGTGCGTGGCGACCACCGCGGCACCGAGACGGCCCAGTTCCTGGTCGAGCTGATCCTCGAAGCCGCGCGGGGCGAGGTAGGCAGTCGTCATCGGTTCGCCGGGGTCGGGGGTCGAGTTGTCGAGCGTACGTGTCGAGTGGGCGGGCCTGGAGCCCGGGAAACGGAATGTCGCACCCTTGGGGCACGATGCAACGTGATGGCTCGGAATTCAAGCGACGCGAGGTGTGCAATGACGACGATGGTGGCGACGTGGGATCCCTCGGTGGATCCCGTGGGGGAAGGTCGGCACGGCGAGGAAGTCCGCGTGGGCTCGGGCCACGCCGGCAGCAGTGCCATGACTGGTCGCGATGCGACCACTGGTCCCGGTGCGTCCCCGGTTGTCGGGGATCCTCCGGTCGCAGGTGGGTGGGAAGCCCTGGTCGAGCACGCCCGGGCCCTTGGACCAGATCCGGCCCACGCGGGCATGGATGATGCCGGCCTGGAGATGGAGGTGCGCCGTGCCGCTGGTGCGCAGGCTGCGGCGACGGCGCGGTTGCTCGCACTGGTCGGCGAGTTCGTCGCCCGGGACCTGTGGGTGGACCTGGGGATGGTCAGCCCCGGGCAGTGGCTGTCGTGGGCGATCGGGATGGCGCCGTCGACTGCCCGTGAGATGGTGCGGGTGGCGCTGGCCCTGAGAACCTTCACGGCAACCGCGGAACGATTCGCCCGTGGGGAGGTGTCGTACTCGAAGGTGCGCGCGATCACGCGGTGCGGTGAGCCCGTGCTCGAGGCGCTGTTGCTCCAGTACGCCGACAACGCTCCTGCCTCCCAGTTGGAACGGATCGTGCGGTCGTTCAGAAATCTGGAGGACGATGTGGATCCGCACGATGATCGGATGGTCGCGGTGCGCCACGGCGATCGGCACGTGACCCTGACGGTGCGGTTGCCGGTGGAGGTGGGCCTCGAGGCCGTGGCGTTGATGGATCGGCTCGTGCAACGCCTCGACGACGAATGCCAGCCAACGGATGGCGAGTTGCCCGCTGCCCACGAGGTGCCGGTGGATGCCGCAGCCAGGCTCGATCCGATGTCGGCGCGGCGGGCCGATGCCGTGGTACACGGGTTGCGTCTCGCGGTGGATCACCTGGACTCCGACCTGTCCGCCGCGGCCCGGACCACGCTCGTGCTCGTCGGCGACCTGGACTCGACGATCGACCAACTCGCCGTTTCCCATGGCGGCGATCATGATCCGGACGCCACGACGATGGTCCATGGCCGTGACCGCCGGGCATCGACGATCCCGGGGTCCGACTGCTCCCAGGGCGCTTCCGCGGAAGCGCCTGCGGGGGATCCGCAGCAGTCGTTCATCGGAGTGCGACTTGCTGGATCTCCAGCGTGTTCCCCGTCGGGCTCGGTGACGGGGGCGCCTGATGTCACGGGGTCCGTGGATGGTCCACCGCGTTCTCGAGCGCGCCCACCAGGGGACTCGGTGACGCTGCGAACCGAGTCCGGGAGTCCCGTTCGGCTTTCGAGGCGTGCGGTCCGGGCCCTCGCGTGCGATTCCCAACTCCGTCGGGTGGTCACGGCAGGGGAAACGCCGGTCGACGTGGGCCGTACCCATCGCCTCGTGACATGGCGACTCCGCGCAGCACTTCGTGCCAGGGACGGGACCTGTCGCTTTCCCGGGTGCGCCGCGACCCGCCACCTGCACGCGCACCATGTCACCCACTGGGCAGACGGCGGGCCGACCGACATGGCCAACTTGGTGCTGCTGTGTGGCGCCCACCACCGATTCGTGCACTCACGCGAATGGGTCGTCGAATCGTCCGACGGCGCCGGGTGGACCTTTCGGGCTCCGGATGCCGCGCACCCGTTGCCATCGGCGCTGCAGCTGGAACCCCCGCCGGTTCCCGCTTCCGCGGCAGCGGCACGGGGTCACGACCCGTGGGCGCTGCAGCCGGCCGGGTGGGACGGGGATCGCCTCGACCTGGACGCGGCGCTGAACATCATGTGGCAGGAACTGGGCCGCCTGCCCGGAGGCCATCGACACGATCGGATGGCACCAAGGGTGTTACCGGTGACGAGATGAAGGGTCGCGCCAGGGAAGCCGCCGACGACTTCTCCTGACGGTGCCGGCGAAGGTGAGATGCAGCCAGGCCCCGCGGCCGCTGTGGGAGTTCAGCCAGGTCGTGCCGGTTTCGTCGAGGACGGCGCGGTGGAGGACGGCGCGGTGTGCGTCGCTGGTGTCGATGGCGTGTCCAGCGCTCGGGCATGGGCGGCGACGATGTGCCGGGCCGGATCATCACGGCCGAATACTGCAATGGCCAGACGCCCCAGCAGGCCAAGCATGGTGGTGCCGGCGAAGGTGAGCTGGAGGCGGGCGCCACGGTCGGTGGGAGACACCCGCCAGGTCATGCCGAAGTCGTGCAGGACGGCCCGGTATCGCAGGGGGTAGGTGGAGACGTCGACGTCCATGCGGTACGAGAGGCCGGGTGCGACCAGCGTGCAGGTCTCGGACCACTGCCGTCCAGCGTCGTCGGTGCATGTGCGCACCATGCCGTCTGCCACCTCGCCGTCGGTTGCGACATGGGCCAACCCGGGGGCTGCGTCGGCATGGCCGGCGGCATCTGCGACTCGTGACCAGGCCTGGGCAATGGTTGTGTCGGCCTCCTCGGCCGCAGTCATGGTGACGGGGCGCAGCCCGAGTGCCGCGCCGTTGCCTGCTCGTCGCAGTCCGACCGTCTGCACGATCGCGAACCCGGCCACGACCACGGTGGACGCCACCAGTGGCCCCGCTGCCGCTGCTGGGAGCAGGTCAGTGGCAATCACGACGCCCGCAGCCACGACCCACGCGATGTCGGCCACGATGGTGATCCGGGCGGCCTGGCGGATCACGGTTGGCTGCGCCAACACCGCCAGGATCACCACGGCGAAGCCCACCAACCCGACGCCCAACCCTGCCAGGATGGCCGCGTGCAGGTCGAGGACACCGTCGAGCCAGGGCGCGCCGAGCACCAACGCTGCGCCTGTCAGGCCCGAGAACAGCGCGTTGGCAGACATGGCATCCGCAAGCAGGATCCCGCCGTCGCCGCGGCGGTCGCTGCCGCGGTCGTGCCCATGGGCGACGCCGCGGTCGCCATCCAGTGTTCGACCCCGTCGGGCCGTGGTCGGGTTCAAGGTTGATTGCATTGGTGTGTTCCGTTCACAGTCCTGGTGCCGGCATCCGTGCCGGACGTGGTCAGCCGGCGAGGCACGCGCCCGGCCGGTGGAACCACTGTTGCGGGACGACGCGCCGACGCAATGACCTCGGAGGTCATCGAGGACGTGACCTGTGAGTCGTAGGCTCATCCTGGACGAGAGGTGACCGGATGGGCACGAGCGCGACCTCCACGACCACGACTGCCGGTGCGCAGGCATCCGGTTTCGGTGGCGAGCTGCGACGGTGGCGTGACGAGCGGCGCCTGAGCCAACTCGACCTGTCATTGGTTGCTGACGTGTCACAACGTCACGTCAGCCACCTCGAGACCGGCAAGTCCATGCCCAGTCGTGCCATGGTGCTGCGCCTGGGCGCCGCCCTCGGCCTCCCGCTGCGCGCTCGCAACGACCTGCTGCGCACGGCTGGCTTTGCGCCGGCCTACCCGCAGCGCCGGCTCGACGATGCCGATTCGCGTGCGATCCGGCGTGTCCTGGTGCAGGTGCTCGAGGCCCACGAGCCGGCACCGGCCTACGTCGTCGACCGAGGCTGGAATCTGGTGCTGGCCAACGACGCCACGGCGCGGCTCATGGCGATGCTGCCCGATCCGGCCGCGGCGGCAGGGGCGGCCGGGGGCAACGTGCTGCGACTGCTGCTGCACCCCGACGGTCTGCGCCACCATGTCGTCAACATCGACGAGGTGAGGGTGGTGCTGCTGGGCAGGTTGCGGCGGGAACTGGCCGAGCACGGCGGGGCAGACGATCTGGCGTCCCTCCTGGCGGAACTCGAGCCGATGGCATCCGGGTACACGATCCGCCCGACCGAGCCAGGAGCCCGGGATCTCGCAGTGCCCTTGCACCTGCGCCTCGGCGGCATGGACCTGCGGTTCCTGACGATGATCGCCACGATCGGGGCGGCCCACGATGTCACCGTCGAGGAACTGCGCATCGAGACCCTGCTGCCCGCCGACGACGCCACCCGCGACACCCTGCTCACCCTGGCCGGCAGGTGAAACCTGCGTGTCCGGCAAGGCCGTCGGACGTCAGGGCTGCTCGCGCGTGCGTTCCAACGACCACAGCGTGACCTTGCCGGTGCGACCCCTGATCGTGGTGGTGTCGTAGGCCACGATGTCGTCGGGTTGCCGGGACAGGCGCTGGCGGGTCTCGTCGGCGACGAGCAGGGCGAACGGTGCCTGCTTGGTCAGACCCTCGATGCGCGCGGCGGTGTTCACCGCGTCGCCCACGACCGAGTACTCCAACCGTTGTTCCGAGCCGAGGTTGCCGGCCGTGACAGGGCCGGAATTGAGCCCGATGCCCATGCGGAGCCGGTCTCCGCCCAGGCGATCGGCGAGCGCATCGTTGACGTCCTGCAGACGTTCCAGCATGGCGATGGCGGCCGCGAGTGCACGATCGGCGTGGTCGTCGCTCGCCTCGGGAACGCCGAACACTGCCATGATCCCATCGCCGAGGTAGCCGGTGACGACGCCGCCCTCGGCGATGATCACGTTTGCCATGGCGCTCAGGTAGTCGTTGAGCACGCGTACGACCTCGTCGGGCGTCCGTGTCTGGGACATCGTCGTGAAGCCTCGCAGGTCGCTGAACAGGATCGTTGCGTCCCGGTCGATCGCGCGCAACAGGTCGCCGCCAGTGCGGTCCTCCCGGACGGCATCCTGCGCCACCACCTCGGGCACGTACCGCGAGAAGGCGCGCAACAGGCGGGCACCTCCTCGGGCCTCGGTGACATAGCCGCTCGCGCCGACAGCCACCGCCGCGACCGTCAGGCCGAGCAGCACCGGCAGTACCGGGACCAAGAGGTCGGCGTGGAAGGCCACCAGCGACGCCACCACGTACAGCAGTGCCAGGCCACCGATCGCGGCCAGTGCCGGTCCCGTCCGCAGCCTGATCACCGCCAGTGGCAGCAGGCACAGGGCCAACACGATCCCCAGGCGCAACGGCAGCGGGAGGGTCGCAAGCGGGAAGTCGTCCAGGACCGTGGCCACGGCGGTCGCGTGGATCTCGGTCCCGCTGACGTGTTCGGCCAGGGGTGTGGGGAAGCGGTCCTGGAGGGCCGGGGCGGTCGGGCCGACCAACACCACGCGTCCCCTGACGGTCCCCGGGTCGACGTCGCCGCGGACCACGTCGGTCCAGGACACGGTGGACACGGTCCCCGCGGGTCCGCGGTGGTCGATCGTGGCCCCCTCCTCCCCGAACTCCTCGACCGCGACGTCGACCCCGGTCGCGGCCCGAGCGGCGACCACGGCAATCGTGGGCACGACACCGGCGTCGAGCTGCTCGTCGACGGCGCGTTCCTCGTCGTCGTCATCCTCGCTCGGCAGGATCGTGTGGTCGATGCGTCGAACGACACCGTCGTCATCGGGGTCGAAGCGCGCGTCGGCTGCCTCGACGCCCGGCAGGTCGAGGGTGCGTGGGCCGCCCAACACGGCCGGACTCCCATCCGGCGTGGTGCGGGCCGTCGCAAGCACGATGGCGTCCGTGCGCGTCAACTCGGCCATGAAACGCTCTGCGCCCGGGGCGTCGTCGCCGGGGCCGAAGGGGACGTCCAGCACGATCACTGCCGCTCCCGCGTCCCGCAAGTGGGCAACCACGTCGGCGAAGGCGCCCAGTGAGAACGGCCACGGATCGGGGGTGGCGGCGAGGGTGGCGGCGTCGACAGCCACCACCGCGACGTCGGTCGGCGACGGCTGGGTGCCTCGGACCCGGAAGCGTGCGTCGACGGTCAGCAGTTCGGCCTCCTCGAAGACCTCGCCGGCCGTGAGGGCTGTCGTCACGAGGGCGAGCGCGACCAGTACCAGTGCGAGGAGTCGGTGGGAGCGGCGTCGCGGTCCGCGGCGACGCGTCTGTGCACCGAGCCCCGGTCGGCGTCGGCGGCGCCCCACTGGCCGCGTCGCTGCCGGTCTCGCCGGTGGCGGTGTGGCGGAGTCGTTGGGGAGGTCGCTCACGCGCGCTGTCCGACGTGGGAGGAGGGTGGTCGCGCTCCTGTCGCCGACTCGGGTTGAGTCGCCCACCAGCGCGCCACGTCGTCGCCGACCGCCTCGTCGCCGCGCGCGGCGATGTTGGCCACGTCATCGAAGTCGAGCAGTCCGATGTCTGGCAGGTCGAGGTCCAGGTACAGGTCGACGTCACCAGCGGCGGCGTGGCGACGGGAGTCGCGCGACGACGCCGTGACCGTGCTCGCCACCAGCACCTTCAGCGCGCTGGGCACGCGCTCGTTGCGGAGACCGGGGACGAGCGACCGACCAAGTCGGCCCCACCCGGACTGGACGGGCGCGAAGGCGTCGTGTGCGCGCGGGCCTCGCCCGGTGGCCACGTCGACCGCGACCACGCGGCCGCGTGGTCGCATGCGCCGCATCGGCGTCACGGGGAGGTTGTTCGTGCAGCCGGCGTCGACCAGCACGTGGCCGTCACGGTGGACGGGGGGCAACACCCCGGGGATCGCCACACTCGCTCGAACCGCGTCGGAGAACGACCCGCGCGCGTGGACGACCTCGTCCGAGGCGGTCAGGTCGGTGGACATCACGAGGGTCGGGACCCAGGCGTCCTCGATGTCGCCGGGCACGTTGTCCTCGATGGCTCGAGTGATGGAACGTCCGCGCAGCAGGGACACCGCTGGCAGGGTGTAGTCGAGGAGTCCGTCGAAGATGCTCCGGCAGCGCTGTTCGAGTTCGTCGACCGGCCAGGCGTGGGCAGCTGCCACCGACATGGCCGCACCCATGCTCGATCCGATCACGGCGTCGACGGGGACCGCCTGTGCCGCCATGGCGCGCAGGACGCCGATGTGGGCGAATCCCTTCGCGCCGCCACCCCCGAGCACAGCGGCGACCGGGCGTCCGAAGACGGTGCGCGCCACCCGTCCCGCCGAAGCCGGGTCGTCATCGCGAAGGTGCAGGTGCACGTCGACGGTGCGGCGGTCGAGCCAGGCAGCCGTACCCGACGGCAGGGTGGTGGTCGCCGGATGGCGGAGCAGGAGGGTGGTGCGCGGACGACCACGGCGGCGGGGCAACTGGTCCAACCGTGCCTGCTCGGCGGCGGAAACGGTGGGGTCGGCCGACGCGTCGACAGCCAGCACGACCTCGTCGGCGTGGCCGAGCGTGCGTTGCGTCCATCCGTCGACCGCTCCCTCGTCGTCTGCGAGCAGGACGACGTCGTGCGCGTCCTCGAGCTCCTCGAGCCATGTCGAGAGGCCTCGTGTGGTGTGCTCGAGGCCCTGGCCCAGGTCGTCGCGGGTCACGCCGCACGCCTCCACCGCATCCCGGGCGGTGACCACGAGCCCCGCGCGTGTTTCACTCGCGGCGAGCAGCCGACGAGCGAGACGGGTGGAGCCGGCCGGGTCGTGGAGGTCGTGGACGTAGACCGATCGGCAGGCGAGGCCACGCGTGTTTCGCTCGGGCGAGAGCAAGCGGTCCAGGAGGATCCTGGTGGCACGCAGCGCGACGGCAGGTTCGTCGTTGCTCAACCGGTCCCAGTCCTGGCGCTCGACGACTGCCAGCTCGGTGTGTCGTGCGGCGACGACGCCCAGGGAACGTGGTCCATCGCGCAGGAGTCCGAGCTCCCCGACCAGCGCCCCCCGGTCGAGCTCGCGGACGACCGTGCCCCCGAGTTCGTCGACCGCGTGCAGTCGGCCATTCAGGACGAGGTAGGCAGCGTCGGAGGGGTCGTGCTGCTCGAACAACACGTCGCCCGGCCGCAGGCTGCGACGAGTGGCCTGCTGCGCCAGCGCGTCCACCGCCGCATCCTGGCCAAGCACCTGACGCAGGGCGGCCGCGACCGTGTCGTGCCACCCGACCGGCAAGGCGTCCACGTCGGCGTCGACCATGGAACTCCCACCTCCCCGATGCCTCAACGCGCCGGAGGCTATCCGATGGTGTCGTCCCGGCCTCCGCGTCACTGCCAGGCGGTTCGCGGTCCGATGCGACGGCCATTTGTGAGCATGTCGACCGTTGTCGTCCGTCTCGAGCGTCAACCCACAACGCATGTTCCCGGGCCTTCATCGAGCGGGATGCCATCTGTGGCGGCGCCGCGAGTGCGGCTGACGCTGGACCACGCATCCAATCGCCGCCTGGGCCCACCGCGACGCGCTCGTCACCGGGCACGTGTCGTTGCAGGAATGGCGCTCGCGATTCCGCCCTGCCACAACACGACGTCCTGTTGGTCGATGGTCGCGAAGCGCTCCAAGTGGTTGGGCCGCAACAGGTGCGGGCGACTTGGACAAGCATCGGTCACCTCCCCGCCCCGCGCTTGGGCATCATCTGGAGATTCCCTGAGAAGATTCGTTGACCGTGGGCGAAGTTGGCCCCGTTCGGGGGACCTTGGCCGATTCGTCGGTCTAGAGTTGGCCAACCCGCCGAGTTGAGGATCACCATGGACGCCACGCCGGACCCCACCCCGAACCAGCCCGCACCAATGGGCCAGCAGCAGGTCGCGCTGGTGCAGGAGAGTTTCGGACGTGTCGCACCGGCCGCCGACGCCGTGGCCGACGCCTTCTACGACCGCCTGTTCGAGATGTCACCGGACGTCCGGACACTCTTCCCCGACGAGATGGGGCCGCAGAAGAAGAAGTTGATGCAGATGCTGGGCATGGCGGTCGCCGGGCTGGACCGGCCTGATGAGGTGGTGCCCGTCCTGCAGGGACTGGGCTCCCGTCACGCCGACTACGGCGTCGAGGAGCGCCACTACGGCGACGTGGGGGCTGCGTTGCTGCACACCCTCGAGGGCGGGCTCGGCGAGGAATGGACCCCGGATGTCCGGGACGCGTGGGTGGCCACCTGGGGGCTCGTGTCCGGCGTGATGATCGAGGCACAGCGAGCGGCTCCGACCTAGAAGGAGCGCAGGGCAACCGAGGCGGGAGGCAGTTGGATGGCGACGACCACGGTCGTGTCGCGCACGTTCCTGTTCACCGACCTCGCCGTGGTGCCGGACCCCGACGATTCGGATCCCGACACCATGGCCCTGGCCGTCCGGCGCCACGTCGGCCAGGTCGAAGCCGCAGTGGTCGCGCACGGTGGTCGCGTGATCCGACCTGGACCCGACGGGGTGGGGGCCGTCTTCGAGGCGCCGATGCCTGCGCTGCTGGCCGCCCGCGACTTGCTGGCTGCGGGTGCAGCCCGCGAGGGTGGTGACCCGTCGCCACAGTGGTTGCCCGTCGGCCTTGCCGTCCATGCCGGTTCGGCGCGCCGGGTGGGGACTGACTGGGTGGGCCCTGCCACCCATGAGTGTGCTCGGTTGGCGCGACTGGCAGTCGGTCTGGGCAGCGACGGGGCGCTGGTCTCGGGCACGGTCGTGTCCCACCTGTCGGACGACGAGCTGCCGAGCGGCGTTGACCTGGTTGAACTCGGCGAACGCGACGTGCCGGGTGCGGGGCGACTTCACCTCCACCGGCTGCGCCGGCCCGAATCGGCTGCAAGTGGTGCGGGGGACGAGCCCGCATTGGGGTCGACGCGCGCGTCGCCGCTGCAGCGGATCCCTGCGGCGGTGGGTCGTGGCGACGTGCATGCGGTCCTTCGGGACCTCGTGACGCAACCACCAGATGGCGGCCGGGTCGTGTTGGTCCAGGGCGAGGCGGGCATCGGCAAGACCGTCCTTTGGCGCGACGCGCTCGTGTCGGCGCAACTCCACGGCATCCGTGTGTGGCGAGCCGTGGCCAGTCCACCTGGTTCGCAGCGACCGTTCGGCGTGCTGGCCGACCTGCTCGCCGACGTCGCGGAGGACGACCTCGCCAGCCTGCCGGATCTCCAGCGCCAGGCCCTCGAGGTCGTCCTGCATCGCCGTCCGTCCGAGGAAGCCACGGCGGACTGGGTGGTCGTGGCCACCAGTCTCCGCCGCCTTGCGGCCTCGCTGGCCGAAACCGCGCCGCTGCTGGTGGCGGTCGACGACCTGCCCTGGGTCGACGAGGACTCCACACGAGTCCTGGCCCACGTCCTTCGTCGCTCCGACCGCGTCGGGGCCTGCCTGCTGGCGACCGAGCGGACCGGGGTCGGCGAGCCCACCGCCGGGTGGGTCCGCGACCTCCTGCTGCCGACGTCGCGAATCGTCGTCGACCCCATGGACGATGACGGCCTCGTCGACGTGGTGCGTGCGGCCGGGCTGGCCAGCGATCGACCTGATGCATCTCTTCGACGCGTCGTGGAACGTGCCGACGGCAACCCGCTGCTGGCCCTCGAACTCGTTCGGGCCCGCACCGACGGCGACGACGTGGGGTTGGAACGCGACGAGCGCATCCGCGGATTGGTGGCGCGACGGCTCGACGGCGTGTCAGCCTCGACCCGAGACGTGCTTGCCCTGATGGCCCTCGACACGACCGGGTCCGTCGACGTGCTGGTCCGGGCGGTCGGAGCCAGTGGCGGGTTGGCCGAGGCGCTGGACGAGGCCGAGTCCGCGGGGCTCGCCGTGCCTGACGCCGGACGAATCCGGTTCGCGCACCCGCTGCACGGCCACGCCGTCCGGTCACTGCTGGACGCGCCGGCCCGTCGCATCGTGCATCGGCGTCTCGCGGGCGTCGTCCATGACGAGCTCGGTCGGGCACACCACCTGGCCCGGGCCACCACGCTGCCCGACCCGGAGGTTGCCGGCGAACTCACCCAGGCTGCGCAGACCGCACAGGCGAGTGGGGCCGGATCGGAGGCGGCCAACCTTGCCCAGCGTGCCTTCGAACTGACACCGAGCGATGATCCGGACGCCGCCGCCGAGCGCGGGCTGATCGCGGTCGCCGCTGCACTCGACATCACCGAAGAGGCTCGCGCCCGGGCCATGCTGGAACGCCTCGCTGGACTGGACCTTTCCGTGGACGCCAGGGCACGACTGGAGCTGGCCCGATTGCGGTGGTTCGTCATGGAGGTCGAGGACTACGAGCAGACGACCACGTGGCTGCTGGCACAGGACGGGTTGGCACCCGACACGCGCCTGCGGGCGACGCTGATGCGGGCGTCCGGCAAGCTGCTGGGCGGCGACCTGTCGGGGTGCGCCCACATCGGCAGGGAGGCACTGGCCCTGGTCGGGGACTCCAACGACCACCTCCTGCGCGCCCAGGTCCTCGGTGAGCTCGGACAGGTCGAGGACCTGCTCGGACTCCCGATCGGACGGGACCGGCTGCGAGAGGCCTGGCGCCTCGCCGGAGACGCACAGACGTCGCCCGGGCCGGTCGGGACCTACGATGCGCCGCGGACGGCCCTGGGATTGTCCTCGCTGTACCGGGATGACGTGCCGGCGGCTCGCGAGCACCTGGAGGCGCAGTTGGTGCTTGCCCGCGACCGGGGCCAGGATCCGTCGATCGTGTCGTTGAGCCTGCACCTGGTGGAGGTGGAGGTGCGGGCAGGGCGCCTCGACGTCGCCGACGAGCACCTGGCCACGATGGACGCCACCGCGACGGACGAGGACGCGCAGGTCTCGCCGGGACTGCAGTACGCCCATGCCCTGGTGGCCACGCTGCGCGGCGACGAGGCAACGACGATCAGCCATGCACGACGAGGGCTCGTTGCGGCCCGTGATTCCGGCCAGGACCTGTGGGCGCTCGGAAACGCCTGGGCACTGGGCCACCTCGCGTTGTCCCGTGGCGAGGCTCGAGCGGCAGATCGACACCTGGCCCCGCTCGCCGAACTCGGCCGCCGGCTGGAGATGGCACCCGTGGTGCATCGGGTGGCCGCTGACGTCGCCGAGGCAGCCGTCGCGGTCGGTGACCTCGACCGGGCGCAACGACTCATCGAGGAGCTCGAGGCCGTGGCGTCCTCGTCGCCGGGGAACTGGACGGCCGTGGTCGCCGCCCGGGCCCGGGCTCGACTGGCATTGGCCCGCGACGACGTCGACCGGGCGGACACGGCGATCGGCGAGGCACTCGCTGCGGCCGGCGACCTCCCGGATCCGCACGAGCGGGCTCGCGTCGACCTCGTCGCCGGGGCGCTGCGCCGTCGCCAGGGACATCGGGCCATGGCCCGCGACCACCTCGAGCGTGCAGTTGCCGTCTTCGACGACATGGGCGCCGAGTCCTGGGCCGAGCGGGCACGGGCGGAGGAGGCGCGCATCAGCGGCCGTCCGCGCAACGACGACTCCGGCCTGACCGAGACCGAGCAGCAGGTCGCAGAACTCGCGGCCTCGGGCCTGACCAATCGCGAGATCGCGACGCGCATGTTCGTGAGCCACAAGACGGTGGAGCACAACCTCACGAGGGTCTATCGCAAGCTCGGCATCCGCTCCCGCACCGAACTGGCGGCTCGCGGCATCGCGACCGGCTGACCCGGGCCGAGCGCCGGAAGATCGAACCTCGGGGGAACCCCCGATGCCCCGCATTCGTGGTCGTCCATAGCGTCTGGGACGCAACGATGAACCCGGTCATCGAGCCGGTCACGACCACAGGGAGCACCACCATGCGACTCATCATCCTCGGGCTGATCGCAGCCCTCACACTGCTCGCCGTTCCCGCCGCATCCGCGGCGTCCGCACCGTCGAGCCCACATCAACTCACGTTCACCAAGACGGACCTCGAGGGCGACTTCGTCTGGGACGGGTCGGTCGACGGTGACACGGTGGGCGGGCTCCAGACCCGACTCACTGCCGCCCGTCCCGCCGGTGAAATCCTGCACGTCGAGTTCGACTGGGAGATCGACGCCGGCGACGAGTCCTTCGTCGCACACCTCGTCGGCACCCTGAACCAGCGCACCGGTGCCGTCGTCATGAACGGCGAGGTCGTCGAGGGCTTCATGCTCGGTGCCAGGGTGCACGAGCGGGGTCAGCTGACCGACCCCGGAACCTCGGAGTTCCAGGGCACCATCACCATCCTTCCCGCCACCGGCTGACGCCGGACCCAGGCGACGCGCGGGGGTCGATCCGGTCCTCGGAAGGGGCCCCGTCGCCACGGGTCCGAGGCCGGAACGCAGACACCCCCGCCGCACACGCGGCGGGGGTGTCGTGGTGGCCGAGCGTGGTTTGCGCAGCCCCGAATGCTGGTGTGCAGGGCACCGATGCCCTGGAGTTCGACGTCACCGCAGGTGCGACAGGTTCCGTCGGATCGTCGGGAGCGTCGTTCGCGGCCAGTGCTGATGCCACGGCCAGTCCTGCGGGTCCGAAGCTCGCAGGGCGCGCGACAGGTCAGGCGAGGCCCCGGATGCAGCGCATGGCCGGGACTGGTGAGCCTGACAGGATCTCGCCGGTCGTTTCGTCCGCCCACAGCCGGATCGTGACCGAGAAGCGCTCACCCGTGTCGGGGTGGTGCAGTCGATGCTTGACGTTGACACGCTCGAGGCCGTGGTGGTGGATGCTGGTCTGGTGACCGGTGCCGACGAACCCGTCGGTCTGGGTGAGTTCCGAGGAGAGCACGCGCACCTTGACGTTGGGGTGCTCGTGGGTCGCGATGGTGAAGACGATCGTCACGGTCTGCACCTCGCCCGGTCGACACGGGTTCGGGACGTCCTCGTGAACCAGGATCGTCGTGGACTCGGTGGGGGCGTCGGCCGACGCAGCCATCGGTACGAGCAAGGCCAGGAGGGCAATGGCAAGAATGGTGCGGAGTCGTCGGAACGTTGACATGGGTGGTCCTCTTGTCGGGATCGCCGTGATTCGGCGCTTCCAACTGTCCGGACGGGGCGTAAGCGGACCGTATGTCCATGCCCACATTGGCCACGGACGATGCAGGCCTCGCGGTGGCGCCGACCAGTTGCCAAATGCGTTAGTGTCCACTAACATGTTGCTGCATGACGGACGCGCTCGCCGCAGTGGCCGAACCCAACCGCCGACGCATCCTGCAGTTGCTGGCGTCGGGCCCGCGAACCGTCAGCGAACTGGCCGACGAGTTCACGACCACCCGGTCGGCGACCTCCCAGCACCTCGCCGTGCTGCGGCAGGTCGGACTGGTGGCAGCGGACAAGGTCGGTCGCACGCGGGTCTACAGGGTCGAACCGGGGGGCCTTCGGCAGTTGCAGGTCGAGATCGACCGCTTCTGGACCCACGAACTGGACCAGTTGGCAGCGGACGCCAGTGCCATCGCGCAGCGGCGGCGTCACGGACCGGGCAAGGAAGAGGCATGAGTTACACGAGGACCGTCACCCTGCAGGTTCCCGCCGCGGAGGCATTCGCGCTGGTCACCGAGCCGGAGCGACTCCGACGCTGGTCGTCGATCACCGCGCTGGTCGACCTGCGGGCGGGCGGCGATTTCAGGTGGACGGTGACGCCCGGCCACATCGCCGCCGGCAAAGTCCGGGAGGTGGAACCCGGTCGGCGGGTCGTGCTGGGATGGGGATGGGAAGACGCGGAAGACCTCCCGCCGGACGCCTCCACCGTGACCATCACGATCACGCCGACCGATGGCGCTTCCTCCACGGTCACGTTGGAACACTCAGGGCTGACTCCCGAGCAGGCCGAGCGCCATGCAGTGGGATGGACCCACTACCTCGACCGACTCGAGCAACTGGCAGCCGCTGGCGATGCCGGCCCCGACGAATGGGTTGCCGTCCCTGATCCGCTCGACGCCCTGGGCGTGGCGGAGGCCACCCTGGCCAGCCTGTTGCGAGTCCTTCGTGGTGTCACCGACCAGGATGCCCCGACGCCGTGCGACGAGTTCGACGCCCACGCATTGGCCCTGCACCTGTTGGGGTCCATCCGGCAACTCGGTGGCCTGGCGGGCACCGAGGTCTCCGACCCGCCAGACGGGACGTTGGAGGACCGCGTCGCCACCGTGGCCGGTCAGGCGCTGGAGTCCTGGCGCGCACGCGGCACCGGCGGGACCGTCGAGGGTCCTGGAGGCAAACGTTCAGCCACGTGGCCGGTGACGGTCCTGGCGATCGAGTTCCTGTTGCACGGCTGGGATCTTGCCGAGTCGAGCGGCCAGGCGATCGACGTGTCCGACGAGGTCGTGACCTGGCTGGACGAGCAGGGCAGGGCACTCATCGCGCAGGGCCGTGAGGGCGGTGTCTTCGGTGCCGAGGTCACCCCGACCACGGACGCCGCGCTGTCCCGCCTGGTCGCGTATTCCGGCCGTCGACCGCTCCCATCCTCGTCGCCCTGACCCTCAACGCCCTGACCCTCAACGCCCTGCCTCCCAACGCCCTGGCTCCCAACGCCCTGGCTCCCAACGCCCTGGCTCCCAACGCCCGATCACGACCACGCCGCGTCGACCAAGACCACTGACGCATCAGCACTCGACCCCACCACCGACTTCCGACCTCTGAGCGCGCACCCTCGACCCCACAGGCCGCACCCAACCAACCCTGCGGAAAGGAACCACGATGCCGAAGTTCGTGTACGTCTACCACGCCCCTGCCCCACCTCCCGATGCCCCGCAGCCATCGCCGGAGCAGATGGCCGAAGTCATGGAAGCATGGAACCAGTGGGCCGGTGGGCTGGGCGACCGCCTGCTCGATTTCGGCACGCCGCTTGCCGAAGGCGTTCGCGTGACTGCCGATGGCACCTCCGCCTCGGATCGCGACGTCACCGGCTACAGCATCATCGAGGCCGACGACCTCGATGCCGCGGTGGCCCTGGCAGCGGACCACCCCCACCTGCAGATGCCGGGCGGATGCGAGATCGAGGTCCACGAGGCCCAGGCCGTCCCCGGCATGTGACGATCCACGGGCAGCGGCGCGTCGAACCAGCTCGCCGTTGCCCAGGTGTCACCGAGCCGTTGTCCCGGAGTCACCGAGTCGTTGTCCCGGTGTCACCGAGCCGTCGTCCCGGAGTCACCGAGTCGTTGTCCCGGTCACCGAGTCGAGGGGCGCGTGGCCGAGTCAGCCGCGCTCCGCCTCGTCTTCGCGGGCGACGGCGCCGGGAAGGTTGTAGACGGGGGTGTTGATCAACCTGGCGTCGCGGGTGCCCGCAGGTGGCGCATCGATGATGAGCCTGGAGGCGCGGTCCCAGGTCAACCAGTTGTGGGCCCACGAGATCGCCACGGAGAGGCGGTTGCGGAACCCGACCAGCGTGACGAGGTGCAGCCCCAGCCACATGACCCAGCCAAGGAACCCCGACACCTTGAGACCGCCGGGCAACTCCGCCACGGCGTGGCTGTGGCCGATCGTGGCCATCGATCCCTTGTCGCGATAGGAGAATGGGCCCGGTCCCGGCCCGCCACCCAGGTCGGCTGCGATCACCTTGCTCACGTGCCTGGCCTGCTGCTGGGCGACCGGGGCGACCTGCGGCAGCAGTTCTTCGTCCGTGGGCGCGCCGGCCATGTCGCCGATGACGAACACGGCCGGGTCGTCGGGGAGTCGCAGTTCCGACGTGACCCGGACTCGCCCGGCACGCATCAGGTCGCTGTCCAGCATCTGGGCGAGTGCGGTTGGCTTGACTCCGGCCACCCACACGAGCGTGGCGGTGTCGATGCGGCTGCCGTCATCGAGTTGCACGTGGTCTTCGTGCGCCTCGGTCAACGCCACGCCCAACCGAACGTCGACGCCGGCCCGGACCAGGGTCTCTTCGGCCTTGCGGCCCAGGGACTCGTCCAGCGCCGGCAGGAGTCGGTCGCCCATTTCCAGCAGCACCACCTTGGCGTTGGCCTGCACGTCGAGCGTGGGATGGTCACGCGCCAGCACCTTGAAGGCCAGTTCTGCGATGGCGCCGGCCATCTCCACGCCGGTGGGGCCACCGCCGGCAACGACGAAGGTGAGCGTGCCGTCACGCACGCGGTCGGGGTCGGCCGCGGCATGCTCGAACTGCCGGATCAGGTGGTCGCGCATGTGGGTGGCCTGCTGCAGCGACTTGAGCCGCCACCCGTACTCGAACACGCCGGGCAGGCCGAAGTCGTTCGTGACGGCGCCGCCGGCGACGACCAGGCGGTCGTAGGCCAGTTGACGACCATCTGCCAGCACGACGTGGCGGTCGTCGCGATCGAAGCCGATCACCTCACCCATGACGTAGCGAACGGTGTTGCGTCGGCGGCTCACCCAGCGGCCGAATCCCGTGATCGGGGCCCCGTACATCGGACGGAGGCTCTGGCCGACGTCCTGCGGGTCCAGCCCAGCCGTGGCCACCTGGTACAGCAGCGGCTGGAACGTGTGGTGGTTGCGCTTGTCGACGAGCGTGACGAACACCTCCCGGTCGCTCTCGAGGCGCTGCAGGCTCTGTACGGCCCGGAGGCCACCGAAGCCGCCTCCGATGACCACCACCTGGACGGGCCCGGCGCCGATGTCGTCGTGTCGGTCCTGCGGCATGATCGACTCCTGTCGTGGTACCCCGTCGTGCGTGTCGTGCCGGGCACGCAACCCGGCAGCGATCTCGTCGGCGCTGGCAATCGGGTGCGTGTCTCCCAGTGTTCCACGATGCCGCCAATCGAGCAGGGTCGACACGGTCCGAGGAGTGGATCGGGGAAACTTCTGGACAGGATCCAGAAGTTGGCCTATGGTGAGCGTCATGGCAGAACCCACCACCACAGATTCGGTCGTCGACCGTGCCCGGCAGTTGCGCGGGCACGGTCTGCACGTGACGGCCCAACGGTTGGCGGTGCTCGAATCGGTTTCGGCAGGCTCGCACGCGACCGCCGACGAGATCCTCGGCGACGTGCGTGACCGCATCGGGACGGTCTCCCGCCAGGCCGTCTACGACGCGCTCGGCGTCCTGACCGACACCGGGCTGATCCGGCGGTTCCAGCCGGCCAGGTCGCCCGCTCGCTACGAGGACCGGACCGACGACAACCACCATCACCTCGTGTGTCGCACCTGCGGCGTGGTCGTCGACGTCGACTGCGCTGTCGGCACGCGTCCCTGCCTGCAGGCCAGCCAAGACCACGGCTTCGTCATCGACGAGGCGGAGGTCACGCACTGGGGCACCTGCCCCGGCTGCCAGGAAGCGTCCGCACCCGAACCGGCCACGGCCTGATCGTCGCC
>Ga0102946_1000259_pt1 | contig 18636 bp, 12 predicted proteins | sample SalPon2A_A_D1_MG_FD_78209 | JGI IMG/M metagenome (GOLD analysis project Ga0102946, IMG submission 78209) | Soil microbial communities from South San Francisco under conditions of wetland restoration - Salt Pond MetaG R2A_A_D1_MG | ecosystem: Environmental > Terrestrial > Soil > Wetlands | place... | reverse complement strand
GGCCCACTTGCAGATCCTTGATACGCAATCCACCGGGTCCGGCGCGGAAAGCGTCATCGGAGGTCACCGCAACAGTACCAAATCCCAGGGATAGTACCGCCGTTGCAAAAATCAGAATTGTTTTCACCGCAGGTTTCATATTAAAACATCCCATTCAAGGTGAACATTGTGGATCGTCAGCGCCCCAACGGGAACGACACCATTGCTTTTCGGCCAACAGGGAGTGCCCGGCGGTGCTGGGGTGGAAACAGTCACCACCATTGACATGGTTTGATTCGAAGCGCACATCGAATATGTCAATGTACTCGGCATTTAACAGCAAGCCATCTGCCTGGTATTCGGCAAGCACACCACTCAGCACACTGTTGTAGTCATCCCTTATCCGGGCATGGAAGGCCTTGCGACGCTGGCAATTCGCACCATCACCGGCGTAAACCGTATCGGGATCCTCACGCGAGGCATCACTGGCGCAGTCATCGACAGCGTTATCCAGCAAATTCTCACAGGGGACGAATGGCCAGGCGAAAACCCTGCACCAGAAATCATTCCGTTTGGCATTCCATAACCAGTAAATATCGGGAATCCCGGAAATATGCAAGTTGACCGATTCGGGAAACGGCGAACTTGCCAACACATCCAGGCCGGAGCGGTACTGGGCTTCAAACAGGGCCGGATCGGTCATGCTTTCAAGACTGCTGGCGCAAACATCATTATTACCAAGCAGGATACTGACCATACCGGCAGTACCGGGTGGCACGTTGGATGCCTGCGCGGCCACCGCCTGCGCCTGAGCAGCAAAATCCGCCATCACGGCACCACTCACAGCCTGGTTGATCGCCCCGTCTCTGCTGGCGTTATTTTCCGTATAGGCAGCCGCATCCAACACTTCGAAACGCTCGTTCAGGCTGTCGACACTATCGCCACCATCGTAGCCGCTGGACCAAACCAGCTGGTGGTTGGCAGAGCCGATCGTACCGTTGGCCGCTTCGCCCTCACCGATAGAATCACCGACATTGAATTGGTTTGCAGGGACCGACGCTGCAGTGGGGATAATTTGACAGAACAGATCGCAATTACCGCCACTATCGGGGTCTGCATAATCGCACTCTTCGTTGTATTCCACTATACCGTTACCACACACGGGTGTGGCACTGCAGGCGTTGGCGCCACAAACATTCGTATCACAGGTATCGGCACCGCAACAGTAACGGTTCTTTGGCTTGCCGCCAGTTCGGCCGGGACAGTCGCCACAACCCAAACAGTCTTCACCTTCGTTACAGACACCATCGTCATTACAGGTGGTTGGTGGGCAGACACCACAGTCGCTTGCGCAGCTATTGCAGCTTTCACTTGCGTCACAGATTCCGTCGCCACACTCGCTTGGCGCACCACAATCCTGCGGACAACTTTGCTGGGTTTCACCACCACTGCATTTGTTATCCCCGCAATAAGGTTTTGCCGCCCATGCGTTACCTGCAAGAAACAGAAGGAACATTACCAGTATTGCAAACAGGCCAGCGCGCTTGATGGTAATGCTTTGATTATTCTTCAATGTCTCTTCCCCGGTTCTCTTTGACAAAAGTATAGCAGGTGAATGCGTGCATGCACCGGTGAGGATCGTGAAGACAGAAAAGCCTGGCCAGCGGCACCGTCCTGGCAGCTCAGCTTGCTTCGATCTGCATCTGCATTAATGCTCCAAGTTGGTTACCGACTATTGTTGACTACAAAAACAACTGTCGTTAGCACATAATACTGTTATCAGAATAAAGCAGATTTGCCAGGGCATTCCAGCTCTGTTTGGGGAGAGACACTAATGCCATTAGCTTTGGCAGTGCGGAAAAAACAAGCCTCCGAAGGGTGCTACACGGCATTGGTTCTGGAAGTAAGATTGTGAACAGGCCGGGATCAGCCTTAATGACTCCTGCTATCGAGACAGAAGACAACCATCATCCATCGATTGCTTCCAATTTTGATTACTCCCGGCGCGTTGAGGCGAAGGGTAAATTCCTTTTCCTCGGAACTGAGAAGTTCTGGATCAAGGGAGTGACCTACGGGACATTCAGGCCCAATGCGTCGAATGAACCGTTTCCGCCACCACAAACAGTAGCTTCAGACTTCGAGGCGATGTCATTTGCGGGCATCAACACGGTCCGGGTTTACACACCGCCACCTTCCTGGTTACTGGACCTCGCCCGGGAAAACGGTTTACGCCTGATTGTAGGCCTCGCCTGGGAGCAGCACGTCACGTTCCTCGACAATAAGAAACTGGCTGAATCAATCGAGCAGAATGTTTACGAAGATGTTCTTGCTTGTTGTGAACATCCGGCCATCCTCGCCTATTCGGTGGGAAATGAAATTCCAGTAGGAATTGTCCGCTGGCATGGTCCTCGCAAAATTGAAGCCTTTATCAAGCGGCTTTATAACGCGGTGAAGAAGGCCCACCCCGCTTCCCTGGTTACCTATGTCAACTATCCCACAACCGCATACCTGCAGTTACATTTTCTCGATCTTTGCTGTTTCAACCTCTATCTTGAGTCCGAAGATCTCCTGAGTAGTTATCTTTCAAAGTTACAGAACCTGGCTGGCAGTAAACCGTTGCTGATGACGGAAATCGGTCTGGATAGCCAACGCAATGGCACAGAGGAACAAGCGCGGCAATTGCGGGCGCAAATACGCACAGTATTCGCTGCCGGTTGTTCGGGTGCGGTGATTTTTTCCTGGACCGATGAATGGTTCCGTGGCGGTTCAGAAATTGCAGATTGGGACTTTGGATTGGTTACACGCGACCGGAGTCCAAAAAAGGCCATGGCGGCGGTTCGGGAAGCCTATCAACAGGTGCCTTTTGGCCCTGACATTGTCTGGCCCAAAATGTCAGTTGTCGTTTGCAGCTTCAACGGCGAAGCGACCATCAGGGATACGCTGGATGGTCTGGGTGCGATGGATTATCCGGACTATGAAGTCATTGTGGTTAACGACGGTTCGACTGACTCGACGGCGATGATTGCAGGAGAGTACGCGGTGCAATTGATCAGCACCGAAAACCGTGGCTTGAGCAATGCCCGTAACACCGGTTGGAAGCAGGCGTCAGGTGAAATCATCGCTTATATCGATGACGATGCCTATCCGGACAAACACTGGTTGAAATTTCTCGCCCATTCTTTCATGACAGATGATTTTGCGGCAGTAGGAGGACAGAGTCCGGCACCCGCCCACGGCGGTTTCATGGCAGATTGTGTTGCAAATGCACCAGGGAGACCCGTGCATGTCTTGCTCAGCGATACCGAGGCGGAACACATTCCCGGCTGCAATATGTCGTTCAAGCGCAGTGTTCTGGAGGAGATTGGCGGTTTCGACCCGGTTTACCGCTCTGCAGGTGATGATGTCGACATCTGTTGGCGGATAATGGACCGGGGCTGGAGAGTTGGCTATCAGGCCAGCGCCGTGACCTGGCATCATTGTCGCAATTCGATCAGGGCTTACTGGAAACAACAACATGGATACGGTAAAGCGGAAGCTTTGCTGGAAGACAAATGGCCGGAAAAATACAACCCGATAGGCCATTTAAGCTGGAAGGGCAGAATTTATAGCAATGTTTATTCTGAATTCCTCCCCTTTCGGAATGGAAGAATATACCAGGGACATTGGGGTACTGCTCCGTTTCAGTCCATCTACACGCCAGCCGATAAATTGTGGACAAGTCTTCCGCTAATGCCAGAGTGGTATTTTGTCATTGCATTGTTGGGGGGCTTCACTACCCTAGGCCTGGTATGGCCGCCTTTGCTTATTGCCGCACCATTACTGATCCTGTCACTGCTGGTTCCCTTGATGCAGGCGCTATCCAGCGTCCGGTCAAGCCAGTGCCCCACACCGCGTTCACGACAATGGCAACGCCTGGCGGTGACCGGAACCACGGCCTTGTTATTCCTTATTCAGCCGGCAGCCCGTTTAAGCGGGCGTCTTCGAAACGGTCTGACCCCGTGGCGTAGAAGCTTTGTTGATAAGGTTCCTGTCAAAGGGGCATTAAGGCGCTCGTTCAACATCTGGAGTGAGAAGTACCGGCCTCATTCCTACTGGTTGAACCTGCTTGAAAATCGCTTAAAGACCAGCAAAGTTACTTTGGTCCATGGTGGTGAGTTTAGTTTCTGGGACCTGGGGATTCGTGCGGGTTTTTGTGGTGGTGCCCGCATAATGATGGCCGTGGAAGACCATGGAATGAAGCAATTGGTTCGGTTCAAGGTCTGGCCACGAATGCACGCCCTGGCAATGAGCCTGTTCGCAACGTTTACTTTCGTTGCCGTATTCGCGATTTTTAATGGAGCGTTCGGGGTTGGCGGAATTCTTTCAGGTGCCGCAGCAATCACGTTTTTCAGGTTTCGGCACGAGGCACTAAGTGCAATCGCGACCTTTGAAAAGGACATTAATGAAATAAAACGAGTCACTGAAAATGATTCTTGAAGCGGCACAAATACCCATTCAATCTGAACTTAAACCGGGTGAATTATCTTGCGATTAATTGCGAGAGTAGCAACCTACCTAAAACCCCACACGGGTCTGGCGACATCCATCCTGATCATAATGTTGCTGGTATCATTGGTAAGTCTACTGGTTCCCTGGCCAATGAAATTGTTGGTCGACAATGTCCTGGGTGACCAACCGCTCCCGGCCATTCTGAACTTCGAGTACTTGATTCAAAACCCCTATGTAATGATGTTCGTGGTCGTCGGTTCCGGTTTTCTTGTTGTTCTGGTGCAAAGCACCCTGAATGTGTTTCGCGAGTATGTAAATACCAAGCTCAAGTTGCAAATCACGCTGAACTTCAGGGGCGAGCTGTTTCGACATGCACAACGTCTATCGCTCGCGTTTCACGATAAAACGTATTCGGGAAAAATTGTTTACCTTTTGAACAATCAATCAAACGCGGTGGCCGGCCTCATCCTGACTATACCCTCCCTGGCCCTGGCATTACTTACATTCATCGGGATGTTTGTCGTTATGTTCATGATTGATCATCAACTGGCGTTTATGTCGTTGCTGGTCATTCCCTTTCTCGTCTTCTCTGTGAAACTTTATACGCTAAGAATCCAACAACCCCTGCACGAGGTACAGGACATGGAGAGCCAGACGCTGTCCATGATCCAGGAAGCGATGTCGATGCTGCGTGTCATGGTGTCGTTCAACCGTGAGAAACACGAATGGCGCCGGTTTCACAACCAGGGGGAACAGGCAATGCAGGCGCGGGTGAAAGTGACCGTTCGGCAAACCTTGTTCGAACTCATCGTAAACCTGATTACTGCGGGTGGGTTTACGCTGGTCGTTGGTCTTGGAGCGATGCACATAATGCAGGGTAAACTGACCGTCGGTGAATTGCTGGTCATCATGGCCTACATAACCTCGATGTATCAGTCACTCGGATCAATCAGTACCACCGTAGGAGCCCTTCAAGACCAGATGGTAAGCCTTGAACGGGTGTTCGAATTGCTCGACACGGAGCCGGACGTCAGGGAAAGTGAAGACGCGATAGAACTTTCTGATGTTCGGGGCGAAATCGTTTTTGACAAAGTTATGTTTTCCTATGGTTCACGTACCGAAACCCTGAAAGACATTTCATTCAGCGTAAACCCGGGTGAACATGTTGCGATTGTTGGCATGACAGGTGCCGGAAAAACCACCTTGGTTAGCCTGCTGCCCAGGTTCTATGACCCGGGTGCGGGGAGCGTCCTGTTAGATGGCATTGATATTCGCCGTTATTCACTCAAATCTTTACGTCAACAAATTAGCTTTGTTAACCAGGATCCGGTTTTGTTCGTTGGCAGCATACTTGAGAACATCCGCTATGGCCGCCTGGGGGCAAGCGATGACGACATCATTGATGCAGCCAGGGCCGCCAATGCGCATAAATTTATCATGCAGTTACCCGAACAGTATGAAACCATAGTCGGTGAAAGAGGCGCGGGTTTATCAGGTGGCGAGCGCCAACGTATTTCAATTGCCCGGGCATTCCTGAAAAACTCCCCCATCCTGATTATGGACGAACCAACAGCTTTTATTGATCCGAAAACAGAAGCAGAAGTGCTTGCAAGCCTGAATGAACTACGCAAGGGCCGGACCACCATCATGATTTCACATCGGGTTGCAAAAGTCCGACACGCCGACAAGATACTGGTATTGAGTGATGGTCGCGTTGTTGGCCGCGGAACCCATACCGAATTGATTGCCGATAAAGGTTTATACCAGCAGTTCAGTACCATTTTGGCTGAGCCGGCAGTTAGCTGAAATGTCAAAATGGCGGATTGTTCCAGTAAAAATGAAACTACCGGACCATTAATGCCCAACACGTTTCCAGCAGAGCTCTGTCTTAATCCAGTGTCGCGTTGGCCGCTCAGATTACCCGAAGCGACGCTGGAGACTGTTCTGGGTCAGTCCCTGCCGAAAGCCGTGGGGGATCGGGTTAAGAATAAAACCTCACCAGCCGTCAGCATCATCGTGGTCAGTTACAACAATCTTGTATTCAACCGCCTGTGCCTGGAAAGTGTGCTTGCCAACACATCCGGGACTGAGTTTGAATTGATTGTTGTGGATAACGGTTCCAGTGATGGAACCGGCGCCTATTTGAAGGAACTGGCAGGGTTAAACACCCGCATAAAGATTCTTTTTAACGAGAAAAATCTTGGATTTGCGGCTGCTTGTAACAGGGGCCTTTCCGTGGCCTGCGGTGATGTTCTGGTTCTACTCAACAATGACACCATTGTTCCTCCTAATTGGCTCATTGGATTACTTGAAAGACTACAAGACCCGTCAGTCGGCATGGCAGGACCAGTGACGAACCGCTGTGGCAACGAAGCGCAGATAGAAGTTACCTATTCCACTTACGGAGAGCTGGTGGCATTTAGCCATGAACTCGGCCGGATACAGAAAAATCAAACACTGGAATTGCCGATGCTGATTATGTTTTGCGTTGCTTTCCGAAAAAATGTTTACGAAATTGTAGGTAGCCTTGATGAGCGCTATGAAGTGGGCTTATTCGAAGATGAAGATTACTGTATCAGGTTGACTCGTGCCGGCTTCAGAATGGTATGTGCAGAAGATGTTTTCGTTCATCATTTTGGACAGGCATCCATCGGCAAACTTGCCGGCAGCAGCGCATATGGCGAACTTTTTCATCGTAACAGAAGAAAGTTTGAGGAAAAATGGGGGTTGAACTGGACCCCGCATCGTCAACGCAGAAGTGTCCACTACCAGGAATTGGTCAGCAGGGTACAACACACGATCGATGCGACACTTCCTTACGATGCCAATGTTCTGGTTGTCAGCAGAGGCGACGATGACTTGTTGACCCTGGCAGGTCGCACGGCCTCCCATTTTCCCAATACGCCTGATGGTTTGTATGCCGGGTACCATCCACGGGACAGTACTGAAGCCATTGAACACCTTGAGAAAAACCGGCAAGAAGGTAGTCAATTCCTGGTCATCCCGGCTTCCATGCTCTGGTGGTTGGAGTATTACCCGGAATTTGCCGGGCACATGGCGCGTCATTATCCCTTTAGCGAACATGAAGGTGCCTGTCTTATTTATCAGTTGACCGATACGCCGGTTTCCGGATTACCGCAAACCAGACTGGCCGAATTCGAATGCGAGACCAGGCCAAGGCTTTCAAACAACCTGGTTACGGTCATTTTTCCCGCACGCGGAAAAACAAATGAAATCCGCCGTGTTGTTGAAAAGTTTTTGCGTTATAGCATTCATCCGCACCGCCTGCTTTTAATCAGTGATGGAAACAGCAGCAGGCCAACCCGTCAGTTTTTGCGCGAAATGTCAGAGCGGTGGAATCACGTGGTGCTCGCGACTACACGTGAGCGATTGACCAGGGTTGCGGCAATCAACCTGGGGCTCAGATTGGCGCCCGGTGACGTTGTCATAGCTGGATCTCAGGCCGAGCCGGACTTTGACTGGCTTGAAATAATGTGTGCCAGGGCTATGGGGCAAAGTAATGTCGCGACCGTTACGAGCACCTCAGTATTTGAAACACCGGCTCAGGCCATACCCCGGGCTCCGCCCTGTATTTTCATCACCCGCTCAGCCCTGCGGCGGGTTGGTCTGCTGGATGAAAGGCGGTTTTCAGATTTCAATGAGGCGTGGCTGGAGTTCCGTGAACGCACCCGGACAACCGCTTTTTTGGATATTGATGATAATACCGATAGCCTGAAAACACAGCCCGGACCGGATCAGTCTACCCTGTTGTTTATCGCTCATTCCGGCGTGGGTGGCGTACGTTTTCATTCCGAAGACCTGGCACATGCGATGTCACGAAGCTTTCGATGCCTGTTATTGCGGGCGGGACCTGGTTCGTGGTCCTTACACGAGGTTTCCAATGGCAATCTCAAGCTTGTCAGGCAGTACCGTTTTTGCGAAACGTGGCGGCCGGATGTCGCTCTGGATGCGGAGCGAGAGCAGGTTGTTGCAAGTATCAGCCAGACATTTGCGATTGACCTGGTGAACGTCCATCACCTCCTGTGCACAGGCCCGGGATTGATCAAGCAACTCAAACAGCTTGGCCTGCCCGTGGTATTTTCATTCCATGATTTCTATGCCCTTTGCCCTACCTCTCACCTGATGGACGGTGAGGGCAATTTCTGCGCAGGTACCTGTACACCGGGTTTGGGTGAGTGCCCGGTTGATAAAAAGGTATTCAAAAATGGTATCCCTAATTTGAAGCACGCCTATGTACATCAGCATCGCGACGGTATGAACCATGTGCTATGCCACTGTGATGCCTGTATTGCTCCTTCACATACAACGGTCGGGCGCCTCGTGGAATCACTGCCCTCGATGAGGGCAGACGACTTTCATGTGGTCGCACATGGTACTGATTTGAAGCGAAAACACCTGGCGGTTACTCCACCAAAACAAGGTCCTGCAAAAATTGTCTGCCCGGGCAATTTGAATGTAGCCAAGGGCTTAAACCTGATTGGTAAATTAATGGAGTTGAATGCAGAACACGGACAACCGTTCGAGTTTCATTTCCTGGGGGGAGTTCCGGGTCACTTCAGAACACGGGCAAATGGAGGAATATTTCACGGTTCATATGAACGTAATGAATGCCTGGAGCGACTGGCCCTAATTTCTCCGTCGTTCAGTTTGCTCGCATCGGTTTGTGAAGAAACTTTTTCATATACCCTCAGTGAATCATGGGCTGCTGGTTTACCGGTGTTTGCCTCTGACCGCGGCGCGTTGAAGGAGCGCATAGAACATCAGGGTGGAGGCTGGCTTTTTGACCCGGAAGATCCGGTAGCTTTTTATTCCGGTATGCTGGCTGTGCTCAGGTCACCCGGATCATGGCATACTGAAGTTGAAAACATCAGTCGTATCGACTTAATGTCGATTGACCGGGAAGCAGATCTCACCATGCAAATATTCCGTCGTTGCCTTCCAGGCCTGCAGGTCGAACCGGGGCCCGCTTCAGATATGAGGCCAACACGGTGAAAAGAAATTTGACCATTGCCTGCTCCCTTGCGCAAAAGCCCCGTCAAGGGGGGCATTCGTGGGTGCTGTTGCAGTACATACTGGGCTTTAAACAACTGGGTTGGAACGTGTTGTTTATTGATAAGTTGACAATAGATATGTGCTTTGACGCCGAGGGGTCCTCATGCCAACCGGAACAATCCCTCAATTGGCAGGTATTTGAAAGCATCATGCACGACTTCGGGCTACAGGAACAATTTGCCCTGCTGACCGATGATCGCGATAAGTACCTGGGTATGCAGCGTGAACAGGTGATTGAGCATGTCAGAAACTCTGATTTTCTAATGAATATCATGGGTTTTCTTGACGATGAGGAGATTCTTGGCGCGGCTAACCGCCGGGTGTTTCTTGATATCGATCCGGGGTTCGGGCAAATGTGGCATGAGCTGGACCTGGCTGATCCATTCCGGGATTATCATGATCATGTCACGATCGGAGAAAATATCGGCAGGCCGGACTGCGGTGTGCCGACCTGCGGGTTGTCATGGATTACGACACCGCAACCTGTTGTGCTCAAGCATTGGCCCGCGATCCGCAGCGAAATAGGTGACCGTATGACCAGCATAATGAGCTGGCGGGGTGCATACGGGCCAATAGATTTTCGCGGAAAGACATATGGCCTGCGTGTCCATGAATTCAGACGTTTTCTGAAATTACCCGAACTGACCGGTCAGCGGTTTCAACTTGCGCTAAATATTCATCCGGATGATTTCAAGGACCGCTGTGAATTGGAAGAGCATCACTGGGAGATTCTGGATCCGGTCACGGTCGCGGGGAACCCCCGGGCCTACCGTCGTTTCATCCGGGGCTCTGCGGCCGAGTTTATGGTAGCCAAGAATATGTATATTGATACACGCAGTGGCTGGTTCAGCGACCGGAGTATCTGCTACCTCGCCAGTGGCAAGCCGGTCGTGGCGCAAAATACCGGGTTGAATGCCCTGTATCCCGGCGGTGAAGGTCTGTTGCTTTTTGATACCGTAGACGAGGCCGTCGATGCCATCGGGGAACTTCAAGCCGACTACCCGCGCCACGCACGTGCTGCACGCGCTATCGCTGAAGACTATTTTGAATCAGATAAAGTTTTGACCACCTTGCTAAAGAAACTGAACCTGGCCTGAGGTGAGGAGGTATCCGGTGAATCGTAAACCTCTGGCCATAGTAGGCGGCGTGATTGCCAATAAATATCTAAACGGCGGTGCCGTGTGGACGCGCCTGAACTGGGCGCTGGGAATGCGAAAACTTGGCTTTGACGTGCTCTTCATGGAGCAGATTTATCGGGATAACTGTGTCGATGAACAAGGCCGCGTGACCAGTTTCGAGGACAGCGTAAACCTGGCATATTTCAGAAAAGTGATGCAGGAATTCGGTCTTTCAGATTCCTCCGCGCTGATTTATGAAGACGGCCGGAAATGTCATGGAAAATCTCTGCAGGAAATTGGAGAACTGGCCTGTGATGCGGATCTGCTCATCAACATCACAGGGCACCTGCATTTACCCGAAATCATGGAGAGCCCGGTCAACAAGATCTATATCGATCTCGATCCGGGTTATACGCAGTTATGGCACCAGGCGGGTATGTTGGGCACCCATTTTTTGGCGCATGACCAATTTTTCACAATTGCCGAAGCTATTGGTACAAGTGAGTGCTCCATACCCGTAGGCAACATACCCTGGCAAACCACCCGCCAACCGGTTGTCCTTGATCTTTGGCCTGTTTCCGGGCGGGGTGACCCGGAGAGGTTCACCACCATTGCCAGTTGGCGGGATGATTATGGAACACTGAAGCACCGGGGTCAGAGGTTGGGGGTAAAAGCCCACGAGTTCAGGCGCTTCATCAAATTTCCGGACCTCGTTGACCAAACCTGCGAGATCGCGTTGAATCTGTATGCAGAGGACCAGGCAGATCTCGACCTGTTGCACAAACACGGTTGGCTAGTCAAAGACCCGGCACTGGTAGTTCCGGATCCAGGTGCATTTCGGGAGTACATACAGACCTCCGGCGCGGAGTTTTCTGTTGCCAAGGAAATGTATACGAAAACCCGGGGTGGCTGGTTCAGTGACCGGACAGTACGTTACCTGGCAACGGGCAAACCCGCGCTGGTGCAGGACACCGGGTTTTCCCATAGTTACCCCGTAGGCGAAGGTTTACTGGCTTTTGATACCATGCAAAGCGCCCTGGCTGGAGCCCGCGATATCTCCCGGAACTATGCGGCGCACTGCCGGGCCGCAAGGCAGTTGGCAGAAGATTTTTTTGATTCTGATAAGGTGCTTGGAAACCTGGTAGAACGCGTTGGGACTATTCCCCAGGCTTATTGACGTATGAAAATTCTGATGAGCGGTATGATCGCAGCGGTGCCTTACCAGGGTGGCGCCACCTGGGCGGTGCTGCAATACCTGCTGGGTCTTCGCGACCTGGGCCACGAGGTTCAGTTTGTAGAGACCATTACTCCGGAAAAACTGGCACCCGCCGGTGTGAACTTCGCAGATTCGCTTAACGCAAAATATTTTCGACACGTCGTGAGAACTTTCAAGCTGGAGCGGCAGGCGACACTGCTTAACCCGGAAACGAAGGAATGCCTGGGTTCAAGCTATGAGGACCTACTGGCCTTTGCGCAAACCTCCGATGTGTTACTGAATCTCTCCGGCTGTTTGAAAACTGCGGAACTCATTGAACCTGTCCCGCTCAGGGTCTACCTGGATATTGACCCCGGATTTACCCAGCTATGGCATGAAGTTCAAGGCCTGGACGTGGGTTATCTTGGACACAACCGTTTCGCAAGCATTGGCCTTTCGATCGGCCGTGGGGATTGTCCGGTTCCCTCGGGAGGAATCGACTGGATTCCGACACTGCAACCCATCGTGCTCGAACACTGGCCTGTTGTGAGGCAAATTACCCGGGAGGCGCTTACGACGGTCGCAAACTGGCGTGGTTATGGGTCCGTAGAATTTGCTGGCAGATTCTACGGCCAAAAAGCACATTCCTTACGGCCTATTTTTGATGTGCCACTTATGACGGATGAAAAATTCACCCTGGCCCTGACAATTCACCCGGATGAAAAAACGGATCTTGAGCAGCTGAGACGATTTGGCTGGCAGTTGATCGACCCGGCATCAGTCGCCAGCACTCCCGAAGAATTTCGACAGTTTGTACAGGGTTCAAAGGCGGAATTCGGATTTGCAAAAAGTGGTTATGTAGAAGCTAATTGTGGCTGGTTCAGTGACCGAAGCATTTGTTATCTGGCGTCTGGCCGGCCCGTGATTGCCCAGGAAACCGGTTTCAGTGATTACCTTCCCAAAGGCGAAGGGCTATTCGCTTATAAAACCAGGGAAGATCTGCTGGACTCTATATCCACACTGAACAGTGACTATGCTTATCATTGCGCTGCGGCGCGCCGGTTGGCTGAAAATCATTTTGACTCACGCGTTATCCTCACCAGCCTGCTGCAAAATATAGGGGCCCGTCAGTGACGAAAGCGAATCAGACGAAGACTTCAACAATCCAGAATGATGACCTTAAGCAGGCACTTCAAGCATGTCTTCGAGAGCACTTCAAAACCGATTGCTCAATTATCGGGTTGAAGCGGGAGGTGTCCAATTACAGCTCAAGCTTTGTGATCGAGGAATTGGATGTCGCTCTCGACAACGGCAACCGGCAGATGCTTCTGTTCAAGAACCCGGGAAACCCGGTTTTACAGGAACAGTTTCCAATGACGAAACCCGAATTCATGTCAAACCCGTTAAGGGAAATCGAAGTCTACCGCCGCTTGCTGACCACTCACGGGATGGGAACAGCGGAGTGCCTTGGGTCCGTTTGCAATATCAAGGAAAAGCAGTTCTGGTTGTTTTTAGAGAAGGTCAACGGACTCGAGTTATACCAGTTTGGCGACTTTGAAATCTGGCTGAAAGTGGCTCGCTGGCTGGCGCGGTTTCATACTCGCTTCGGTGTTGGGTCGCGAGAGTTGACTTCAGGCGTACCACTACTGCATTACGACAGGGAGTTTTACCTGGCCTGGCCCGAGCGGGCAAATGCTTTTTTGCCCGGACGGTCAAAGTCAGTTCAGAAGCTTGAATCCTGGACGAAGGATTATTATGGGAGTGTTGTGGATCGCCTGATGGAGTTGCCAGTGACACTGCTACATGGCGACTTCAATGCCTCCAACATCATCGTTCAACAAACAACACAGTCGCCGCGCATCTGTCCTGTGGACTGGGAAATGGCCGCCCTCGGGCCCGGGTTGATCGACCTCGCGGCATTGATTAGTGGTAATTGGAGCGCTGATCAAAGAACTAACCTGGCCCGCGCATACCTTGGAGAGCTTCAAAAAAGCGGTCAATACCGCGCTGGAGAACAGATGTTTCTCGAAGACCTGAACTACTGCCAATTGCACTTGGCCATGCAATGGTTGGGTTGGTCGCGCAACTGGTCACCACCATCGGAGCACAAACAAGACTGGTTGCAACGTGCAATTGAACTGACCGAAAAGATTGGGTTGTGTTAATTAATCCACGATGATCTTTTTGTTAACGCACTAACTTTTTGAACCTTGTATTTTCCGTAACACCTTCAAGCACTTCAATATTGATTCCATCCGAAAGACCCGTTTTCACTTCTCTACGCTCGAATTCCTGGGGCCCCGTCTCGACTTCAACAAAGGTTTGACCATTCTCAGTGATAAGATTTCCCTCGTTAATGGCAAGTACCTGTTCGCGCCGATCCAGCACAATATCGGCGTTGGCGCTATAACCCGCGCGTAGGAAAACGCCGTCCTGAACGGTGATAGCCGCTTTGATCTCGAATTTGATGGTGCCCTGATCATCCATGCCTTTTGGTGATACATATTCCAGGTCTGCCTTGAAACTCTGGCCCGGAATTGCGCCGACATTCAGTATCAGTTCCATCCCTTCCTTTACTTTCCCGATCTCGGACTCATCGAGACGTCCCTCAAAAATGAGGTCACTCATATTGGCCACATTGGCGATCGTCGTACCCTGGTTAAATGTATTGGTTTCTGTCACAAAGGTACCTTCACGCACCGGCACATCCAGTACCATTCCGGCAACGGTTGTACGCACGAGATTTGCTACGTTGCCACTTTTTTTGGAGGCGCCTTCCTTGATCAGGTCGACAGTTTCTTCCGCCAAGTTCACCGCCTCCTGCTGCAATTCATAATTCAACACAAACTTGCTGAAGGCCAGTTCACCGATCAGACCATCATCAAAAAGAGCCTTCTGGCGTTCGTAATCAAGCTTGGCGTTGCGTAGATTGATTTGCGCGGTTTCCAACCTCGATTCGGCGGCACTCAAGTGCTCCATATCCGGAATTAATTGAATACGCGCAATCAAATCACCTTTCTCAACCTGGTCTCCGGCTTCAACAAATAACCTGTCGATGACTCCCGATACCTGCGGCTTTATTTCGATCTCCTTTCTCGGTTTGATACTGCCGGTGGCCACTGTCTTTTTTACGATATCGGCAGTGAAGGCTGTGGCGGTTTCAAAAACGACCGGTTTTTCCTGCGACTTCTGGTACAGAAAGACCGCTGTACCTATGAATACCGCAGCGACGATGAGAGACATTAGGATCAAAAATACTTTTTTCATTGTTAAGGCAACATCTCTATCAAAGGTTGAGTTTAAAAACTGTCAGCATGGTCTTTACTATTCATCCTGCAACGCAACGATCGGATCGACTCGTGCCGCTTTGCTGGCCGGCAGAATGGCTGCGAGTGTGCCCGCAAGAACCAGGGTGATTAGCGCGATGACGGCAGTTCCAAAGTCAATTTCGGCCCGGGCAAACATATTATTACCACCGGAGGATTCCAGTAAGGAAGTCACGCTTTCCAGCAAGAACACACCGGCGACCAAACCGAAATACCCGGAGATGAAAGTCAGAAACACGGTTTCCAGTAAAATCGTGCTTACAATGTTCCAGGGTGTCGCCCCCAGCGCCTTGTGAATACCAATCTCGCGGGTGCGCTCTTTGACCACGATGAGCATGATATTACCAACCCCGACAACACCCGCGAAAATGGTGCCAATGGCCACGACCCAGGTGAAAACCTGTATACCGGTAAACAATCCCAACACCTTTTCGTATTCCTTTTGCATATTATAAGAGCCAAGGGTGCCGACATCATCCGGGTGAACCTTATGACGTTCCATGATAAGCGCACGTACTTTGTTTTCCAGCAAGATCGAGCTATAGCCCTCCACAGGCGCAAATTCAATGTGCCCTATCCAGCCCATTTGATTGAAGGTCGTTCGCATGGTTGAGTTGGCCATCATGATTTTTTCTGACTCGCCCGGATTGGTCGAGACCGGATCGAAAACACCGACAACCGTAAAATTGATGCCTCCGATTACCAGTTCCTCACCAATGGTCTCCTCCCCGGGTTCAAACAAAATGTCTTTCACCGAGGTTCCGATAACGACGAGTTTCCGACGTTCGTCATAATCCCTTTGATTGATGCTTCTGCCGGATTCAAACGTATAGTTTGACAATTGAAATGCTTCGGGCTCTACACCTACCGTTTCAAACGTACCGGTTTTGTTGTCATGCACGATGTACTGGTTGACCTGCCAGCCTCCAAGGATATTGTGCTTGGTCGACAGGCCCAATTCAGGTAATTCCCGTATGGCTGCCATGTCTTCATCCTTGAGTGTTATACGCCTGCCGGTGGGCAACCCCTTGTACGGTATCTGTGTTCTGCCGCCTGTCCAGATGTAGACGTTATTGGTGCTGCCGCCAAACCCCTTGACGGCGCCGGTTTCCAGGCTTTTACCGGCACCGAGCATAATGACCAGCATAAACATGCCCCAGAAAACGCCAAAAGCAGTCAGTACCGTACGCAATTTATGTTGCTTTAGTGTAAAAAAAATCTCTTGCCAGCGGTCAATATCAATCATTGGTTTCGCATAGCCTCTACTGGTGAGATTCTTGCCGCACGCCACGCCGGTGCAAACCCGGCCAGCATTCCGACGAGTACCAGGATAACGATTGAGGCCAGTGCGATTTGAAAATCTACTTCAGGTCGCTTGAAATAGGCCATACTTGCGTTGGCAGAGCTTAAGATTGAATTAACGCCTTCCAGTAAACCCACACCTATCACCAGGCCGGTATAACCGGCGGTTGCGGTTATCAGGACGGATTCGAAAAGAAGGGCGCTGATGATACTGAGTGGCGTTGCCCCCAGTGCTTTGCGTATACCAATTTCCACGGTTCGCTCTTTGACAGTAATCAGCATGATGTTGCTGATACCGACGATACCCGCTGTCAGAGTACCAATACCAACAAACCAGAGAAAACCGTTAATCGCCCGAAATAGTGAATTGAACCGTTCCACATGGCGAAAAATATTATTGGCACGAATGGCACTGCGATCATCCGGTGATACCTTGTGACGCTTTTTCAGCAGCGCCATCACCTTTTCTTCAACCGCATAAACATCGGCTTCCTGTCGTGGTTGATAAATCAGGGTCCTCAGCCTGCTTTGCCCACGGCCATAAGTTTGTTGAAACAGGCTCATTGGAATATAGACACGTTCGGCCTGCCTGCCGTTGTCTCCGTCATCATGAAAAACACCGACCACCGTAAAAGATATCCTGTTTATTTCGATGGTTTGACCCACAGGATCTTCACCGGCAAACAGGTTTTTGGCAACGATCGAACCGATACTGGCAACCTTGCGAACCTCACCCTCGTCAAGCTGATTGAGCTTACGGCCTGCCAGCAAATCCTGCCCGGCTTTGATTTTGAAAAAATTATCTGCAACGCCAAACACGCCATAATTTTCTGAACGTGTTTTGCTCTTAACCAGCACCGAGCCACCACCCCCGGCACCCAGCGGGTTTTGCGCGGAGATATACAGAATTTCGGGTACTTCACGTTTGATTGCATCCAGGTCTGACTGGGTAAAACGGATTTCACGGCCGGTTGCCAAGCCCTGATATGGAACGGAGGTCTTGCGTGCCCAGAACCAAACGCTGTTTTGTGCGTCTGAAGTAAACTCCTGTTCAATACCGTTTTGCATACCCTTACCGGCACCCAGCAACAGGATCAGGATGAAAATGCCCCAGAATACCCCAAAGCCTGTCAGAAACGTCCGCAGCCTGTTTTTGGACAAGCTGTAGAAAATCTCCTGTAAAGCGTTGGTTATTCCCATTATGTAAGGTCCATTGGCCGCACGCTGCCAGTCAGCCGGTTGACTGGCGTATCATCCCTTGAAACATTCCTGTTCACTGAATTCTCTATGTCAATGCGACCATCATTCAAAAGGATTACACGCTCGCAGGCATTAGATATATCTTTCTCGTGAGTAACGATGACGATCGTCCTGCCAGAACTATGGACCTGTTTGAATATACCCATAATCTCCGCGGTAGTGGTGCTGTCGAGTGCACCGGTCGGTTCATCAGCAAGTAAAATACTGGGGTTGGTTATCAGTGCACGTGCAATGGCGACACGTTGTTTTTCACCCCCGGAAAGTTGATTGGGCATGTGCGTCGCGCGCTCCGACAAACCGACCATTTCCAGGAGTTCCGCAGACTTTTTGTTACGTTGTTTTCGCCCCACGCCCTGGTAGTACAGCGGTAGAGCGACGTTTTCGGTTGCGTTTTTAAAAGGCAGCAGGTTAAAGGCCTGAAAAACAAAACCGATAAAGTGGTTGCGTAAATAAGCTGCACGTCTCTGGGTGAGGTTCTCAATGAGTTGACTATCGAGGCTGTAACGGCCTTTGTCCTTTTGAGACAGAATGCCAATAATATTCAACAGGGTTGATTTGCCAGACCCTGATGAACCCATAATTGCCACCATCTCACCTTTCTGAATATCCAGGTCGATGCCCTTGAGGACATGTAAAAGATTCTCTCCTTCTCCAAAGGATTTATGAATGTTTTCGAGTTTGATCATAGTGTGGCAGGTGCCGGTCTCTGCTCTTTGATGTCGCGTGTTGGATCGTTAAACCGAGTATAGGACGATTAAAACACATTTTTCCAGAAACCAAAGGTTCTGAAGCACGCTGGTCACTTTGATATTCTCCCCCTCTTTACCGAAACCATCATTACCTGCATCCAATCCCTGACAAACCGACAGGATTGATTCGCGACATCCATGGCGCT
>Ga0102946_1000258_pt1 | contig 18668 bp, 17 predicted proteins | sample SalPon2A_A_D1_MG_FD_78209 | JGI IMG/M metagenome (GOLD analysis project Ga0102946, IMG submission 78209) | Soil microbial communities from South San Francisco under conditions of wetland restoration - Salt Pond MetaG R2A_A_D1_MG | ecosystem: Environmental > Terrestrial > Soil > Wetlands | place... | reverse complement strand
TGGGTAGTTTTCAATGATGTGTGTGACGGAAGCCTGTCCACCAACGGTCATCCCTGTAAGCACAACCGGTTTTAGCTCTGCACGAGCTGCATATAAAGCAGCGGATAATCCAGCCGGCCCTGCCCCGATAATTAAAACATCAACGTGTTTTACCTCCTCAGAAGAACCTTGTGCGGATGAATTTATGTTTAGTTCCATTTTTTAAAACACCTTCTTTATCTAAGATTTTAAGTTTCACTAAGTAGACGTTACAACCTCTCCATATTTTACTTTGACTAAGGTTTAAACCACCCCGAAATAATGATCGCTCCGCCTGGAAACTTGATTTCGATACTATGCTACAATGGAAACACAAACTACCTAAAAAATAATTTCTAAAACAAAGGAATGGAGAATGTACGACACATTGTATATCATTTTATTAGCAGCCCACAATATTTTGCGCTGGGTCATTGTTGGATTGGCAATCTTCACCCTTTACCAATCTTATAGTGGATGGATCAAGAAGTCTGAATGGAAAGCAAGTGAACAAAAAGCAGGTACTTATTTTACCATCGCTCTGGACACTCAACTGGTCGTTGGGTTGATCTTGTATGTGGTATTGAGTCCAATGGTCAAAACCGTGTTTATGGATTTTGGGGCAGCGATGAAGAATGCAACGTTACGATTTTTCGGAATCGAACATCTCATCATTATGGTGGCAGCCATAGCTGTTGCACACGTTGCCAACAGCCAAGCCAAAAAAGAGATGGACAGCCAAAGAAAATTTAGACTTACTGCAATTCTGTACACCATCGCTATACTTTTGGTTGTTGCTGGTATTCCGTGGACCACGCGCCCTTTGATACCATTTATTTAGTTTTTGCTTCACACAAAGATCCATTTTAATACAACTTGCATTTCATACATCAAAATATTGAACGCATAATTAATATTCCTTAATATTTTTCTTGACATTTTAAGTTATAACGATATAATTTTTGAAAAGCGTTAACAGCACAATAACGTTTCTTGATCAAGTTCAACTTATTTAAAATATTCCTTTTCCAGCTAATTGAAAGGGGTATTTGACAATCTTCTTATAGCAAAAAGAAAGAGAGGGTGACCCTCAATGGATCGCATTACTATTGAAACATCCCAATCTCCAATTATCCAAATTCATGGCGTTGAAGGCAACCTCAGAATAAAGGGGTGGGATCGCAGTGAAATCAAAGCGGATTCTACAAAAGCCGACACCCTTGAAATTGGGCAAGAGAATGAGTCTGTCTCCATAACCTGCCATTCCGGCTTGATTTTACGCGTACCTGTCGGCAGCACAATCACCATCGGCAATGTGGATGGTGAATTACTGCTGAAATCCCTGGAAAACGCGATCAATATCACAAGAATTGATGGGCAGATCTTAGGAAAGAGCATTGGATCTATCCAGATCGGTAGTGTTTCAGGAAATGTAAATGTCAAATACATTGAAGGTGATTTCACCTGCGATCGAGGAGAAGGCAACCTCAACGTGCAAGATGTCGATGGGTCTATCACGGTATCGGAGTGCTTCGGTAATTTAACGATACGCGGGTTTTCCACCTCCATCACAGCAAACACGGAAGGCAACGCCTCCCTGCGCATTGACCCAAAAATGGGCGAAAAAATCAGCGTGAAGGCCAGCGGCAATATCAACTGTCGACTTGAGCCGGATGTCAGCGCAAAAATCCATCTGAGCAGCGGTGAAGAAAATATTTGGGTGGATGGATTCGGGCAATCTGAACGAATTCAAAACCAAACGTATGAGCTGATAGCCGGTGAGGGCGCAGGTGACATTAACCTGGAGGCCGAAGGGACTATAGATTTGATCGCAAAGCTAGAATCAAAATCAGATTGGGCCTTCTCCTTTGACATTGATAACGATATCTCCAATCTGGCTGAGGATATCACCCAGGTAGTGACCCAACAAATTGAGCAGCAAATGGATACCCTTACCAAGCACCTGAATGAAATCTCTTCACAACTACCCGGCTCCCTGGAAGAAAAAAATACCCAGCGGTTGGAAGCGAAACGACGATCATTGGCGCAGAAATTGGAGCGTATGGACAAACGTACAACCACCCGGAAATACACCATACGCAAAGAAGTGGACACTGCCCCGGTGACAAAAGAGGAGCGGCAAAAAGTATTGGAGATGCTGCAAAACCAGTCAATCTCAGTCAGTGAAGCTGAGGTCCTGCTCGCTGCGTTGGAAGGCAAGGACACAGGTAATCCAGGAAATTGAATTGAACGGAGTAATAAATGTCTGAAAAAATGCATATTCTTCAAATGATCGAAAATGGAGAAATTTCACCTGAAGAGGGAATCCGTTTGATCAACAAGCTTGAGGAGGCTGCCCGCACTGAACCGGACTCCACACCTGAAACGATGGAAATTTTAACAAAAATCGAGGAAGGTTCTATCTCGGCAGAAGACGGCATCGGCCTCATCCAAAACAACGCTCAAGCAGAAATAGAGAGTGACGTGGAGGTGGAATTTGCAGAATCCCCCCCGCCTGAGGCTTCGATCCTGCAAACCAAAGAAATCCAACGCTGGAAACGCTGGTGGAGCTATTTGATGTATGTAGGGATGGGTGTCGCAGTGTTGTCCACACTGTGGATGAGCTCTTCGTACCAAAACCACGGATACAATTTTTGGTTCTTCTGTTCATGGCTCCCGTTGTTGATCGGGATTTTTATCGTGACGTTAGCGTTGAGAAGCCAGAATGGTCCCTGGATCCATATCCGGGTAAAAAGCCCCACAGACAATGTCGCAATCAGTATTCCTGCCCCTATTGGACTGACAAGCTGGGGACTGAGGAATTTTGGGCATTATATTCCAAAATATCAACCGGAATTCACAGATGATATTATTAATGCATTAGAAAATACAGCAAAAAACAACACACCATTTTATATTCACGTTGATGATGAGGAAGATAGTGAAAAAGTGGAAATCTTTATTGGATAATCCAGGAGACCTATTATGATGGCAACTAGCGAAGAGCGCATGAAAATCTTACAAATGATTCAGGATGGAAAAATCTCAGCGGAGGATGGCGCAAAATTATTGACTGCGTTAGCAGAAGGCTCTCAATCCCCAAAGTCGAAAACGATGCACCGAAGACGGGATTTTCGGAATATGCGCGTCAAGGTCACCGACACTGGAAGCGGAAAAACCAAGGTGAGTGTAAACCTCCCCTTGAACTTGGTGGATGCCGGATTGAACATCGCCTCTAACTTTATGCCAGATGTGGGCATTGACGCAGCCGGAGAAATCAGCAACGCTATCAATGAAGGTCTTTCCGGAAAGATCATTGATGTGATCGACGAAGAAGATGGAGAGCATATCGAAATTTATATTGAATGAATTTGCATTCCATAGTCTAATAACACATGGTTACTTTTTCCTGGCAGACATTCTCACAAACCTCAGGCTTTGTGAGAATGTCTGTTATTTTAACCAGACAAATCCCCATTCTTTTTTCCCCTTCTGAGTTCAAAAGCATATATAATGGCGGTATGGATTCCACAAAGCCGGAAACAAATAAAACCCCAAAAATCACCAAGGTATTAGTAATTGATTCGGATGATCGGACGAGAGATGCATGCCGCAAGGCTTTAGAAAATCATTATCTCGTCCTTGAGGCTAATTCGGGGATCAGTGGGATTGATTTGACAAAAGATACCGAGCCTGACTTGATTCTTTTGGGCATTGATATGCCGGACATGAATGGTTTTGAAGTCGCCAGCAGACTGCAAAACGTGGTCCCAAAAACACCTATTGTGGCATTAGCTGAACCGGTATTAATTTCTACAAAAGATTTTGGTTTGGCGGTAGGGTTTTACGGTTACCTGCAAAAACCTATTTCATCCGAAGAGATTGTTCAAGCGGCCCAAGATTTTATAAACGGAAAACGGGAAACCACCGAAAAAAAGGATGAGTACTTGATTGCGTTCCAATCCGAATTGGCGCACCGGCTGGAAATGAATGTGCGAGAACAGGCCGATTTCAAACAGCGGGCCAATTACCTGATCGAGCAAAACAATATCATGATCGACCTGCTGGAAAGGCGCAGAAAACTATTAGAAGCTGCCGCGGCTTCAGCAAAGGAAATCACTTCCATATTGGAGATTGAACAGCTGCTCCCTTCTGCAGCCAAGACCATCAAGCAAATCTATGATCTGGATTTTTTTGGAATTTATTTGGTTGAACCGCAATCGAACAATCTAAAACTGGCTGCTTCTGCACAAAATAATAGCAAAGAGCCCAATGACGGGCCAATCCTCGAATGCATTGAAAAGCGGGAAGGTGTATTTTCAATAACTGAACCTAAAGACAATCAGAACCAGAGAATTTCAATTATTGCCCTTCCCCTCACCATAGGCGACCATATACTGGGCGCAGTCGAGATTATCCCCAAAGATGCCGACACCTTTGAAGCAGGCGATCTAAACGCACTCCAAATTTTAGCCGACCAACTCGCCATTGCAATCCAAAATGCAAACACGCTCACCGAGCTAGAAAACGCCAACCAGGAAATTCTGAGAGCGAAAACTTTCGAGGCAATTGCCACTGCAACCGGCGAAGCCATTCATTGGGTAGGCAACAAAGCGGCACCAATTTCTGGCAGTGCAACCCGCGTGAGAGAAGACCTTCTCCATTTCCTGACCCTGTATCAACATTTGTTATCCTTTCCCAAAGATGAAAGACAAAACCATCCTTTCAGGAAAATTGTATCTGACACAGAAAAAGCGTTACTTGATGCCAATATTGACTCTCGCAAGATGGTAGACAATCTTACTTCAATGTCCTCAAGGCAATTGCAGGTTTTGATTGACCTCTCTTCCACTCTGGAAGATTTATCGATCATTGAGCGCAGCGCACAAACGATCCTGAATATCAAGGAAGATTTGATCGGCCCAGCACGGAAACAAGACTTGGAAGAACTATCCATACAAGAAATCTTACGCTCCGCTGGAACCAATCTGGGGCTGCCAAAAGATGTACTTGGGTACAACATCCAGAAAGGGCTTCCCACAACCTATGGTGACCGAAGGCAATTGGAACGGGTGTACACCAACCTGCTGAAAAATGCATGGGAGGCGCTGCAAGACACCCCCTCCCCAACAATAAAGATCAACGCATTTCTTGCAGAGCCCGATCACAATTTAATTCAAACCGAGATCATTGACAATGGACCAGGTATCCCGCCTGAAATCATGGATAAAATTTGGGTCTCGTTTTTTACCACCAAGAAGCAGCATGGGGGAACCGGGTTGGGGCTTTCAGCCAGCATGGAAATTATCAACCAGGCCGGGGGACACATCTACGTTGAAAGCCCGCCAAATGAAGGGACAAAATTTGTGGTGCTTCTCCCCGCACAGGGGAACCAGTAGTAACCAAATCAATTCCATAAACTAACAGAAACGCAATGGATTTTATTCATTACTTAGAAAATTTTTTGATACCATTAGATCATTGACCATTGGAGGCATTTTCAAAATATGCAGTTCAAAAAAGTTCTATTGGTTGACGATGAGCCGCTGGTTCGACGCAGCCTGGAAAAGACATTATTGCGCGCAGGCTATCAAACAGAAACAGCTGGCAGTGCACTTGAAGGCATTGGCTTATTTCTAAAGAACAATCTCACAGATTCTCCATTTGATCTGGTAATTTTAGATATCAATATGCCTAATTTTGAGGGCATTGAAAAGCAGGGTGCTGGTCTCGACCTTCTTTCAGAGATCAAAGCCCACAATCCGGATATTCCTGTTGTAATGCTGACTGCCTTCGATGAAGTCAACAAAGCAAAAGAGGCGGTATCCAGAGGCGCCCTTGCCTATATCGTAAAAGGCAGGGAGCAAAATCTGATCTCACTCCTCAATGAAACACTTGGTGAGTAAATAACCAATCTATCTAAGGGTATTTTCTTATGACAACTTCCCCCAAACCGGCAACTCCTGAAAAAAAAGCTCAACTCCTTTTAACAGCCGCAAAAGCAGCAAAAAATTTCGCGTCGATTTTAGATTTTGATGAGCTTTTGCAGCAAACTGTTAACATTATTTGCGATGAATTTGATTTTTATTATGCAGGCGTCTTTCTAGCCGACAAGGCAGGACAATGGGCAAAGCTAGCAGCGGGAAGAGGCGCAGCCGGGAAGGCAATGATAGAGAAAGAACATCGCCTTGAAATTGGGGGGAATTCGATGATTGGGGACTGTATCGCGAAAAAGAAAGCCCGAATTTCTCTCGATGTTGGTGATGAGGCAGTATTTTTCAAAAATCCGTTCCTGCCAGAAACACGTTCCGAGATGGGCTTGCCGTTGGTGTTCGGGAATAGGGCCATTGGTGCTCTGACGGTTCAATCCACTGAGGAAGCCGCATTTACGCAGGAGGATATTGCAGTCCTCCAAACGATGGCCGATCAGCTTGCCGTGGCTATTCAGAATGCACGACATTACCGCCAAGAGCAACGCCGTTCTAACTACCTGGCTGCAGCCAATCGTGTAGGTAGAAATCTGACCTCAATCCTGGACCTGGACGAATTGCTGCCCAAGACTGTTAAGATCATTTGCGATGAGTACAATTTTTATTATGCTGGGGTATTCCTCACTGATTTTGCGAATGAGTGGGCCGTTTTACGCGCTGGTTATGGGGATGCCGGCAACGCCATGATCGAGGCCAACCACAAGTTAAAAATTGGCGGCAATTCGATGATCGGGAACTGCATACAAACAAAAGAGGCTAACATATCACTGGATGTAGGCGAAGAGGCGGTATTTTTCAAAAACCCGTATTTACCCAATACTCGATCTGAAATGGCCCTGCCGCTGGTAGTTGACAACGAGGTATTAGGCGCGATCACCGTACAGAGTGAGAAAGAAGCAGCCTTCAATAATGAGGATATTTCCACTCTGCAAACAATGGCCGATTTGCTGGCGGTGGCAATCAAAAACGCTTACACGCTGAACCAGCTTGAAGAAGCCCATCAGGAAATTCTGACACAAAAAACGTTTGAAGCCTTAGCTACCTCAACCACGCAAGCTATCCATTGGATTGGAAATAAAGCGTTACCTATTACGACCACAGCGCGCCGGATGCAAGAAGACCTTGACCAGAAAATTTTTGACCTGGATTCAATTAAAGAAGATATTGACCTGATCCTTGAAGGGTCAGAGCTGATTGTGGAGGTCAAAGAAAAGCTGATCGGGCAAGCCCGTGAACACGCTCCGCGCCCACTTCTTCTCCCTGACCTGATCGATTCAGCCATTCTTGAATTGGGTGAAACACCTGTCAAATTTATAGTTTCTATAGACGACCCTATCCCAACTATGTTCGGCGATTCTTCTCAACTGGTACAAGGATTGGCAAAACTACTGACCAATTCAATTGAAGCACATGCGGACACCGTCGAAGTAATGATTGGCACGAATACCGATATTGATTCTGTATTCATCAAAATCAAAGACAATGGTGATGGAATACCAGAAGACTTGTTATCAAACATTTGGGTATCGTTCTTCACAACCAAAGGACCGAAAAGCCACGGGCTTGGGCTGCCAGCCACACTTCACATCGTGTCCCAACATCGTGGCACCATTTCCGTTGACTCCACTGTGGGAGAAGGAAGCCTATTTACGCTTTCGTTCCCAATCGGCAGGCAGCCAGAAAATGTAATTTCTCCAAGTATTGGGAGCGATTTCTGTTTGATCTCAGAGGAAAATTATTACAGCAAATGGTGCACCAATTTATTTGCCGCCAATCAACTTCAACTGACCATTGCTTCAACTTTTGAGGATGCACCGAAAAAATCCACTTATTTGATCAACGGCGACCAGAAAGGCATCTTTTCCTTATTAGAACATCGAGATGATAGAAAGGCGGGAAATACCATCGTTCTCTCTAACCTGCTCACCGTTGAAAAAACAACCCGGTTGTTAGCACTGGGGGTAGATGATGTATTATTGAAACCTCACTCTGGGAGCGAATTCGAAGACCTGCTTAAAAATTAAAAATCCCCCACTACGACACGTCAAACATGTACCCCACACCCCGAACTGTTTTTATAATTTTGGGGTTTCTGGGATCTTTTTCAATGGCCTGACGTAACCAACTGACATGCACATCCAATGTGCGGGTATCGGCTGTGTAGGTAGTTTTCCAAACTTCCATAAATAAATCTTCTCTGGGAATAACCGTACCCTTTTTTTCAATAAACGCCTCTAATAAATTCATCAATCGGGGAGTTAATGTGCTTTGCTTCCCATTACACGTCACCTGATTCCGATTCGTATTCACTACCAAAGGGCCAATCTTCTTTTCATTTTTAGGGCTGGTCGGCAATAGCTGCATGATCCGGTTGACGAGTTTTCGCGTAGTAAAATCCATCACCAGCAAATATCCTATGTAATCGTCTACCTTTTTTGCAATTCGTGAAGGGTCATTAATTAAAATGATCGGTAATTTTGGGAAAATTGAATTAAAGTCCTTACAAATCCTCCCCCCGCTGGTTCGCATGGAGGCCGCATATACCACCAATAAATCGTAGTCTTTTTCCTTGGCAAGCTGAATGGCGGCCTTTCCTGTGTTAGTGACCTCAATCGAAAACCCTTTATTGCGTAATGAGGACACAAAATCTGGGCCGCCAGCCCAGCGACCCTCGATCCATAAAATCGGTGAATGAGCAACAAGGTTCTTATTCTTTGCCATATCCCACCTAAGATAATCTTAAAAAATTATAATTATTAAAATTTTGGAATCTCATTGTGCCCTGCATTATAATGGCAAAGTGGAGAAATAGCAAACCCCACCAAAGTACCCCGATCGAAAAATGCCGTAAACAAACCTCATTCAGATTGCACGAGCCGAATATCCCATGATAGAATACCTTACACTCTTCCCTGAATAAGATCTTTTTCACGTTACTGGAGAAATTCTATGGATGAAATGGTTGAAGTAGTTATTGATAGTATCCGCGTCGGTTTAATGTCCCAAAATCGGGTCATTATTTTGCGCGAAACAAATACGGATCGCTACCTGGCGATTTGGATTGATGCCTATATGGCTGAACAAATAACATTTGCCCTGCAAGAAGTTGAAGTGGCCAGACCGATGTCTCATGATTTATTAAAACATGTAATGCAAGCCTTGAATGCTCGTCTGGTGCGCGTTGAAGTTACTGAACTGAAGAATGAAGTGTTTTTCGGTAATCTGGTAGTTGCTACAGACAGTGGCCATGAAATCAACATCGACTCCAGACCATCGGATGCGCTGGCGTTAGCGGTGCGGTCTAATGTGCCCATATTAGTGGCCAATCAGGTCATGGATGAGGCCGGCATTGTTCCAGAAAAAGATATTAGCGAAAATGTTTCTACTTCCTCACGCAGTGAACAGGAAGGCGCTTCTCCACAAATTGGCGAAGACCGGTTGTCAATTTTTGAGGATTTTCTCGATAATATAGATATGAGTGAAGAAGAAGATAGTGATGATGGCGATGCGGAAGACGATCAAGACGATTAAATTAATCCCTATGAGTACCCGCGCATATGAGTGAGTTTATAACCCCAGAAGTCGAGCATAATCCTGCACCGCAAATCGTTCCGCACAGCAAGGAAGCGGAAGAAGCGGTCATAGGTTCGGTTCTTATCAATCCAGATGCATATTATGATGTGATTGAGTTCTTGCAACCTGAGGATTTTTATATTCACCGGCATCGGTGGGTATTTGAATCCTTCAATCGACTGCATGAACGGCGATCACCGATTGATATTCTTACTGTAACTGAAGAACTCGACCAGATGGGGTATCTTGGTGAAATTGGCGGTCCGGCTTACCTTGCATCACTGATCAATAATGTACCGACCTCCCTGCACGCGGCCGCGTATGGTCATCTTGTTGAGGAAACCGCGATTCGCCGAAGGATGCTTGAGGCCGCGAACAACATAGCAAAGGCAGCGTATCAAGAGGACGTGACAATCGAAACGGCAATAGACACTGCCGAAAAAGCGGTTTTTAGTGTCAGCGAACGCCGCCTGAGCAGTGACTTGCAACCCATCCAAAAAGTATTGAGCGAATATTATGATCGGGTCGGCGACCTGGCTAACCGGGATGATATCTATGGCGTTCCAACCAACTTTCGAGACCTGGACCGTTTACTGGGCGGGCTGCAGCCATCCGACCTGCTCATCATCGCTGGACGCCCAGGCCAGGGCAAGACCAGCTTTATGCTATCGATCGCCAAGAATGCCGCAAGGGTCGCCAAGAAGCACATTGCCATCTTTTCGATGGAAATGTCGAACGAACAGCTTGTGCAGCGTTTGATCTCACAGGAAACCGGGATTGATTCCCAAAAACTGCGACTTGGCCGGCTGGAAGGCAAAGAGTGGGACCTGTTTGCTGAGGCGGTTGAATCCCTTGGACGAACAAGGGTCTTCCTGGATGACACACCATCAATCACCCCAACCCAAATGCGGGCAAAGTGCCGGCGGCTCCACCTGGAACACCGGCTCGACCTCGTGATTGTGGACTACCTCCAGCTGATGCAAGGCGATTACCGGTCGGATAACCGCGTGCAAGAGGTTTCGTATATTTCCAGGAACTTGAAGCAACTGGCGCGCGAATTGAATGTCCCTGTGCTGGCAGCCGCTCAACTTTCTCGAGCAGTGGAACAGCGGTCTGATAAACGCCCTGTGCTTTCTGACTTGCGCGAGTCTGGCTCTTTGGAGCAGGATGCGGATATAGTGATGTTCATTTACCGCCCAGACCAGGATAAGGATGACACCGTCTTGAAAAACGTTGCCGAAATCCTGATTTCAAAGCACAGGAATGGCCCGACTGGCAATATTCAACTAGTATTCCGTGAACATCTTGCACAATTCGTTGATGCAGCAACCTTCCACATTGACCCACCTGCTTAGGTTTGAGATGTCAAAATGAATGATCAATTTAACGGCTTTTCATTCGAGAAGGAAAAACTCACCCAAATCCCAGCGTCATTCTTCACACAAATCTTACCGGCGTTAAATGACCTGGCATCGTTAAAAATTGCCTTGTATGCATTTTGGTGGATCAGTCAACAGGAATCCAACATCCCCTATATGATGGTGGGAAATTTTTCCGACGATGAAGTGTTCATGGCTAGTTTGGGTGCAACACCAAAAGAGCAAAGGGATGCTTTATCTGCCGGACTTATGGATTTACAAGAACAATCTGTTTTGCTTAAAGCAGCGGTAAAACCATCCCCACAAGAAACAGTAGTATTCTTTTTGAACACGAAAAAAGGACAGGCCGCAGTGGAAGCCATATCCCAAGGAAATTTGCAAGTTCTTGAATCAGGCAACCACCCGACCAAGCTAAATCTTGAATTTCCAAATATTTATGCCCTGTATGAAGAAAACGTTGGTCCACTTACCCCTATCATCGCCGACGCACTAAGAGAAATGGAAAATCTTTATCCGCCAGATTGGATTGAAGACGCAATCAATGAGGCCGTTAAAAACAACGTCCGAAAATTAAAGTATATCGAAGCTATTCTCCAAAACTGGCAAACCGAGGGACGAAATGACAGAACCGATCGAGGACGCAGCAAAAAATCTAAAGAAGAAGATGACCCAGAACGATACGTCAAAGGAAAATATTCCGACTTCATTGACCATTAGAGATGCAGGCGATCCAAATTGCGAATACTGTAATGGACTTGGCTACGTGAGGAAGGACCACCCTGTTGGGCATCCAAACTTTGGGAAACTTGAAATTTGTTCCTGCCGGCAGGATGAGGTCGCCCGACATGACCATAACCGCTTGTTTGCATTCAGCCAACTGAATGAACTAAAAGACCTGAACTTTGACAACTTCGAACCTCGCGGGCGGATTGGCTTGGGGGAGCATCAAGCGGACTCTTTGGAATCGGCTTACAACCAGGCACAATATTTTTCCAAGAGCCACTCCGGCTGGCTGCTGCTGCGCGGCCGGTATGGCTGCGGTAAAACGCACCTGGCAGCAGCTGTAGCCAATTTTGCAGTAGAAATGGGCATCCAGACACTTTTCATCACGGTGCCTGATCTGCTGGATGTTCTGCGGTTCTCGTATAACGGCACAGGCTCCAGTTTTGAGGATCGTTTTGAGGAAATCCGCACCTGCCAACTGCTGGTTCTAGATGATTTCGGCACGCAAAACGCTACAGAATGGGCGCAAGAAAAATTATTCCAGATCATCAACTTCCGATACATCAACAAGCTACCGTTGGTCGTGACCACCAATCTCGACCTGGACCAGATTGAAGGTCGAATCCGTTCGCGGCTGGAAGACCCGGAATTGGTGACCAAAGTGCATATCCAGGCACCGGATTACCGCCGCCCCACCGAGGGAAGCGAGTTTCATGAGCTTTCTACTCTGGCACTACACGGAAACCAAACTTTTGAGACCTTCAGCAACCGGAAAAACGAAGGAATCCCTCCAAATCAGATCAGCAACCTTGACAAGGCTAAGAAAACGGCTGAGACTTACGCTAAGAAATTAAAAGGCTGGTTGGTGTTTACGGGTACCTATGGCACCGGTAAAACGCACCTGGCGGCTGCTATCGCCAATTATCAGGCTTCCCTGGGTAGACCGCCGTTGTTTGTGGTCGTCCCAGATTTGCTGGATCATTTGAGAGCGACCTTCAACCCTGCCAGCTCTGTTTCCTATGACCGCCGATTTGATGAAATCAAATCCACGAGCTTGTTGATCCTGGATGATCTAGGGACGCAATCAATGACGCCGTGGGTAAAAGAAAAACTGTACCAATTGTTCAATTACCGGTATAGTGGTCAACTGCCGACGGTTATCACGACTTCAGATGAAATTGAAGACATGGACCCACGCATCCGCAGCCGCATTTTGGACACCCGCTTGTGCTCAATCTACGGTATCACTGCGCCGACCTACACCGGAAGAATTCGAAAATAGGATTGACATAATCGGAATAATATGAAAGAATACCTTTATAGTAAGGTTTAGCCTCACCATTCCACTGAAAAAGGAGGTGTTGCTCATGAGTAGTAGCTGTAGTAGTAAACTCGGCGCTGTGGCAACCCTCCTTATCGTCAGATAAGAATTGCCACAGCGCCACCCACAAAAAACAAGCTGCCGAAATCGGCAGCTTGTTTTGTCAAATTCCTCTCAAATTTACTTTCCTGCACAAATCAAATAGGCTAAAATAAATCATCATGAAACCTGAACTGCAAAAAATTGAACTCTTTCTGGTCCAAAGTATTGAGGATGCAAATAATTGGATCCTCAACTCCCAGAAAGCCGAAGAGCAGCTCATTCACCAATTGATGCTTGCCATTGAGAGCAATTTGCGCGTCGATTCAAAAAATAAACAGTTTGCACCAAACATTTTTTTACTCAGTTTGCCGCCAGATTCTGTCGAGGAAATCCGCTCTCGACAGACAAATATCGAGGGACTTGCGAAAAGGGTAGCTTATGCAGGGATGTCAAATTATATTCAATTCAGAGGTCCCATCAATATCAATATTTTCCCCGATGAAAACTTGAAACAAGACACCTTCCGGGTGTTGGCCATATGGAAAAATAGTATTGAAACCGAAAAAGTATCACCTTCTCCCTCGACCGAGCAATCCACTTCTGATATTGCAATGGCACCTGTTCCCCCTAAAGCATTTTTAATTGTGGAAGGAACTAAAATTTTTACGCTGGATCAGGATATTACAAATATCGGACGGAATATTGACAATCATCTTGTGCTGAATGACATCCGCGTTTCTCGCAATCATGCGCAGATACGCGTGATAAAGGGGAGGCATATGCTCTTTGACCTGGAATCTTCAGGGGGGACCTTTATCAACAATAAACGCATTTCAAAGATAACTCTGCACCCTGGTGATGTGATCTCATTGGCCGGGATACCACTGGTGTACGGGCAGGACGCAATTTCGTTTGTTGACGAAAGCAATGAATACACTCCCCCCAATGATGTTAGTGATGGAAGCACAACTACGATGCGGATCGGCTATGATAGTTCGGATCCTGAAGAATAAAGCCCAGAGTTAAATGAAATGGATCCAATTCAAGTAAATCGGATCCATTTTTATTCGAACATTCGAGTAGTATTCTATTTTTCCAACTTCAAGTACCTTCGTTTACCAACCTGCAGCACACCGGCAGCATTCAACTGCTGGTTGGGATCCGAGAGTTTCTCCCCCTCAAAACGCACACCACCCTGATCGACCAGGCGTCGTGCGGCCCCTCTGGATTTTGCCATGCCGCTTTTTTGTAAAATATCTACAACGGTTTCTTCTGGGGTCAAGGTATAGGACGGCATATCTTCAGGTAGATTCCCCTGTTGAAATACATTTACAAACTCAGCACGAGCTTGTGCAGCACTCTCTTTCCCGTAAAATATTTCAGTAATTTCTTGAGCCAGGTTCATCTTTCCATCACGGGGATGGACCTTCCCTTGCTGTAAATCGGTCATGAATGATTCAACCTCTTCCGGCAGCCAGCGGGTTGCCAAGCGAGCGTAATCGCCCATAGCCTTGTCCGGGATGCTCATGACTTTACCAAACATATCAGTTGCCGTACTGTTGATCGGAATATGATTTCCGAGGGATTTACTCATCCTGATCTCACCATCAGTCCCAGGCAAAATTCCCAAAATTACGCCGATGTTTGGTTTTTCACCGAAAGAACTCATTAGTTTTCGACCGGCTGTAATAATATTGAACAATTGGTCAGACCCGCCGACCTGGACATCCACCTTCATGGCATAGGCGTCGTAGGCTTGCATAATTGCGTAGAAGGTTTCGTGAAGATAAACCGGGTCACCATTTTCCCAGCGCTTTTTGAAGTTATCCCGGTTTATAAACTGCTGCACTGTGAATTTTGAGCAAAGGTAAATCAAGTCAGCAAAGGTGATTTTAGACAACCACTCTGCATTGTAAAGCACCTCTGTTTTTTTCCGGTCTAACACACGGAAGGCCTGCTCCGCATAAGTCTCTCCATTTTCCATCACCTGTTCCGGAGAAAGGATTGGACGCAATTTATCCTTATCAGAAGGGTCCCCAATTAGAGAGGTGTAATTCCCAATCAAGAATATGACATGGTGTCCAAAATCTTGAAACTGGCGCAATTTCCTCATGGTAATGGTGTGACCTAAATGCAAATCCGTTGAAGTGGGGTCATAACCAGCATACACCCGCAGCGAACGCCCTTCACTTTTTGCTTCTTTCAGGCGTTCTAGTAATTCTGCTGCCATTGCTTTTTTCAATTCTTCATCCCCATAATCTGTGCCTTGCATCAATACTTCAACTTGCTTTTCAATTTCCATGTCATCACTCCATTGTATCCATCAGTTTAAAATACAAACGCGCCCAATTGGTAAGGGCGCGTCAGCTAGCTTACCAGATCACAACTTATTTCTTATTGGAATAATAATAGAACATTTTAGAGCCTACCACCATTATGATCTTCAATTTTTATTAACCTGAATTATACTCGAATTTTTTTGTTCCGCATTAAATTTTTTTTACAATCTAATCACTTCCCAACAGTTGACAAAATGAGCATAATTGTTCTATTATAGCACCATTGGAAAAACGCTAATAACTATGTTTTAGACTTTATGAAAACCTTACTTTCAGCGCCAGTTTTAATTCTAAATGCGAACTATGAGCCCCTGAATGTTTGCTCAATGAAACGCGCGCTGACTTTGATGTATTCGGAAAAAGCCTCCCTTGTATTAAATGGGCGCGGCTATATTCGAACCATTTCAAAAAAATACCAAGCACCATCCGTTATCCGATTAGAAAATATGATCAAACGTCCCCGGCCTATTGTCAAGCTATCGAAAGCAGAAGTTTTCCGGCGGGACAACTACACCTGCCAATACTGCGGAACAAAAACCACAAATTTAACGATCGATCATATCATCCCTAAGCATCTTGGAGGCGCCCATACATGGGATAATTTGGTGGCAGCTTGCCCCAGGTGCAATCACAAAAAGGGCGGGAAAACCTGTGCACAGGCGAACATGCGCCCCATGAAAAAACCGAAAACGCCCGATGCTTCTGCCGTATACCGTTTTGGGAGATATTTAACTGTGAACCAAGAATGGTTGCCTTTTATCAAAGGCTGGTGATCCACCACTAGAGTTGATCAAAATCCAATTCGTCAAAATCTTCTGCCATAACTACCTGACCCGCAAAAACTTCGGCAGCTTCTTTCGCTAGCTGTTGATACTCAAAATCCCCAACTGGATAATGGACAAGATATAACGCGGCAGCCTGAACATTGGCAGCCAACTCACCTGCCTGTTTTGCCGACGAATGACCTTCTGAATCACCCCCTGCTTCATGGATCAGGACATCCACTCCACTGGCCAATTCAATCAAGCTATCCGTTGGGGCTGTATCGCCCGTATAGGCGATCACTTTATCTTGAGCCAACAGCTCCACGCGCAAACCAATCGCGGGGATAAAATGCTTGACCGGGGTAGAAAAGATCCGTAATTCTTGATTTTCAAACAAAAGATGCATTCTCTCTTCTGGAATGAGGTGAAAATCAACCGGGTAAAAATGCCACTTCTTCCACTGAAATGCCTCCAGCAGGTCTTTCATCCGGGTCATACAGTGCTCATTTGCATAAATCGTCAACGGTGTTTTCCGCCCCGAAAGGCCAAGTCCCATTAACAACAACGGGATTCCTGCAACGTGATCGGGGTGAAAATGGGTCATAACGATATCAGATAACTGGTTTACATCCAGTCCAGCTTGCAACAACCGCGAATAGGGATTGGCAGGACCATCAATCAATATCATCCGCTCTTGTCCCACAATCACCATGTGTGTATTTTCGTGGTGTGCATCTGGTATATTCGTTGCAGTCCCTAAAAACACCAATTTCGACATTTGATTTCCTTATCTGCTAATAATTACTGCATCAATAATAATACTGCAATTCGTGGTGTTATAAACGCTTCAACCAGCGCGGCCATCAAAGCGAAGGGCAGCACCACACCTAACATGATTTTAGCCCAATCCGCGATTGAGCGCAGTAACCCATCTGTAATGGATTCGCCCTTGCTGGGTGTGGCTAACCCGGCACCAATCTGCAAAATCGCTGCACCAAGGAACACCATTACTGGAATTTCAAAGATTCCGTGTGGGATTACGAAACCAAGGAGATACTTCCAGACAGGCACCCCGGCTGCGCCAAATGGTACCATGAGATAGCCAAGAATCATATATGGCAATAATAAGACCAGTACCCCTAAAACGCCAAAGGTAATCATTCCCAGCAAAGACCCAATCACCATCGCGCGGATATTATGAAACCAAATCAGGATAACTGTTTCTGAGGAAACCAACTCCAGAATGCCGTCTGCAGAAGAAAAGCCCGAATCCAGACTACTACGATCCAACAGACCCTCAGATACCGGGTAAACATTTGCGAGGTACATGCCAAATCCCCAGGCAGCCAAAAACAGCAAGAGCATGAAGATTGTGGGAATCCGTACTTTCTTCAACGTCTTTGGGACTTCGTAACGAATCCACCCCCAAAATGATTTTGCATCACCACGAAAATTACTGCTGAATACATGCCACATCCAGCTGATGTTGAGACGGTCAAATTCCTGTCCAATCAATTCTTCCCGGTTGAAATGGGTCACCCCAACCCGAATGAAGAGAATGGCAAGAATGGCTAACCCTAAAACAACATACCAAAGATCGAGATAATTCCCCCAAAACATGACGATGGCTTCCCATTGGATCAGAAAGGCCATTGGCACGACAATGAAGGATGCCAGCAAATTGGCTGAACGCACCGTGGTAGCCTGAGATGAGATCACAACCGCAAGGCTGACCATCACAAACGCTTGAACAATTGTGAGGCAGACAACTAGGGCGATGATACTTGGCGAGGTTACAAAGCCAAAACGAGAGTACGCGCCGATGAGATATACAGCCATCCCAATAAATGAGCCGAATAATGGCGGGAACATAACAGCGATCAATTTCCCAAGAAACAATTCTGTGTCACCTAGCGGGCTGGTCAACAGCGGCTCAATGCTTTTTCGCTCCTTCTCCCCAACGAAGCTTTCAATTGCTATTGCCAGTGAAATGGTAACCGGGAAAAATCCGACAACAAGCAAGAAAAACGGAACCAAATTCTCAGCGATGATCTCAGCATCATAGCTTTGTACAAATTCAACGACTTGATTGGAAACATACCCAATCAGGAATGGAAATACTGCGGTCAGAAATATGATTGGCAGCGTGATCCGCCAATCTCGGAATTGGTCCCGTACTTCACGAAAGACGATATAACGTAGGATCTTAGATCGATTCACTGGCCCCTCTTTTCTCTGTCAAAGCCTCAAGGTAGACATCCTCCAGGCTTTGGGACAGTTCCGTCAAATACATCACTTTTACGTTTAGATGGTGGAGATGTTCGAGCACAAAGGGGTTTGCGTCCCTCGGAGCTTCTGCATAATACTGGAACCAATCCTCTCCTTGTGCGATAATCTCAATCTTTGAATCAAATACAGCTGGATCAAGTTCATAGCTGTGTGAGAACCTAACTTCACATTTTTTAGGACCCAATAGCTGTGACCGTAAGCTTGATGGCGTTCCATTCGCGATAATACTG
>Ga0102946_1000257_pt1 | contig 18680 bp, 14 predicted proteins | sample SalPon2A_A_D1_MG_FD_78209 | JGI IMG/M metagenome (GOLD analysis project Ga0102946, IMG submission 78209) | Soil microbial communities from South San Francisco under conditions of wetland restoration - Salt Pond MetaG R2A_A_D1_MG | ecosystem: Environmental > Terrestrial > Soil > Wetlands | place... | reverse complement strand
CGCGCCGCCTCGGCGATCGAGAGCTCCAGTGGGTCGCTCACGCCTGAGGCGAGGGGACGCGGAATGAGGACTCCTCGGACTCGGGCGCGTTGGCGAGCGCCTGCTCCAGGGTGAGGCTGGCGTGCGGGAGGTCGTCGCGCAGCTCGTTCTCGAGCGGGACGACATGCGTGGTCGGATCGACGTCGGAAAGGTCGAGCCCGCCCATCTTGTCGACGTGGTCGAGGATGCCGCTGAGCTCAGTCGAGAAGCGGTCAACCTCATCCGCGCCGAGGCGCAGGCGGGCGAGGCGGGCGACGTGAAGTACCTGTTCGCGGTCGAGCATCGGGCGTGATTGTAGGTCGCCGGCCGGGTCTCGCGAGCGCCCGCCGCAGCGGGCCCTCGGACCGGCGGGTCTGAGAGGATCACCCGATGTCCTCGGTTGAGACGCCGCCTCCCATCGGCGCTTCGAAGCGCCCCGCCCGTCCTATCGGCCTCGGGGCCGATGAGCTGGCCGTCGTCGCGGCATTCGCGGAGACGATGGCTCCGGCCGGGGGGCCGCTGCCGCCGGCCGAGCTCGAGGTCCCGGTCTCGGCATCGCTCGGGGAGCTGAGCGCGCGGCTGGGCTCCGGTCAGCTCGGCGTAGTCCGGGCGGGGATCCGGGCCTTCGACCGCCTTCCCTTCCCACGCCGGTTCCGGACGCTCACCCCGGCGGAGCGGGCGAGCTTCCTGGCCCGGCTTTCACGCTCGGTGATGCCGCACAGTCGCGAGCTCCTACTGCTGATGAAGACCCTGTACGCGGCGAACTACCTTCGCGACGAGCGGGTCAGGAGCGCGATCGGAGCCGAGGCCCGCTGCGCCACCGACGGGCCCGAGCCGAGCGCCCCCCTCGACCTGGGTTCGCTCGAGCCCCGGGGAGCCGGCGAGGAGTGCGACTTCGCGATCGTCGGCTCCGGGGCCGGCGGCGCCTCGGCGGCACTGGTCCTCGCCGATGCCGGCTTCGACGTCCTGGTGCTGGAGGCCGGCGATCACTACGACCGCCGCAGCTACCCGGATGACCCTCTAGAGGCCAGCCTCGGGCTCTACCGGGAGAGCGCCCTCACGATCGCCGAAGGGCTGCCGCCGATCCCGGTCCCGGTCGGGAGGGTGGTAGGTGGCACCACCGTGATCAACTCAGGAACGTGCTTCCGGGCACCCGACTCCGTGCTGTGCGACTGGCGCGACCGCTTCGGGATCGCCTGGGCGACCGAGCTCGATGAGGGGTTCGAGGAAGCCGAGCGGATCCTTGAAGTCCAGCGCCCGGCGTCCGACCGGGTCGGTCGCAACGGTGCGCTGGTCGCCGAGGGGGCGGCCGCCCTGGGGCTGGAGGGCGCTCCCCTGGCCCGCAACGCCGGGAGCTGCGTGCAGTGCAGCTCGTGCCCACAGGGCTGTCGTCTCGACGCAAAGCGGGCCATGCACGTCAGCTACCTTCCCAGAGCGGTCGCAGCGGGCGCCCGGATCCGGAAGGGGGTAGATGTTCAGCGCGTGCTCTGCCGCCAAGGGCGCGCGAGAGAGCTCGACTGCCTCGCCGACGGTCGGCCATGGCAGGTCGAGGCCCGCCATGGTGTGATCCTGGCCGGCGGCACGCTCGGCACGCCCGAGGTGCTCCTGCGGTCGGGTCTCGGCGGTGGCGCCGTCGGCCGCAACCTCAGGCTCCATCCGTCCAGCTGGGTGGGCGCCCGTTTCGACGAGCCGGTTCGGGGCTGGGAGGGGATCATGCAGAGCTACGGGATCGAGCAGTGGAGCGACCGCGGCGTGATGCTCGAGGCGACGTTCACGCCACCGGCCTTCGGGGGCCAGTGGCTCCCCGGGGTCGGCGCGGAGCACCAGCGCAGGCTGGCTGAGTTCAGCCACATTGCCGCGAACGGGGTTCAGGTCCGCGACGACCACTCGCGCGGCCGGGTCCGGCTGCGACGCGGCGGCGGGGTCAGGATCAGCTACCGGCTCCGCAGCCCGGAGGTGAGGCGCCTGGCGTTCGGGATCGCCCGCGCGGCCGAGATCTTCTTCGCCGCGGGCGCTCGCGAGGTGTACCCGCAGATCAGCGGCAGCCCGATTCTGCGACCGGCCGACGGGGGGTGGCTCGAGTCCCGCAGGGTGCGCGCCCACGACCTTCGAGTCGAGGCCTTCCACCCGATGGGCACCGCGCGAATCGGTGTCGACGAGGGCACGACGGTCGCCGACCCGGCCGGCGCCGTCCGTGGGACCGACGGGCTCTGGGTCGCCGACGCGTCGACCTTCCCGACGGCTCCCGGGGTCAATCCGATGGTGACGATCATCGCGCTGGCCCGCAGGATCGCGCTCGGGATCGCCGAGCGGCACGCCTGAGCGAAGCCGGCCCAAACGACGACGGCCGCCTCAAGGGGCGGCCGTCACCGATGATCTGTTGCGCCGGCGCTACTGCGCGGGCGGCGGGGGCGGGGGCGGATCGTTGCTGCCGCCCTGGAAGCCTCCAGCAGCGTCGCTGAAAGAGGTTCCCTCCTCCTGCATGCCCATCCAGCCGCCGTAGGCGATGCCGGCCGCAGCGACGAGGCCGATGAAGGCCCCGATCGACGGGCTCGTATCGACGCTGAACCCGAACGCGCCCGGCTCCGGCGTCACGATGATCCGGAACAGGATCAGAACGACCGAGAGGATGCCGAGGCCGGCGACGATGGCGCTGCCCGCGATCGGCAGGTTGGCGTCCGTCGCGGTCGCCGCCATCACCGCGACAGCCACCGCTGCACAGATCGTGATGAACAGGATGATGTCGATGAAGCCGAACGCCTGCCAGGCGCTCGCGCCACTGTCGATTCCGGCCGGGACACCGTCGATGCTGAACCAGCTGAAGATGAACATGACGAAGAACAGGACCACCGCGGAGATGCCGGCGATCTTCTCCCCTTGGCCAAGATTGTTTACGTCCAAGTCTCCTCCTTCGTTGGGCGCCGCCTCGATGACGGCGCAGTTACCTGCAGCGCACCCTAACGGCGCGATCAGGCGTATGCGTTTGCCCGTGCCGCGCGCAGCGTGTTGGCCAGGAGCATCGCGATCGTCATCGGCCCGACCCCACCGGGCACGGGCGTAATCGCCTGCGCGATCGCGGCCGCCCCGTCGAACTCCACGTCTCCGACGAGCCCGTTCTCCGTGCGGTTGATCCCGACGTCGATCACCGTCGCCCCGGGCTTGACCCAATCCCCGCGAACGAGCTCCGCGACACCGACGGCCGCGACCAGCACATCCGCCCGGCGGCAGGTCTCCACCAGGTCACGGGTTCGGGAGTGACACACGGTGACGGTCGCGTTAGCGCTCAGGAGCAGGCTGGCGAGCGGCCGGCCGACCAGCGTCGAGCGGCCGACGATCACCGCCTCGGCCCCCTCGAGCGGGACGCCCGTCACGCGTAGCATCTCCATCACGCCACTCGGCGTGCAGGCGATGAGACCGGCCACGGGAGCGTCGGAGTCGAGCTCGAGCGCCTCCGCGACGCCGATCTTCCCCTGGGCGAGCAGCCCGGCGTTCGCGGGCGTCAGGCCGTCGACGTCCTTGGCCGGGGAGATCTCAGCGAGGACGCGATCCGGGTCGAGCTCGCTCGGCAGGGGCATCTGCACCAGGATGCCGTCTACCTCGGGGTCGGCCTCGAGCGCGCGCACCAGGCCGACCAGGTCATCCTCGGCGACATCGGTGGCCAGCTCGTGGTGGATCGAGCGGATCCCGGCCTCCTCGCAGGCCTTGCGCTTGTTGGCCACGTAGACGTGGGAGGCCGGGTCGTCGCCGACGAGCACCGTGGCGAGCCCCGGCGCCCGGCGCCCGGCGCCGACGTCTGCAGCGACCCCGTCCCGCACGCGCTCCCGCACCTGACCGGAGATCTGCTTGCCGTCGATGACCTCGGCCGCCACGGTCAGGATGCCTTCTGGATCGGGGCGTAGTCGGCCATCAGCTTGCGCTCTCCCCCGCCCCCGAAGCGGATCACGACCACATTGCCGGGCTCGACTGCCGTCACGATGCCCTCCCCGAAGGAAGCGTGGACGACGTCATCGCCTACTGCCAGCTCGAGTGCCTCGGCTGTGGGCGGCTCCGGGGCGGCGAAGCCGGAGCTGGACCCGAGTCCCCAGCCCGTGGTGGGCATCGCGGTCGAGTGGCGCTCGACGAGATGGTCCGGGATCTCGCCCAGAAAGCGCGAGGGAACGCCGCTGCCGCTGGCGCCGAAGATAGTCCGGCGGCGGGCGAAACTCATCGCGAGGCGCTGGCGGGCCCGGGTCAGACCCACGTACGCGAGGCGGCGCTCTTCCTCGAGGGTGCCCTCGTCGACGGATCGGGCGTGAGGAAAGACGCCGTCCTCACAGCCGATGATGAACACCGCTCGGAACTCGAGCCCCTTGGCGTTGTGCAGGGTCATCAGGGTGATCAGCTCGTCGCTGTCGCTGATCTCGTCCTGCGCGGTGAACAGGGAGATCTGCTCGAGGAATTCGTCAAGAGGAGCGAGCTCGCTCTCGCCCTCCAGCTCGCGGTTCGCGTCGAACTCTCCCGCCACGCCGACGAGCTCCTGCAGGTTCTCGATCCGGCCCTCGGCCTCGATCGTGCGCTCGGCCTCGAGCGCCTCCAGGTAGCCGGACTCGCTCAGCGTCGCCTCGAGCAGCTCCGCGACGCTGCCGCGGTCGGTGGCTCGCTCGGAGAGGCTCGCGATCAGCTCGCGGAAGCGGCCCATCGCCTTGATCGCCGCCGCGCCCAGGCCGGGGACCCGCTCGGGCTCGGCCAGTAGCTCGAGCGGCGACACGCCGACCGTGTTGGCATGCGACATCAGTCGGCCCTCCGAGGTCTTGCCGATTCCGCGGCGCGGTGAGTTGATCACCCGCGCGAGGGCGACTGTGTCCTCGGGGTTGGTGAGCAGGGTGAGGTAGGCGATCGCATCCTTGATCTCGGCCCGCTCATAGAACTTGGTGCCGCCGATCACCTGGTAGGGCACGTCGAAGCGCACGAGCGTGTCCTCCAGTACCCGGCTCTGGGCGTTGGTCCGGTAGAAGACGGCCACCTCGGTCCGCGCGAGGCCCTCCTCCTCGACGAGGCGCTCGATCTCGCCCGCGATCCAGCGCGCCTCCTCGTGCTCGTCCGCGAGCTCCGCGATCGTCACCGGCTCGCCGGTGCCCGCATCGGTCCAGAGCTCCTTGTCGAGCCGGTCGCGGTTGTTTGCGATCACCGCGTTGGAGGCGTCGAGGATCGTCTGCGTGCTGCGGTAGTTCTGCTCGAGCTTGACCGAGGCCGCCTCGAAGTCGCGCTCGAAGTCCAGGATGTTGCGGATGTCGGCCGCCCGGAAGCCGTAGATGGACTGGCTCTCGTCGCCGACGACGAACAGGTTGCCGTGCTCGCCGGTCAGTAGCTGCAGGAGGCGATACTGGACGCGGTTGGTGTCCTGGTACTCGTCGACGAGGACGTGGCGGAACCCGTGGGCGTAGCGGTCGCGCAGATCCTCGAACAGCTCGAAGAGGTTCACCGTTCGAACCAGCAGATCATCGAAGTCCATCGCGTTGTTGGCGTGCATCCGCTTCTCGTAGAGGGTGTAGACGTCGGCGACGGTCTCCTCGAAGAAGGAGCCCTGCTCCTCGCGGTAGGTATCCGCGTCGCGGAGCCGGTTCTTGGCGCCGGAGATCTGTGCCTTCACCGAGCGCGGCGGGAATCGCTTCGGGTCGACGTCGAGCTCCTCCATGCAGCGCTTGACCATCCGCACCGAGTCGGCTTCGTCGTAGATCGTGAAGCCACGCTTGTAGCCGAGGCGATCGGCGTGCTGGCGCAGGATCCGCGAGCAGCAGGAGTGGAACGTCATCACCCACATCTGCCTCGCAGCGGCCCCGGTCAGCTGCTCGACCCGTCCGCGCATCTCGTCCGCGGCCTTGTTGGTGAACGTGATCGCGAGGATCTCGTTCGGTCGTGCCATTCCGGTGGCGAGCAGGTAGGCGATCCGGTGGACGAGCACGCGAGTCTTCCCCGAACCGGCCCCCGCGAGGACGAGCAGCGGCCCCTCGCCGTGCTCGACCGCGCCGCGCTGCGCGGGATTGAGCTCGCCGAGCAGCCGCTCGACCGGATCGGAGCCGGCGCTCACCGGTGCGCCGGGCGCATCGAACTCCTCCTCGAACGAGGACTGGTGGTCTGCTGGCGGTGCCTCCGACACGGGCCGCCGAGGATAGCCGCGCGACCGGCCGACGCCCGGCCGGCTCCGCGGGGAGCCCGTCCTAGCCGCCGGCCGAGCTGGGGCCGCGCTTCGGGCGCAGCTCACGCACCTCGCCGGTCGAGCTTTCACCGTCGACCGCCTCGAGGCGCTGCTCCAGCTCCGCGATCCGCTCGTTGAGCTTGCGGACCGTGTCCGCGACCGGGTCGGGGAGATGGATCCAATCGCTGTCGGGCCCCTCGACCTTCCGGCCCTCGACCCGGACCGTGTGGCCGGGTATGCCCACTACCGTCGAGTTGGGCGGTACGTCCCCGATCACCACGGTGTTGGCGCCGACCTTGGCCCCGTGGCCGACTGTGATGGGGCCCAGGAGCTTGGCGCCGGAGCCGATGGTGACGTTGTCTTGGACGCTCGGATGCCGCTTTCCGCGCTGGAAGCCGGTGCCGCCCAGCGTGACCCCCTGATAGATCGTCACGCAGCAGCCGATCTCCGCCGTCTCGCCGATCACCACCCCCGATCCGTGGTCGATGAAGAAGTCGTGACCGATTCGCGCGGCCGGATGGATCTCGACGCCGGTGACGGCACGGGAGGCGTGAGCGAGGAGTCGCGGGACCAGCGGCACCCCGGACTCGTGCATGGCGTGCGCGACGCGGTGCGACAGGATCGCCTGGACGCCCCCCCAGGTGGCGAGGATCTCGGCCGTCCCGGCGGTGCGAGCCGCGGGGTCCCGGTCGCGAGCAGCGGTGACATCGTCACGCACCTCGCGCATCAGCCGGGTCAGGGTTCCCACTCCGAGCATGCCCACAGGATAGGCGCCCGGTCCGAGCCGGGACCGCGGCCCCCGGCCGCGGGGAGACGGGCTTCAGCCGCCGAAGAACGGCAGCGAGATGTAACGCTCGCCGCTGTCGCAGAGAATCACGACGATCCGCTTGTCGCGCATCTCGGGCCGCGAGGCGAGCTCCAGGGCCGCGTGGAGCGCGGCGCCGGCCGAGATCCCGATCAGGAGTCCCTCTCGGGTCGCGGCCAGCTCAGCGGTCGTCAGCGCCGACTCGTCCTCGACCTGGATCAGCTCGTCGACCACGTCGAGATCCAGGACCGGCGGCACGAAGCCCGCGCCGATTCCCTGGAGCTTGTGCGGCCCGGGCGAACCCCCTGAGATCACCGGCGAGGCCGCCGGCTCAACACCGACCATTCGCAGCGAAGGGCGCCGCGGCTTCAACGTCCGGCCGATCCCGGTGATTGTGCCGCCGGTGCCGATCCCGGCGACCACGGCGTCGACCTGCCCGTCGGTGTCGCGCCAGATCTCCTCAGCGGTGGTCCGCGCGTGGACCTCCGGGTTGGCGGGGTTCTCGAACTGCATCGGCATGTAGGCGTCCTCATGCTCGGAGGCGAGCTTGCGGGCGAGGGCGACCGACTCGTCCATGCCGCCCATCGACGGCGTTTCGCGCACGACCGCGCCGTAGCTGCGCAGCAGGGCCGACCGCTCGCGGCTCATGCCCTCCGGCAGGGTCAGGACGCAGCGGTACCCGCGTGCGGCGCAGACCATCGCCAGGGCGATGCCGGTGTTGCCGCTGGTCGGCTCGACGATCACGGTGCGCCCGGGCTCGATCCGACCCTCGGCCTCAGCAGCGTCGATCATCGCGACCCCGATCCGGTCCTTGACCGAGCCACCGGGGTTGAACCACTCCAGCTTGCCGACGATCTCGGCGCCGAGGCCCTCACCCAGCCTGCTGAGCTGCACCATCGGCGTATCCCCCACCACCGCCGAGGCCTCGGCGGCGATCCGCAGCCTCGCCGGTGTCGCCGATTCGTCTCCCATCGCGTCAACGCTAGCGGGGAGCGGGCGCGCAGGCCTTTAGATGAAGTACATCCCTGACCCGCTCTCCTCGGCCTCCTCGCGGCGGGCGACATCGGCGATCGTCGCCTCGGCGAAGACCCGGCGCAGCGCCTCCACCCCGTCCCCCCAGATCCCGCCGGCCTCGGATTCCTCGTCCCCGATCCTGCCGTCCAGCGCCTGCACCACGTCGAGCACCGAGATCTCCTCGGCCGGACGCGCGAGCCGGAAGCCGCCCTTCACGCCCCGCTGAGAGATCAGCAGCCCGTCGCGCCGCAACGTGCTGAAGAGCTGCTCGAGGAACTGCACCGGGATTCCACGCCGCTCCGCGACCACGGAGATCGGGACCGGCCGGGCGGCGTTGCGGGACAGCTCGGCCATTCCCACCACCGCATACCTCGACTTGGCCGTCACGGAGATCATTAGCTCCCGTTGTACCGGTTCGGTCGGCGGTGGCTGAGGTACGATCGCCCCCCACTCGAAGCCCGGGGGGAGTACGGAGAGGAATGGACGCCGCCAGAGCCTGCCTGGTCATCGACACACAGCCACTGATCCGCATCGGGATCGCCAGCCTGCTCGAGCCCGAATACGAGACCGAGGGAGTCGGTGGGTGTGACGATGCCGTGGAGCTCCTGGCCACGCTGGGCGACTTCGACGTCGCTGTGCTCGGGATGCGGTCGGAGCGCAGCAACGGCTCGCCGTCGGGGCCGGGCGCGATTCGAGAGCTGCTCCGCGTCCAACCCGGCCTCGGGATCGTCGCGCTCGGCCAGCCGCTCGAGCGACACGCGGTAAGGGTCGCGCTGGATGCCGGCGCGGCCGCGTACGTCGGGCGCAGCTCCGAGCCGGCGGCACTGCGCCGCGCGGTCGATGCCGCCGCCGACCAGGAGGCCTATATCGACCCCGCGACCGCGCGCGCGAGCCGGGGCGAGCTCACGCGGCGGCAGCGCGAGGTGCTCCAGCTCTTCGCCGACGGCCTGGGCGCGAGCGCAATCGCCCAGCGCCTCGGTCTCAGCGAGCAGACCGTCCGCACCCACGCCAAGGCCGGGATCACCAGGATCGGGGCCCGCGATCGCAGCCATGCCGTCGCGCTCGCGATGCGTGGCTCGCTGATCGAGTAGGAGAGCGCAGGCCGTTAGATCCAGCCGCGCTCACGTGCGACGAGCACGGCCTGGGCCCGGTCGGCCGCACCGATCTTCCGGTAGACGTTGTGGAGGTGAGTCCGCACCGTGCTCGCCGAGAGACCCATCTCCGCAGCGATCTCCTTGTAGACCTTGCCCTCGGCCAGGCCCCGGAGCGCGTCGACCTCGCGTTTGGAGAGTGGGCAGGGCTCGCCGCGACGCTGGCGCGGCGCGGCCGCATGCGGGAACTCGTAGACGATCTGCTTGAGGCGGTCAGGCGCCAAATCGGACGCCTCCGCCATCGCCGCCATCGCCTCCCCGGAGACCAGCTCGCCCTGGGAGTGGTGGACGACCATGTCGCCGAGCCTGACGGCGGCGGCCAGCCCCGTTGCCTCATCGCTGTGGTGTCGCTCGATCGCGCTCGCGATCACCGACGGCAGCCCCCAGCGGCGGGCGAGGACACCGCCAACCAACGTGTGGTCGATGCCGAGCTCGCGGCGCTCGCGCTGGGTCCGCTCCTCGGGCGTCAGGGCCCGGTCCGCCAGCAGCTCGTCGTAACCGGGGTAAAGCCGCATCAGCACGAGCTGGCCGATGTCGTGCAGGAGGGCGGCTGCGGCAAGCTCGTCCCGCCCGGGGACGTCGCCGAGCTCTGCCACCCGCTCGGACGCGTGGCGCGTCGCCACCGCGTGCCGCCGGAAGCGCTCGGGCAGCCGCTCCCAGTTGCCGACCGACTGAAATAGGTCATAGGTCTCGAGCTGGCCGGCGACGGCACGGATGCCGGCCGGTGTGAGCGCCTCAACGGCGTCGGGCACGTTGGAGATGCGCCCACGCGGCCCGCCCCCGTTGTTGGCGGCCCTCATCACCGCGATCGCCACGGCTGCGTCCGATTCGACCAGCTCGACCAGCTCGCCCTCGCTCGCGCCCTCCTTGGAGGTCAGCTTCGAGACCCGCGTAACGGTCTCGCTCAGCGCGGGAAGGGTGTTCACAGCATCGAAGGCTGTCGAGAGGCGGTGGCCTCCCTTTCCCATCGATTTTTCAGTCGAGCCTGAGGTCTCGGTCGTAGTCGCCATGTCAGTTTGCCCGGAGCACGTCTGGGGAACCTGTGCCCGGCCCTGCTCTACTGATCGGCAAGTTGGCCGTCGAGATTTAGCCCTGGGCCCCTTCCGGCGCGGACTCGGCACCCGGATCCGGCTCTGAGGCTTGCTTCTCGAGGTCCTGCACGGCGCTCTGCAAGCGGCTCAGACTGCGGTCGCGGCCAAGCGCGTGGAGCGACTCGAAGATTCCCGGCGAGATGCTGGTGCCGGTGATTGCCACCCTTATCGGCTGCAGGATCTTGCCGGCACCGATTGACTCGGCCTCCATCAGCTCCCGCAGCGCTGACTCGATCGCGTCCGCCTCCCAGCGGCCCAGATCCGCGAGCGCGGACAGGCCCAGCCGCAGGGGCTCCAGCACTCGTGGCTTCATCACCTTCTTCCAGGCCTTCTCGTCCCGCTCCGGCTCCGTGAACAGAAACGAGATCAGCGGCCAGACCTCGGTTACGGTCTGCGCCTTCTCCTGCACGATCTCGCAGGCGAGCGCCCGCTGCTCGGGCGTCGCACCGGCAAATGCGTCCGCCGCGGGGCCATCGGTGCGGTCCAGATGCGCCGTGAGCTCGCGCTCGTAGGAGTCGAGCGGCTGCTCGCGCATGTACCGGCCGTTGATCCAGCGCAGCTTCTGCTCGTCGAAGACCGCCGAGGCGCGTCCGACCCGCGAGATCTCGAACCGCTCGACCAGCTCGCCGGTGGGAATCAGGGTGGTGTCGTCCTGCGTGCCCCAGCCGAGCAGCGCGAGGTAGTTGCGGACCGCGTCGGGCAGATAGCCGCTCTCGCGAAGCTCCTGGACCGAGGCCGCCCCGTGGCGCTTGGAGAGCTTCTTGCCGTCGGGCCCGTGCAGGAGGGGCAGATGGGCGTAGCGGGGTGCATCGAACTCCATCGCCTCGAGCGCCAGGAGCTGCTTGGGGGTGTTGGAGAGGTGATCGTCGCCGCGGATCACGTCGGTGATGCCCATCTCCGCGTCGTCCACCGCGACGGCGAAGTTGTAGAGGACCGAGCCGTCGCTGCGGGCGATAACCGGGTCGTCCAGGGCGCGATTCTCGAAGCGGATCTCACCGCGAATGATGTCGTCGACCACGGTCTCCCCCTCGTCCGGGACCCTGAGCCGGATCGCGGCCTCCGGGGAGTCGCTGTCCTCGCCGCGATAGCCCTGACCGGGGTTCTCCTCCTTGAGAGCCCGCACGTGGTCGGCCGTGGCCGTGTCGCGGTAGGCGCGCCCCGACTCGAGCAGCGCCTCGAGGCGGTCGCGGTGCCGGTCGGCCCGCTCGAACTGGCTCACCGGCCCCTCGTCGTAGTCGAGCTCCAGCCACTCGAGCGCGTCGAGGATCTGGGCCACGTTCTCCTCGGTCGAGCGTTCGCGATCGGTGTCCTCGATCCGGAGCACCAGGGAACCGCCCCGGCCGCGGGCGACGAGCCAGTTGTAGAGTGCCGTCCGCGCGCCGCCGATGTGCAGCGCGCCCGTCGGGGAGGGGGCGAAGCGGACCTTTGTCAATGGCTTGGAGGATTCAGACACGATGTTGATCGGCGCTCATGTTTCCACAGCCGGCGGCCTGCAGAACGCCGTCGAGCGCGGCGTCGAGCGCGAGTGCGACGCAATTCAGATCTTTCACCAGTCCCCCCGGATGTGGCGGCCCACCAACCACAAGCCCGAGAACATCGCCACCTTCAACCGGTCCTTCGAGGCCTCACGGCTCGGGTCCACGGTGATCCACGCCGTCTATCTGATCAATACCGCGACTCCCGACCCCGAGATCCGCGAGAAGTCGATGACCTCGCTCGTGCACGCGCTCCGGCTCGGAGACGCGATCGGAGCCGACGGCGTCGTCCTCCATGCCGGCAGCCGCAAGCAGGACCCGGTCGACGACGCGATTGAGCGTTCGGGTGCGGTCGTCCGCGAGGCGCTTGCTGAGAGCGAGTCCTGCCCGGTCCTTTTCGAGAACACGGCCGGGACCCAGGGACCGCTCGGCCGGGACTTCGACGAGCTGGCGCGGCTGGTGGAGTCGGCCGGCGCGGGCGATCGGATCGGCGTCTGCCTCGACTGCTGCCACCTCTTCGCCTCCGGCTACGACATCGTGGCCGACGAGGATCTGGGCGGCGTCATTGACGACTTCGACGCCGCCGTGGGGCTCGACCGCCTGCAGTGCCTCCACGTCAACGACAGCCGGGTTCCGCTGGGCGCCAACCGCGACATGCACGCGAACGTCGGTGAGGGCGAGATGGGCCCCGAGGGAATCGCGACCTTCCTCTCTGAGCCCCGCTTCGAGAAGCTGCCTGCGCTGCTCGAGACCCCGGGGCCCGACAAGAAGGGCTCAGACGTGCACGAGGTCCGGACGGCGAAGGAGCTGCGCGAGCGCGGCCTGGCGGCCCGTTAGCCGGTCCTAGGCGGCGCGGCGCTGGTCGAGCACGTCGCGGAGGTCGAACGTCGCGTCCGCCTCCTGGTGGTCGAAAAAGGTCGGGTTGATACAGGTGTGGGCGGGGCCGTCCCCCTCGAAGGCGGGCTCGATCCTGGTTTGACAGCGGGCCAGGGGCCGGCCGGTCATCTTGATCCCGCCAAAGCCGCCGCTGCGCTCAGCCGCCTCGAACAGCAGGACGTCGATCTCACCGCTGAAGACCTTCTGCACGCAGCCCATGAAGCGCCGTCCGGTCGGCCCGTCCACGTAGCTCCAGAGGTAGGGGCAGCGAATCCGGAGGCAGTCACTGGGCTCGATCAGCTTGTCGCAGTAGGTGCGACAGCGCCGGCACTCGCCGGGTGGTGCCTCTAGCTCCGATGTGGCCCCTACCGCCATCGCGGTGAAGTCTACGCGAGGCTGCCGTGCCCGGCCAGGGGTCGGTCGGCCTTGCGCGGCCCGCCTGGGCCAACGCTCCGGTGGCTAGATTCGGCCGATCGGGCAGCCGCTTCAGGCCGCCAGCGTCTCGCTGCCGAGGAGCTGATCGAGCTCAGCCCGCAGCCCGGCCGAAGGGGCCACCTTGTAGTCGCTGCCGAAGCGCAGCTTGCGGACTCCGTCCCGCGTGCTCATCTCCAGCACCACCTCCGACTCACCGGGGAAGTCCGCGAAGATCGACTTCAGCTCGTCGATGATCCCGAGTCCGTACCGGGAGGCGTCGAGCTCGAGCTTGAGCGGCTCGCGCCGGTCCATCTTCTCCACCTTCACCTTGGCCGTCTCCATCTCGTCGGCGCTCGGCTCGAACGGTTGAACGTCCTGGACGACGAGCTTCGTCTCGCCCCGGTCCTTGTGATCGACCCGGCCCCTGACCAGCACCACGGCATCGGTGTCGATCACCTCGCCGTGCTTATCGAGCGCGTTCTGAAAGACGATCATCTCGACCCGACCCTCGAGGTCATCGAGCGTCGCGAACATCATGTTGGACCCGCTCTTTGTGCGGATCTTCTTGCACTCAGAGACGATGCCGCCGACCGTCACCCAGGCACCGTCCTGCCGGTCGTCGAGATCCGTGAGCGAGCAGTCGGCCGCGACCCGTAGCGCGTCCCGCACCTCGGAGAGCGGGTGGTCGCTGAGGAACGTCCCGAGTGTCTCCTTTTCCATACGGAGCAGCTCTCGCTGGTCGAACTCCTCGCCGAGGAGGGGCGGGTGCTGTTGCCCGGCACCGCCTCCGCCCGCCGACGCCTCTTCGAGGGCGAAGATCGAGGCCTGACCACGCAGCGCGTCCTCCTGCGACTTCGCGCCCGCGGCCTGCGCGTCAGGGAGCCGCTCCAGCATGGCGCGACGGCTCGCGCCGGTGGAGTCGAGCGCGCCGCACTTGACGAGGCACTCGATCGCGCGCTTGTTCACCGCCCGGGCATCGACCCGCTCGCAGAAATCCCAAAGCGAGTCGAAGGGCCGCTCCTCCCGGGCGGAGATGATCGCCTCGACCGCGGAGTGCCCAACGTTCTTGACCGCGTCGAGGCCGAACCGGATCTTGTTGCCGCTGACGACAAAGCCGTGATCGGAGGTGTTGACGTCCGGCGGCAGCACCTCGATCCCCATCTCCTCACAGCGATTGACGAAGAACGGCACCTTGTCCTTCGTCGACATCACCGAGCTGATCACGGCCGCCATGTACTCGGCCGGGTAGTTGGCCTTGAGGTACGCGGTCCGATAGGCGATCAGCGCGTAACAGGCCGCATGGGACTTGTTGAACGAGTAGTCCGCCGCCGCGGTCATCGTCGCCCACAGTTCGCGGGCGACGCCCGAGCTCGTCCCAGAGGCCTCGCAGCCCTGGAGGAACTTGGTCTCCATCGTGGCCATCATGTCGCGCTTCTTCTTGCCGATCGCCTTGCGCAGGTCATCGGCCTCGGCCGGGGTGAAGCCGCCGATCTGCTTGGAGATCTCCATCAGCTGCTCCTGGTAGATGCAGCAGCCGTAGGTTGCCTCGGTGATCGGGCGCAGGCGCTCGTCCTTGAAGGTGACGGTGCTCGGATCCCGCTTGCCGCGCGCGTAGTTGGGGATCTCGCTCATCGCTCCCGGCCGATACAGCGAGACCAGGGCGATGATGTCCTCGAACGCCGTCGGGCGCACCTGGCGCAGCGCGTCCCGCATGCCCTCGGACTCCAGCTGGAAGACGCCGATCGAGTCGCCGGCGGCGAGCATCTCGAAGGTCTTGGCATCATCGAGCGGGACCTGCTCGATGTCGATGGTCTCGTCGCGCGAGCGCTCGATGATCTCGACGGCGTCCTCGATCACATCGAGGTTGCGCAGGCCGAGGAAGTCCATCTTCAGCAGCCCGATCTCCTCTACCGGAACCATCGAGTACTGGGTGACGATCTTGTAGGAGCGCTCGCCGTCCTTGGCGGCTCCGCGATCCTCGGCGAGCTGCAGCGGCACGACCTCCTGCAGCGGGCGGTCCGCGATCACCACGGCCGCAGCGTGGATCGAGTGATTGCGGACGATCCCCTCGAGCCCCTTGGCGGTATCGACGATCTGGCGCGTATCGCCCTCGGAGTCGTAGGCCTTGCGCAGGTCCTCACCATCCTTCAGGCACTCGCCGAAGCTCGGGCTGCGGCCCATGATCGGCTCGGGGATCAGCTTTGCGACTCGGTCACCGGTTCCGTAGTCGAAGCCGAGCACGCGCGCCGCGTCACGCGTTGCAGCCCGAGGCGCCATCTTGCCGAAGGTGATGATCTGCGCGACCGACTCGCGGCCGTACTTCTCGGCGACGTAGCGGATCACCCGCTCGCGGCCGCGGACCGAGAAGTCGATGTCGATATCCGGCATCGACTTTCGAGCCGGGTTCAGGAAGCGCTCGAAGAGCAGGTCGTTGGCCAGCGGGTCGAGGTCGGTAATCCCCAGTGAGTAGGCCACGATCGAGCCGGCGGCCGAGCCGCGGCCGGGGCCGACCGCGATGCCGTTCTCCTTCGAGTAGCGGACGAAGTCCCAGACGATGAGAAAGTAGGAGGGGAAGCCCATCTCCTCGATCACGCCGAGTTCGAACTCGAGCCGCTCGACGGCCTCCGCCGGCAGCGGGTCGCCGTACCGGCGGCGCAGGCCCTCGCCGGCCACCCGGCGCAGCATCTCCTCCGGCTCGGCGCCGTCGGGCGTCGGGAAGCGCGGCAGCAGCAGCTCGCCGAGGTTGATCTCGACGTCGCAACGATCCGCGATCTCGAGGGTGTTCGGCACCGCCTCCGGCCAGGGCGCGAACGACTCGGCCATCTCCTCCGGGCTCTTCAAGTAGAACTCGTTCGTGTCGAAGCGGAGCTTCGGCTCCTCAAGCGTCGACTTCGTCTGCACGCAGAGCAGCGCGGCGTGATTCGTGTAGTCCTCGCGGCGCAGGTAGTGGACGTCGGCGGTGCCCACCAGCGGGCTGCCGAGCTCCCGCGCGACGCGCTCGATGCCCTCGTTGGCCTTGTCCTGGTCCGCGATGCCGTTGACCTGAAGCTCGAAGTAGACGTCCTCGGGTCCGAAGATGTTGAGCAGGTCGTCCGCGTGGGCCCGGGCTTCGTCGGGCCGATCCTCAACGATGCGACGGCAGAAGCGCGACTGCAGGCAGCCGGTGAGCGCGATCACGCCCTCGGAGTAGCGCTCGAGCATCGACAGATCCACGTTCGCCTTGCCTCGCGCGAAGCCCTCGAGAAAGCCGGCCGAACTGAGCTGGACGAGGTTCTTGAAGCCGACGTTGTCGGCGGCGAGCAGCGTCAGGTGGTTGCGCTCCCAGCGCGTCTTCGACTTGATCTCCTCGACGTCGGAGACGAGGTAGGCCTCGAGGCCGATGATCGGCTTGACCCGGTGCTTCTGACAAGCCTGGTAGAGCTCGACCGCGCCGTTCATCACCCCGTGATCGGTGAGGCCGAGCGCGGGCATCCCGAGCTCGGCTGCGCGGGCGGCCATCGCGTCGATCTTGTTGGCCCCGTCGAGCAGCGAGTACTCGCTGTGGACGTGCAGGTGGGCCGCGCTCGCGCTCATCGGGCCATCATGGCAACCGGGGCAGATGCCAAGTACGGGCCGGCGGGCGCTCCAACGGGCTGATTCCGCAACTTGGGTGGGTCTTGGCCGCGCAGGCCGGCGCGTCTTGTGAACCTAGGACTCGACGCTCTCGAGGCGGTCGAGTACCTCAGCGAGGCGGCGCTCGGCATTGCGAACCTTGCGCTCCGACTCCTCACGCGCCCGCGCGGCTCCGGCCCGGATCCGCTGCTCGCGCTCCTGCGCGGAGTCCGCCGCCCGGATCCGCTCCTCGGCCTCGGCCGCGGCCCCGCTGATCCGGCGGCTCGCCTCGGCCTCCGCGGCGCCCAGCGTTGCGCGCAGCTGCTCCTCGGCGGCCACCGCGCGCCGCTCGATCGCCGCCTCCGCGGCTCGGGAGGCCGCGTCGACCATCTCGTCGCGGGATCGGTCGATCGCAGCCTGGACGCCCCGGATGACCGCCTCACGGCTCTCGTCGCCGGCCTGCTCGGCTGCGGCGCGCACCTCGCCCCTGAGCCGCTCCAGCTCACCATCGAGCTCGGCCCGAGCGGCGTCGCTGCGCTCGGCGAGCTTCTGCTCGGCGTCGGCCACGAGCTTGCGCTGGGCCTCCTCGAGGCGGCCTTGCTCACGCCGGGCCCCGCGCTTGGAGAGCTCCTCGCGCAGGCGTTCCGTATCAGCATTGACGTCAGCGGCCCGGCGCTCGATGTCGGCCGCGACCTCTCCCGCGCGGCGCTCGAACCGGTCCGCCGCCTTCTGCGTCGCCTCCTCGGCGACGCCCAAGGCCGCCGCCCTCAGCTCTTCGTGCAGCCGCTCGCCGCGCTGCAGCAGTTCGGAGCTGAGACGTTCGCCGAGTCGCTCCTCGGTGCCCCGGAGCCTGTCGGTCACCGCCTCCGAAGCGGTCTGGCGGGCGGCCGACTCGAGCCGGCCGACGGCGTCCTCGACCCGGGAGTCGAGCCGGTCGTTCAGATCCCTGTCGGTCGCGGCCGAGCGCTCGGCCTGCTCACCTCGGAGCGTGGCCTCGATCCGCTTGGAGCCGGTCTCGAGAGCCTCGGCGTTCTCGCGCTGAATCTCCGCGGCCTGCGTGCGCAGATGGTCACGAATCACGGTCTCTACGCGTTCCTGCAGCTCGGCGATCGCCGCCCGCGACTCCCCGCGAATCGCCTCGACCTCCTCGTGAAGGCGATTCGTAAGCTCGCTGCCGGCTCCATCGAGCCGCTCGGAGGCCACGCTCTCCGCGCGCTCGCGCGCCGCGGCCTCGATCCGGGCGCTCTCGGCCTCGAGGCGCTCACGGCCCCTCGCATCGATCCGGGCCTCAGCCTCGGTCACGCGAGCGTCCGCATCGCTGCGAATCGTCTCGGACAGCCGCTCGAGCTCGGCCGTGATGCGCCGCTCGGCGTTTGCCGTGACGGTTCGGAGCACCTCGACGCTGAGCCGCTCGGCCTCGCTGTCGGTCCGCTCCTGTAGATGTACCTCGAGCTCCTCGCGGGCACCGGCCAGCCGCTCGGACTCCGATCCGATGCGAGTGTCGATCTCCCGATCGAGCCGCTTGGCGAGCCGCTCCTCCGCCCCGTCGAGTCGCTCGGCGGTAATCCGGGAGGCCGCGTCCGAGGAGGCCGCGATCGCCGCCGACTCGGTCGCACGGGCCTGATCCTCCAGCCGCCCGGCAGCGTCGGCGGCGACACGCTCCAGATCCTCGCGGATGCCGGTCCGCCGTTCCTCAAGTCGCTCAAGAGCCCGCGTCCGCTCCCCGGTGATCGCCGCCCTGATCGCCTCGATCCGCTCGCGGATCCTCTCGCCCGCCTCGCTGAGGGCGCGCTCCCGAGCCGTGGCCTCAGCGGCGCTCTCCAGCGTGACGCGCTGCATCTCGGTCGTCAGCTCGCTCGCGCGGACGGCAAGCTTGGTCTCGGTGGCGGCGATCTGTTCGCGCTGCTCTCGGGAAAGCCTCTGCGTCGCCCACTCGATCGCCTCGCGCTGCTCGCCCTTGAGGCTCTCGACGGCCCTGTCGAGGCTCCCTGCAATCCGCTCCTCGAGCTGTGAGCGAAGCTCGGCCGCGACCTCGGCAGACCGCTCTCCGGCCTCGTCGGCAAGCTCGCG
>Ga0102946_1000256_pt1 | contig 18696 bp, 19 predicted proteins | sample SalPon2A_A_D1_MG_FD_78209 | JGI IMG/M metagenome (GOLD analysis project Ga0102946, IMG submission 78209) | Soil microbial communities from South San Francisco under conditions of wetland restoration - Salt Pond MetaG R2A_A_D1_MG | ecosystem: Environmental > Terrestrial > Soil > Wetlands | place... | reverse complement strand
GGAACGGGTCGGGCACGGCGCCGCTGTAGGTGACCGGAATGCTCTCGCCGGCGTCGTCGCGATCGGCGACGCGGAAGCGCATGCCCTCCTCCCCGCGCGTGACCGAACCGATGACGACCCGGCCGGTCAGCTGGACGCTCGACCCGGGCGTCGCTGCGAGCAGCTGCGAGGGCTCCCTCGCCTCGGTCGAGGCGCTGAACGAGGTGTAGACGAGCCCGACTGCGAGCAGCACGGCGACGCTGAGCGCGACGAACAGCCGGATCTTTCGCTTGCGGGCAGGATCCATCGGCGAGGGATTATCGCAAGCGCCCCACTCCGACCGCGTTCGCTCCTTGTCGGCCTCTGCACGACAAACAGCGAACGCACCGGAGATGCGACGATGAACGAATGACGGAGAGGCCAGTCCTGCTGATCACCGGCGCGAGCAGCGGCATCGGCGCCGCGACGGCGCGGGCTGCGGCCGGTACGCACCGGCTGGTGCTGGCGGCGCGGCGGCTGGAGCCGCTGGAGAAGCTGGTCGAGGAGCTGGGCGGCGCCGAGCGCGCGGCCGCGGTGCGCTGCGACGTCACCGAGTGGGATCAGGTCGAGGCGCTGCGCGACGCGGCACTGGAGAGGTTCGGGCGCATCGACGCCGTCTTCGCCAACGCCGGCTTCGGCGCCTCGCGCGGCTTCCTCGAGGAGTCGCCTGAGCACTGGCGCTCGATGGTGCTGACCAACGTCTACGGAGTGGCGCTGACGATCCGCGCCACTCTCCCCCACCTGCTCGAGCGCGGCGACGGCCACTTCATCGTCACCAGCTCGGTCGCCGGCCGCCGCGTCCTGCCCGGCTCGCTCTACTCGGCGACGAAGTGGGCGGCGACCGCGATCGGCGAGGCGCTGCGCGCCGAACTGCGCCAGATGCACGAGAACGACGGGATCAAGGTGACGCTGATCGAGCCCGGCATGGTCGACACGCCCTTCTTCGACAACAGCCCCGGCGAGTGGGCGCTGCGCGACGAGGACATCGCCCGCGCCGTCACCTACGCCCTCGGCGAGCCCGCCGGGGTCGACGTCAACGAGATCCTGATCCGCCCGACGCGCCAGCCGACCTGAGCAGCAGGCGGACGCCCCGCCAGTAGGCGCGCAGCAGCAGGCGTACGGGGAAAGCGCGGGCGATCGGCGGGATGAACGGAGAATCGAGGTCGGGGGTCAGCCAGGAGGCGAACTCGGCGGCGCTGACCGTGCGCGTCGCCTGCACCTGGCGGCGCTCGCGCAGCAGGCGCGGCAGCCAGGCGAGCGCTTCCATGTGGGCCGCGAGCTTCTGGCGGCCCCAGCCGCCCCTGACCGCGACTGCGTAGAGGGCCACTTCGGTCGCCAGCAGCGCCGGCGCGAGCAGGATCAGGAGCGAGGCCGGATAGGCGCGCAGCAGGAAGGCGTGGCGGTTGCGCTCGAGCCAGCGCCACTTGTGCTCGCGGGCGCCGAACTCGTAGTCGTGATCGACAATGGCCGCTGGCTCGATCCCGAGCGCGCCGCCGGCCAGCCGCAGCCGCAGCGAGAGGTCGACATCCTCGTGGTAGAGGAAGAAGTCCTCGGGGAAGCCGCCCACCCCCTCCCAGGTGCGGCGCGGGATCGCCAGGCAGGCGCCGGAGAGGGCGGTCACCTCGCTCGCCGGGGGCGCGGCGGCAAGCGGTTGGCCATGCCCCCCCGCCCAGACGACGCCGGTGAAGTGGACCGGGTTGCCGGCCGAGTTGATCGTCGTCCCGTCGCCGTCGGCGACCAGCGCCTGCCAGGCCGCCCAGCCGCGCTCCCGCAGCCATGGGCGCCAGATCGCCTCTCCGAAGCCCGGTCGCGGCGCCGCGTCGGGATTGAGGATCACGAGTAGGTCGCCGCGCGCCTGAGCGGCGCCCTCGTTGCAGCCGCCCGCGAAGCCCGCGTTGCGGCCGCTGCGCACCACCCGGGCGGCCGGCGCCAATTCCGCGACGGCGGCCACCGTGCCGTCGGTGGAGTCGTTGTCGACGACGATCAGCTCGTCACCGTCGCTCAGCTCGGGCAGCAGCGCAGGCAGCGTCCGCCCGAGCTCCTCGCGGCTGTTCCAGGTGACGATCAGGACCGAAAGCGTCGGGCGCACCGACGCGGGAGGCTAACCATCTAGTTGCCCCCGCGCCGGCGGTGCCTGCCGCGCTTGCGCTTCTGCCCGCAGGGGGTGCGCAGGCGCAGGCGCAGGTTGCGCTTCTTGCCGTTCTGGCCCTTGAAGCGCACGATCACGCGCTGGCCCCGGCGCCCCCTCTTCCTCTTCTTGCTCAGCGTCGCGTCGCTGCGCTTGGCGGCGGCGCCGCGGACACGCTTCTTGCGCGGGCACTGGTTGCGTGAGTTGACCAGCAGCCCCTTGCGCCCGCCGCGCAGGGTGAGGATGAACTTCGAGACCGGCACGTCGGGGACGATGTCGAAGATGTTGCGGATCCGGCCGCGGACGCTGTCGGTGCGGCTGGAGAGCTCGACATCGACCTGACCGCGCAGGGAGGAGACGAGGTCGGGCAGCGGGTTATCCGAGGAGCGCAGGTAGACCGGCCCGCGCAGGGGCTTGTCGAGCAGCGGGCTGAACGCGCGGGCGTAGCCGTAGATCGAGTTCCGCGGGCATTCGCCGGCGGCGTACTGGACCCGCGTGCAGACCTTCGAGAGGTTGCCCTGGTCGAGAATCAGCGAGCGGGGCAGGATCGTCGCCGCGCGGGCGATGTTGGCGTCGCCCCGGCGCGGGATCAGCACGGCGCGCAGCTTCGGGTTCTTGCCGCGCCTGGCGGCGCCGAAGAGGCGCAGGAACAGCCTCGGCCTGAAGCCGAGCTTCTCGCAGCCGGTCGCCCTGAACGGGGCCGAGACCGGGGCCGAGGAGAAGGCGCCGGGGTCGAGCGGGTTGGAGCCGCCGCCGAACACCGAGCCGGCGAAGGCGAACTGCGAGCAGTTGGTCGGGTTGAGCGAGAAGTCGGGCCGGTCGAGCCTGACCGCGACCGAGCGCACGTCGAGCTTGGCGCCGCCGTAGACATGCGGGATCGGGTCGGACTTGGCCCTCACCTGGGTCGTGCGTGGGTCGACGAACAGCGCCACCCTCACCACGACCGTGCCGAGATCGAACGGCCCGGCCGTGGCGGGGGTGATCACTGCCAGGGAGAGGGGTGCCCCGTCGTAGGGGCCTGCGAGGAAGACCTTGCCGCCGATCGAGATCGGCGAGGGGCCGCTGCCGGCGGCGACCTGGGCGCTGCCGAGGTAGCTCGAGCCCGGACAGCTGGAGCTCGCGGCCTCCTCGGCGCCACTTCGGGCGCCTGCGGCATCGAGCGAGGCCTGGGGGCAATAGGTAACGCCTTTGAGCTTCGCCGTCAGCCCCGGCGGCAGCGTCACGTCGACGCCCTTCAGCTCCTGGTTGCCGTCGGCGCGGGCGATCTCCATCCGCAGCGGGCTGTGGGCAGCGGCCCTGGGCGAGTCGGTGCCGGCGCCGAAGCCGAGTGAGAACGGCCGCTCGGCGAGAGTCGCCGCGCAGGAGCCGTCGCCGGGTGCGTTGTTCAGGTTGAAGGCCGATGAGGCGGGAACGCTCGTGTCGCCGGAGGGCCCGCCTTCGGCCCCCGGCGGGACCAGGCCCTGAGCGCTCGACCACGGGGTCATCTCGGTGCCGGTCGTGTTCGGGCCGCAGGTCGGCGGGCTGGTCAGCGTCGCCGTCGGACCGCCGTCGAGCTTGATCCGGAACGACTCGAAGGGCACCTGGGGCAGGCCCGGCAGCGGCACTTTGCCGAGAGAGCCGTCGTCGAAGGTCGTCGTCAACTGACCGGTCTCGGGGTTGGCGCTGACCTTGCCGAGCAGGCGGGCATCGATGTCATAGCGCTCGGACCTGGCGTTGACGAAGATCCGGTACAGGTCACCCGATGCAGGGTCGCGGCTGAGCTGCCGGCCGACGTAGACCGGACCGCTGAGCGAGCCGTCGCGAAGCGGCGGGGTGTCGACCTCTACCATCCCGACCCTCGACGCCGCCGGGCAGGCGGCGGGGTTCCTCGTGCCCTTGCCGAACTGGGCGTCCGTACATGCCTCAAGCCCGTTGGCGGCCGATGGGTTGAGGCCCATCCCGGCGGGCAGGGTCACCCGTGCCGACCTGACGTGGGAAGTCGCCTTGCTTGCTTCGTCTTTCAGCGGGTTTTTGATCTCCGGCAGGTTGACGGTGACGGCTGCCCCTGCCGGCGAGTCGGTCTGGGAGGTGTTCGGGTCGACGGAGATCGACGGATCGAAAGGGATGTCGTCGCAGTTTTTCGGAGAGGTTTCGAATGCGGGCGGGTCACGGGGGATCTTCGACTCGACGAAATTCGACCCGTCCGGAAAGCTCGGATTCGGTTCCTCGAAGGAATCGGCGCGCAGCCAGGTCGAGTAGATGTGCTCGAAGGGCGACCCGGACAAAGCCGGCCCGAAGCAGGTCGTCGGCGTGGTTATGAAGGTACCGTCGCCGGCGTCGCCGTCGAAAGTGAGGCGGTTTTTCGCGACCCTGGCCACTTCGCCCGGGACGACCTCCACTTCGATTTTGTGGGCGTGGATCGTGAAGTACTGGTGGTAGTCGCCCTCCCATTCGATGTCCGCCTCGAGGAAGACGTCGCTGCCGGCGATGCTGAAGCCGAAGCGGGCCGGTTCACCGTCTTCGGGAACGACGTTGTAGACGTCGGCGTGCAGGGTCACCGACGCGCCCGTTTTGGGATCCGTGGCGGTGAGTTCGCTGACGCCGACTTTCGAGTCCGGTGCCGAGGATGAGCAATTGGAAGGGGTCTCTTCGGGTTCCAGGTCGCACTGTTCGGTCGCCTGCGGATTGACCGAGAGACCGGCGGGCAGGTCGACGCGGACGGTCTGCAGGTTGCCGACCGGCCTGTTGTAGGACACGAGGGGCGGAATCAGTTCCACTTCCTCCTCGTTGACGATGAACTGCGTGAAGCCTTTCGGGGGATGGCCAGCCGCCTCTTCGTAGAAGAGCTCCGGCGTGGCGACCGAGCATTGCCCGGGAGGAGAAGGATCCGCTTTGCAGGTGCCTGCCTGCCAAGGGCTATTGGCCTGCGGATCGTTCGGATCCTGCGGGCCGATGATGTCCGCGCCCGCCGCTGGGGCCAGGAAAGCGGCTCCCAGCGCCATCAGCGCCACTGCACACAGCGCCCTCTTCGTCCATCCCCCGCTCATCTGCTTCTCCCTTCCTCGAACCATTGCCGAGGATGCTACCCGATTTTGATGATGTGAGTTAGTATTTTTTGGTATTCCCCCAGTCAACGAAAGTGAGGGCGCCATGAATTGGGACCTGGTCCGAGTCGTCGACGAACAGCAGGTCCGCGGCGTGATCGAGCACTTCTACCGCGCCGTCGAGAGCGATACCTCCACGAATGGATCGCCCAAGAGCAGCCGCGCAAGGCAATGAGGTGATGCCGTTGGAGTGGAAGCGGACGACGGGTCTCGAACCCGCGACCTCGAGCTTGGGAAGCTCGCGCTCTACCAGCTGAGCTACGTCCGCAGCGAGCCCCCACCCTACCGGCCGAAAAAGGTCACTTCGCCAGGATTCTGCGTCTGGTGTCCGCCAGCGGGTACACTCATTTCGTGGCCACACAGCGCAAGCAACGCAATGACCGTGTACAGGTCCCCCGCGACCCCGCGCTTGATCGCGCGATCAGGCGCGGTCGCGCCGCGATGGGCTCCTCGACGCCGACTTCAAAGGTCGTGCGGGAACTGGCGCTGCGTGGTGCGGAGGCATTCGAGGGCGACGAGGCCGCCGGGAGGAAAGCCATGGACTTCGCGCTCAGCGTCGCCGACGGCACTTCCGGGCTTGACCTCGAGCGCCTGCAGAGCGCCCGCGAGCGCGCCTGGGGCCGGTGAGCTGGCCGCAGGGCCCCTGGGTGGCCGACACCTCTGCCTGGGCACGCGCGGGCGCCAAGGAGGTCGCGCCGCGATGGCGGGAGGTGGTGGAGGCCGGTGAACTGGTCGCTTGCCCGCCGGTGACGATGGAGATGATCTTCGACGCGCCCGACCGCGACGCCGTCGAGCGCGTCGCAATGGCGATGGCGGGCTTTCGCCAAGCGCCAATCGGCCGCTCGGTCACCGACGCCGCGACCTGGGCGATGCGCGAGCTGGCCCAGCGTGGCACCGCCGGCGCCCACCGGGTCAGGGTTCCCGACGCACTCATCGCCGCAGCGGCGGCGGAGCGGGGATTCGGGGTGCTGCACTACGACCTTCACTTCGACACCCTCGCGACCGTGCTCGCCTTCACCAGCCAATGGGTCGCGCCGGCCGGCTCGATCGACTGACCTCCGGAGGCAAGGCGAACTGCCCCTCTAATGTTCCCGGGCCGTGAGCACCCGTGCCTTTCTCGCCTTCCTCGCCGTCTGCGCCGTCGTCGGCCTGCTCGGCTTCGGGCTGCTGAGCAAGGGTGAGGCGAAGGTGGGGGTCGGCGACCCGGTTCCCGATCGGACCCTGCCGGTGCTCGGCGGCCAGGGCGAGGGCTCGATCGCCGACTACCGCGGCCGCTGGGTGCTGGTCAACCTCTGGGCCTCGTGGTGCGGCCCGTGCCGCACCGAGGCGCCGGAGCTGGACGAGTTCGCGCAGCGCCACCGCGATCGCCTGACCGTGCTCGGCATCAACGTGCAGGACAACAGCGACGACGCGCTCGCCTTCCTGCGCGAGTTCGACGTCGCCTACCCGCAGCTGCGCTCTGTCGGCAGCGAGCGCAGCGAGGCGTTCGGCGCGACCGGCGTGCCGGAGAACTTCCTCGTCGATCCACGTGGCCGCGTGGCGCTGGTCATCCCCGGCCCGGTCAACCGCGAGTACCTCGACGCCGCTGTCGTGCCGCTGATCGAAGGCAAGGGATGAGCCGGCGGGGCGCTTTTCTGCGCCTATGGGTCAGTAAGGCGCCCCGCTCGGTCGTGCTGCTGGGGGCGCTGCTTGCGCTCTGCGCCACACCCGCCCTCGCCGCCCCGCAGACCAGCATCACCGACCTCGAAGACGAGGTGATGTGCCCGGTCTGCGGCACGCTGCTTGAGCTGGCCGAATCGCCGCAGGCGCAGCGCCAGCGGGCGCTGATCCGTCGGCTGATCGCCGAAGGGAGGGAGAAGCAGGAGATCAAGGATGCGCTCGTGAGTCAGTACGGGGACGAGGTGCTGGCGCTCCCCGGCGACTCGGGCTTCGATCTCACCGCCTACCTGGTACCGGCGATCGCCTTCGTCGTGGCGGTGCTGGCGCTGGCGCTCGGGGTGCGGCGCTGGCGCGGCGCCGGCGGCGACCCGCCACCGCCGGGCGCCGACCCGCCCAAGGGCGAGGACGCCGAGCGCCTCGACGCCGATCTCGCCCGCTACGACCTCTGAGCCGGGCTCAGCTCTGGATCACCAGGCCGGCCACGGGCAGCGAGAGCCTGCGCGGCTCGCGCGCGCCGAGGCAGGCGAGCGCCGCATCGGCGCGCGGGGTGAGCAGGCTGAGCGAGCTCCCCTCGACCAGGCGCGGGCCGTCGATCACGAGCAGCTCGTAGGCGTCGCGCAGCCCGGCCAGCGCGTGGGCGAAGCGGTCGGAGGCGAACAGCCGCGGCGCTTCGGCCGAGGGCCTGCCGGCGACGACGCAGACGAGCGGCTCGGTCGCGGCGGACGAGCCCGGTCCGGCGACGGCCACCGGCTTGAGCACCGCCTCGACGTCCGCCGTCCCGGTCACGTACTCGTGCAGGCCCGGAGCGTTGGCCAGCCCGAGCGCGTCGGCCAGCCCCGGATCGGCCAGGTTGCACTCGAGCAGCGCCGTGCGCGTCCCGGCCGCGGCAGCGGCGGCGGCGAGCCCGACGGCGGCGCGGCGCGGATGCTCGTCGGTGCCCGTCATCAGCACGGTGCGAGCAGCGCCGAGCTCGGCGAGCAGGCCGTCGAAGGCCTCGAGATCGGAGCGGCGCAGCGAGCCTGTGCGCAGGTCGGCCGAGGACCGCGACGGGATCTCCGCCAGCACCTTCACCGCTACATCTGCTCGGGGGCGGAGATGCCGAGCAGGCCCAGCGCGGCGGCGATCGTGCGCTGGGTGAGTCGGCTGAGGCCGAGGCGGGAGCGCTCGACCTCCTCGCCCTCGGCGCCGATCACCTGGCAGTCGCGGTAGAAGGCGTGGAAGTCGGCGGCGACGGCGGTCGAGTAGGCGCAGATCCGGTGCGGGGCGCGGCGGGCGGCAGCCTCGCGCACCTCGTCGGGGAATTCGAGCAGCCGCTTGACCAGATCGCGCTCGGCCACGGCCAGCGGCGTCCCCGGCGTCGGCACACCCGCCTCTCCCCCCTCGCCGCCCGCCTTGCGCAGGATGCTGGCAATCCGCGCATGCGCGTACTGCGCGTAATAGACCGGGTTGTCGCTCGACTCGCGGCGGGCCAGCTCGAGGTCGAGGTCGACCGTCGTGTCGTGGCTGCGCCAGAGCATGAACCAGCGCGCCGCGTCGACCCCGATGTCGTCGATCAGCCCGTCGAGCGAGACGAAGTCTCCGCTGCGCTTCGACATCTGCGCGCGCTCGCCCGACTCGACGATGTGGACGAGCCGCATGATCAGCGCCTCGAGCACGTCCGGGTCGCTGCCGAGCGCGGCGATCGCGGCGTGCAGCCGCGGCGCGTAGCCGTGATGGTCGGCGCCGAGCACGTTGAGCAGGCGCCCGAAGCCGCGCCCGAGCTTGTCGCGGTGGTAGGCGACGTCGGCGGCGAGGTAGGTCGGGTCGCCGTCGGCCCTGACCAGAACGCGGTCCTTGTCGTCGCCGAACTCGGTGCTGCGCAGCCAGAGCGCGCCGTCGGTCTTGTAGGTGTGGCCGCGCCGCTCGAGCTCGATCAGCGCCGCCTCGACCTCGCCGCCGGCGTAGAGGCCGCGCTCGGAGAACCAGCTGTCGAAGTGAACCCCGAAGCGGTCGAGCGTCGTGCGTACGCCCTCCAGGATCAGCTCGACGCCGCGGCGCCCGATCGCGTCGGCGTCGCCGGGGTCGATGCCCTCGCCGCGCAGGCGCTCGGCAAGCTGGGCGACGTACTCGCCTTCGTAGCCGTCCTCGGGCACCGGATCGCCGGTCATCGCCGCGGCGATCGAGGCGGCGAAGCGCTGCACCTGGCCGCCGGCGTCATTGACGTAGTACTCGCTCTCGACCTCGTGCCCGACCGCCTTCAGCAGGCGGACGAGGCTGTCACCGTAGGCGGCGTGACGGCCGCCGCCGACGTGCAGCGGCCCGGTCGGGTTGGCGGAGACGTACTCGACCAGGATCCGCTGCGGGTCCTCGGTCGGCGCCGGCCCAAGGCTCTCGCCGGCCTCGCCCAGGCGCGCCATCGCCCGCCGGTACCAATCGTCGGAGAGGAAGAGGTTGACGAAGCCGGGGCCGGCGACCTCAACTCGGTCGAGGCTGCCCTCGGCCCCCAGCTCGGCCTCGAGCTCGGCGCCGATCCGGGCGGCCACGTCGCGTGGCGCTTCACCCAGTGGAGCCGCCAGGAGCATCGCCGCGTTGGAGCTGTAGTCACCCAGCTCCGCCTTCGGCGGGCGGTCGAGCGTCGGCTCCGGCCCGGTCGGCTCGCCGTCGCGCAGGGCCAGCGCCGCCCGCTGCACGGCGGCCCGCAACTCGGCGATCGAGTCCGTTGCACTCATCGCCAATGTTCGATCTCCGCTCGCGGCGCGAAGAACCAGATATGCACGCTTACTCGCTCCGCTCTCACGGACGCATCGTATGTATCGAGACGCCGCCCGAGTACGCTGGCCGCCGTGCGCGTTGCGGCGATCACCGACATCCACGCCAACCTGCCGGCCCTCGAGGCGGTGCTGGCGGCGATCGACGAGGCAGGAGTCGAGGAGATCTGGTGCCTCGGGGACACGCTCGGGTACGGCGCCGAGCCGGACGAGTGCACCGACCTGGTGCGCGAGCGCTGCGCGATCGGTCTCGTCGGCAACCACGACCTCGCCGTGCTCGGCGCACTCGACATCGCCGCCTTCTCCGAGGCGGCGGCGGCGGCCGTGGCCTGGACGCGCGAGAACGTCGCCGAGCGCACGCTCGCGCACCTGCGTGAGCTCGAGCCCGCCGGCGCACGTGAGGACATCGGCCTCTTCCACGCCTCGCCGCGCGACCCGATCTGGGAGTACGTGCTGTCGGCCGAACAGGCTGACGCCTGCTTCGACGCGCAGGAGACGAGGATCGCGCTGATCGGCCACTCGCACGTCTCGCTCTACTTCACCCGCCCGACCCCCGAGGAAGCCGACGACCGGCTACGCGGCGCCCAGTCCGACGACGGCGTCGAGCTCGACCTCAGCGCGCGCGCCTGGCTGATCAACCCCGGCAGCGTCGGCCAGCCGCGCGACGGCGATCCCCGCGCCGCCTGGCTCGAGCTGGACACCGATCGGCTGAGCGCCCGTTTCCACCGTGTCCCCTATGACGTCGAGCGGGCCGCGGCGTCGATCTCGGCGGCCGGGCTGCCGCGCCGCCTCGGCGACCGCCTCCTCGTCGGCTCATGACGCTCAGGTGCAGGGAAATATTGTTCCGGAGGTCGTTCTCTAGACTCGGTCGGATGCCTCGCCTGCCGCGACTGTCGCTGGTCCTGGCGCTGACCGTCGCATGCGCGTCGGCACTCGCCGCCTGCGGCGGCGAGGACGCGCAGCTGCTGCCCGGCGAGACGGCGCGCGAGATCACCGCCAACCTCGAAAGCGTCCAGCAACTCGCCGCCGAAGGCGACTGCGTCGGCGCCGAAAGCGCCGCCGAACAGGTCGGCGAACAGATCGGCGCGCTGGAAGAAGTCGACCCGAAGCTGAAGCAGGCGCTCGAACAGGGGGCCGCGCGGCTGGAGGAAGTGATCGCGGGCTGCGAAGAACCCGACGAAGCGATCGCGCCGGCGACGCTCCCCGACGAAGAAGGGGAAGGCGAAGAAAAAGAGCCGCGCGAGAAACAGAAGAAGGACCGGGAACCGGACGAAGAAGAAGCGCCCGACACGCCCACCGAATCGCCGCAACAGCCACCGCAGGCCAAAGGACAGGAAGAGGGCAACGGGCCACCGCCGAGCGAAGAAGAAGGCGGCGAAGAACCGTCTGGCGGGGTCAGCCCCGGCGCGCCCGCCGGCGGGGGGGAATGATGGAGGCGGGAACCCTCTCCGGCCGCTACGAGCTCGGCGACCGCCTCGGCTCGGGCGGGATGTCGAACGTCTATCGCGCGACCGACCTGATCCTCGAGCGCACGGTCGCGGTCAAGATCCTCGCTGAGCATCTCTCCGACGACGAGCGCTTCGTCGCCCGCTTCCGCCGCGAGGCGCTGGCCGTCGCCAAGCTGATCCACCCCAACATCGTCCAGGTCTACGACACCGGCATCGACGAGGCGCGCCACTTCATCGTCATGGAGTACGTCGAGGGCCGTTCGGGGGCGCAGATCCTGCAGCGCCAGGGACCCTTCACGCCCGAGACCGCGGCCGAGGCCGGGATCCAGGCCTGCGCCGGGCTCGACTACGCGCACCGGCGGGGGATCATCCACCGCGACGTCAAGCCGGGCAACCTGATGGTCGTCGGCGGCCCGGTCGGCGGCGGCCCGATGACGGTCAAGCTGACCGACTTCGGCATCGCCCGCGCGATCGCGCAGACCCGCATCACCCAGGTCGGTTCGGTCGTCGGCACCGCCGCCTACCTGGCCCCGGAGCAGGTGCGTGGCGAGGAGGCGACCCCGGCGACCGACGTCTACGCGCTCGGCGTCGTGCTCTACCAGTTCCTCACCGGCCGCCTGCCCTACGAGGGCTCGACCCTGGCCGAGCTGGCGGTGCGCCAGCAGAACGAGCGCCCGCTGCCACCGAGCACCTACAACGGCGACGTGCCCGAGACCCTGGGCGGCGCCGTGCTGCGGGCGCTGGAGGGCGACCCGGCGCGGCGCTACGCCAGCGCCGACGAGCTCGCCGGCGGCCTGCAGCTGGCACTGCGGGGCGAGGACGTGACGCTGCCGCTGGAGGAGGGCGAGAGCGCAACCGCGGTGCTGGGCGGCGAGGAGGCGACCCGCCGCCTCGACCAGACCGAGCACACCGAGCTGCGCCCGCCGTCACCGAGCCGGCGCCCGGTCGCGCGCGCGCCGCAGCACGAGCCCGCCGCGCCGGCCCCCGCCCCGCATGCGGCGCCGGCCAAGCGCAGCGCCTTCTCGCGCTTCGCCCGCTTCGTGCTCGCCGCCGTCGCCCTGGTCCTGATCGCCGCCGCAGTCGCCGCCGCGGTGATCCTCGCCACCGACCAGGCGACCGGCGTCAAAGCGACCGAAGTGGCCGGCGACTCGGTCGACCGGGTGGTCGAAGAGTTCAAGGAACTGGTTCAGAAGAACACGGAATAGCCCGCCGCGTACTCCTTCAGCCGCCCGGCGGCGATCGCCTCGCGGGCGCCGTCGACGAGCCGGCGCATGAAGGTGAGGTTGTGCAGGCAGAGCAGGCGGACGGCGGTCATCTCCTCGGCGCGCGAGAGGTAGCTGAGGTAGTCGCGATCGTGGTTGCGACAGGCCGGGCAGGGGCACTCCGGTTCAATCGGCTCGCGGCTGCCCTCCCAGCCCGCCTTGCGCAGGTCGAGCCGGTAGCGGCGCTCCGGGTCGGCGACGAGCGCCGTGCCGTGGCGGGCGAGGCGGGTCGGGATCGCGCAGTCGAAGACGTCGAGGCCGAGCGCGATCCCGCTCAGCAGGTCGTCGACGTCGCCGATCCCGAGCAGGTGCTTCGGCGCCTCCTCCGGCAGCAGCGGCGCGGTCAACCCGAGCACGCCGCGCATCTCCTCCTTGTCGCGGCCGAGCGTGCCGCCGATCGCGATCCCGTCGACCCCGGCGGCGGACACAACCTCCGCCGACTCGCGCCGCAGCCCCTCATGGACACCGCCCTGGACGATCCCGAACACGGCCTGCCGCTCAGGGCCGTGCTCACCGTGCCACGCCAGACAGCGGTCGAGCCAGCGGTGCGTGCGCTCCATAGAGCGCGCGGTGTACTCGCGATCGGCGTGGTAGGGCGTGCACTCGTCGAAGACCAGGGCGATGTCGGAGCCGAGCTTCGCCTGCACCTCCATCGAGACCTCGGGCGAGATGAACAGCTCGCGCCCGTCGCGGTAGGACTTGAAGCGCACGCCCTCCTCGTCGATCGAGACGACCGAGCCGTGGTCTCCCCCCGGCCGCCCTTTGCCCTTGACCTCGTCGGCGACCCCACCGTGCGCGAGCGAGAAGACCTGGAACCCGCCGGAGTCGGTGATCAGCGCCCGCTCCCAGCCCATGAATCCGTGCAACCCGCCCGCAGCGGCGATCCGGTCCGGCCCCGGCGAGACGAACAGGTGGTACGTGTTCCCCAGGATCAGCTCGTAGCCGAGCTCCGCCACCTCCCGCGACTCGAGGCTCCGCACCGTCCCCTTCGTCGCCAGCGGAATGAACGCCGGCGTCCGCACCTCCCCATGCGGCGTACGCAGCACCCCGGCTCGCGCCGCCCCGTCCCGCGCCTCGATCTCGAAGCTCAGCCTCTCCGCGTCGGATCTCATGCTCGACTGAACCATTTACCACCGAAAACGTGGGTCAACGGTTCATTCGGCGATCAGGGAACGCCCGGTCATCGCTTCGGGCTGGGGGATGCCGAGGAGCTGGAGGGCGGTCGGGGCGACGTCGGCGAGGATGCCGTGGTCGCGCAGGTCGAGGCCCTCGGCGGTGACGATCAGGGGGACGGGGTTGAGCGAGTGGGCGGTGTTGGGCGAGCCGTCGGGCTCGAGCATGTGGTCGCAGTTGCCGTGGTCGGCGGTGACGATGCAGGCGCCGCCGCTGCGCTCGACCGCGGCGACGACGTCGTCGAGGCAGCCGTCGACCTCCTCCACTGCCTTCACGGCGGCCGGGATCACGCCGGTGTGGCCGACCATGTCGGGGTTAGCGAAGTTGACGATGCCGAAGCGTGGGCCCTCCTCCGACCAGTGGGATACGAAGGTGTCGGCGGCGGCGCGAGCGCTCATCTCAGGCTTGTGGTCGTAGGTGGGCACGTCGCGGGGCGAGTCGACGAGGAAGTGCTCCTCGCCCTCCCACTCCTCCTCGCGGCCGCCGTTGAAGAAGTAGGTGACGTGGGCGTACTTCTCGGTCTCGGCGACGTGCAGCTGCCGCCCGCCGGCCTCCGAGATGACCTCGGCCAGCGTCGTCTGCGGCCGCGCCTCGGGGAAGGCGACCGGGTAGTCCCAGCCCTTGCGGTAGGAGGTCATCGTGCTCAGGTCGAGCAGCGGCCCGCCGGTCCTCGAGAACTCGTCGAAGTGCGGGTCGCCGAGGGCGCGGCTGATCTGACGGGCGCGGTCGGGGCGGAAGTTGACGAAGAACGCGACATCGCCGGCGGCGACGCCGTCGTAGTCGCCGATCACCGTCGGCCTGACGAACTCGTCGCTCTCCTCGCGTCCGTATGCCGCCTCGATCGCCTCGTCGGCACTCGCCGCCCGCAGGCCGCTGGCGTGGACGATCGCGTCGTAGGCGAGCTTGGTCCGCTCCCAGCGGGTGTCACGGTCCATCGCGTAGTAGCGGCCGCCGACGGTGCCGATCCGGCCCGCCTGGCGCAGCCAGCGCTCGAGCTCGCCAAGGTAGCCGCGGCCGCCGTGGGGCAGCGTGTCGCGGCCGTCGGTGAAGGCGTGGAAGACGACGTCGGGGACGCCCTCCTGCGAGGCGAGCTCGATCGTCGCCTCGATGTGCTCCCAACCGGAGTGCACACCGCCGTCGGAGACCAGCCCGAGCAGGTGCAGCCGGCCGCGCGGACTGCGCCGGGCGCGGTCGCAGGCGGCCAGCAGCACGTCGTTTTCGAAGAAGCTGCCGTCGGCGATCGCGTCGTCGATCCGGGCCAGGTCCTGCTTGACGATCGCCCCGGCGCCGAGGTTGAGGTGGCCGACCTCGGAGTTGCCCATCTGCCCGTCGGGAAGGCCGACATCGCGGCCCTGGGCCGAGAGCTGGGTGTGCGGATACGACTCCCAGAGCCGGTCGAAGACCGGCGTGTCGGCAAGCGAGATCGCGTTGCCGGGGCCGGCCGGCGCCAGGCCCCAGCCGTCGAGAATGACGAGCGCCAGCGAGGGCACGGTCAACGCAGAGCCTTCCGGTGTGCTTTACGCCACTCTGAGGCCCGAAAAGCACACCGGAAGCTCATGGGGCTGCCTCGACTATCGCGGCGAAGTCTTCGGGGTCGAGGCTTGCCCCGCCGACGAGGGCGCCGTCGATGTCGGGCTGGGCGAGCAGCTCGGCGGCGTTGGCCGGCTTGACCGAGCCGCCGTAGAGGATCCGCACCGCGTCGCCGGAGCCGCGCTCGCGCAGCACGTCGCGGATGAAGGCGCAGGCGTCCTGGGCCTGCTCGGGGGTGGCGGTGCGGCCGGTGCCGATCGCCCAGATCGGCTCGTAGGCGACCACGACGTCGTGCAGGCGGATCGACTCGACCGCGGCGAGGTCGGCCTGCAGCTGGCGCTCGAGCACGCCCTTGGTCTGTTCGGCGTCGCGCGCCTCCTCGCTCTCGCCGACGCAGAGGATCGGCTCGAGCCCGGCCGCAAGCGCCGCAGGAACCTTGGCCGCAAGCGCCTCGTCGGTCTCGCCGAAGTACTGGCGCCGCTCGGAATGGCCGAGGACGACCGCCTCGACATCGAGCTCGGCCAGCATCGGCGCCGAGACCTCACCGGTGAAGGCGCCGGCCTCCTCCCCGTGCATGTTCTGGGCGGCGACCTTGACCGCGGTGCCGTAGCGGCGCTCGACCACCGCCGTCAGCGCCGTGAACGGCGGGCAGATCACGACGTCGTGCTGGGTCGCGGCGATCCGCGGCAGCAGCGCGTCGACGAAGGCCGTCGCCTCGGCGACCGTCTTGTGCATCTTCCAGTTGGCGGCGAGGTACGGCGTGCGCTCAGACATTGCGCAGGGCCTCCACCCCGGGCAGCTTCTTTCCCTCCAACAGCTCCAAGGACGCTCCTCCTCCGGTCGAGACCCAGTCCACTTTCTCAGCAAGGCCGAACTGCTGCAGCGCGGCGACCGAGTCGCCACCGCCGACCACCGTCGTCGCCGGGCTCGCCGCGACCGCCTCGGCGACCGCCCTGGTCCCGGCCGCGAACGGCGGCAGCTCGAAGGCGCCCATCGGGCCGTTCCAGAGAACCGTTCCCGCAGCGCCGATCGCCTCGGCGTAGGCGGTGGCGGTCGCCGGGCCGATGTCGAGCCCCATCCAGCCGTCGGGCACGACGATCCCCTCGCCGGCTTTGACCTCGGTCTCGGCGTCGAACTCGCGCCCGAGCACGAGGTCGGTCGGCAGGTCGAGCTCGCAATCGGAGTCGCGCGCGCGGTCGAGCGCCTCGGCCGCCAGCTGCACACCCTCCTCCTCGACCAGCGAGTCGCCGGTCGGGCTGCCCTGCGAGCGGAAGAAGCTGAAGCACATCGCGCCGCCGATCAGGATCCGGTCGGCGAGCTCGAGGAAGCGGTCGATCACGCCGACCTTGTCGCTCACCTTGGCGCCGCCGAGCACGACGACGAGCGGGCGCCGGGGCGACTCGACGACCCTGCCCAGTTCCTCGACCTCCTTCTCCAGCAGCAGACCCGCGTAGCCCGGCAGCCGGTGGGCGACTCCCTCGGTGCTGGCGTGGGCCCGGTGGGCGGTGCCGAAGGCGTCGTTGACGTAGAGGTCGGCGAGACGGCCGAGCGAGTCGGCGAGGTCGCCGTCGTTCTCCGTCTCGCCCGGCTCGAAGCGGACGTTCTCGAGCAGCATCACGTCTCCGGAGTTCAGCCCCAGCGACTCACTCTCTGCCTCGATGCCGACGACGCCGGGGGCGAGCTTGACTTCAGTTCCCAGCAGTTCGCCCAGTCGCTCGGCAACGGGGCGCATTGAAAGCGCCTCGTCCACCCTCCCCTTCGGCCGACCCAGGTGGGAAACCAAGACGACAGAGGCGCCGCGCTCGCGCAGCAGCTCGATCGTCGGCAGCGCCGCGCGGATCCGCGTGTCGTCTGCGACGCGACCGCCGTCGAGCGGCACGTTGAAGTCGACCCGGACGAGGACCCGCTTGCCGGCGACCTCGGCGTCGCGGACGCTCGCCTTGGCAAAGCTCACGACGTCCTCAAGACCCGACTCAGAGGACCTTCCCTGCCAACTCGACGCAGCGATTGCTGTAGCCCCACTCGTTGTCGTACCAGGAGACCACCTTGATCATCTTGCCGTCGCCGATCGCCATCGTCTGGCCGGAGTCGAAGATCGAGGAGTGCGGGTCGCCGACGATGTCGGTCGAGACGATCTCGTCCTCGGTGTAGCTGAGGATGCCCTTCAGCGGGCCCTCGGCGGCCTGCTTGACGGCGGCGTTGACCGCATCGGGGTCGGTCGGCTGCGAGGGGGTGAAGACAAGGTCGACGACCGAGCCGGTCGCGACCGGCGCCCGCATCGCGAACCCGTTCAGCCTGCCGTTCAGCTCCGGCAGCACGAGGCCGACGGCCTTGGCGGCGCCGGTCGTCGTCGGGATCAGGTTGAGCGCCGCGGCGCGCGCCCGGCGCAGGTCCTTGTGCGGCATGTCCTGCAGGCGCTGGTCGGCGGTGTAGGCGTGGATCGTCGTCATCAGCCCCTGCTCGATCCCGAACGCCTCGTGCAGCACCTTCGCCACCGGCGCCAGGCAGTTGGTCGTGCAGGAGGCGTTGGAGATGATGTCGTGGCTCGCCGGGTCGTACTCGCTCTCGAAGTTGACCCCGAGCGCGACCGTGATGTCGGGCTCCTTGGCCGGCGCCGAGATGATCACCTTCTTGGCCCCCGCCTCGAGGTGCTTGCCGGCGTCGGCGCGGGCCGTGAACAGGCCGGTCGACTCGATCACGACGTCGGCGCCGAGCTCGCCCCAGGGCAGGGCCGCCGGATCGCGCTCGGAGAGCACCTTGAGTGGGTTGCCGTCGATGCTCAGCGAGCCCTCGCCCGCCACGACCTCGCCCGGAAAGCGGCCGAGGATCGAGTCGTACTTGAGCAGGTGGGCGAGCGTCCCGGTGTCGGTGATGTCGTTGACCCCGACGAACTCGAGGTCGGCGCCCGCCGCGTGGGCGGCGCGGAAGAGATTGCGCCCGATGCGGCCGAAGCCGTTGATGCCGACCTTTACAGCCATGAAGTCATTTCCTCCTGGTGTCTTTGCCTGATTGCACGAGGCTAGTCGCTGCCGACCGTGACCTCGATTTCATACCCGTCCGGATCCTGCAGGAACGCCGAGTAGGAGCCGGAGCCGTAGGAGCTGCGCTCGCCCGGCTCGCCGACGCCGTTGCCGCCCTTCGCCACACCCTGTTCCCAGGCCGCCTTGACGGCGACGATCCCCTTCCCCGAAAAGCTGAGCAGGCCGAAGCCGGGCTTGGGATCGTGATGGGCGGAGATGAAGAAGACCGGCTTGGCGATGCCCCAGCCGACCGTCTCGTCCTGCTCGAAGTGACGCCGCCAGCCCAGCGGCGCGAGCAGCGCGTCGTAGAATGACGCGCTCCGTTCGAGGTCGGAGACCTCCAAGAGAACGTGGTGCAACATCGGGCCGCGGAGGCTATACGTGCGACCGCCCCGCGGTCGGCTCGTCACTCGCCGCGCGGGGACCAGCGGAAGAAGCGGACCGCCGCCAGCAGGCCGCCGGCGCCCCAGATCGCGACGACAGCGAGGTGGTCCCAGGCGAGCGTCTGCGCGCTGCCGAGCACGTAGGCGTCGAAGAAGGACTGGAAGAAGGGCCGGATCGGGAAGTGGTTGGCGAAGTCGATCACGCCCGAGGGCAGCTCGTCGTCGGGGATGAAGACGCCGGAGAG
>Ga0102946_1000255_pt1 | contig 18734 bp, 13 predicted proteins | sample SalPon2A_A_D1_MG_FD_78209 | JGI IMG/M metagenome (GOLD analysis project Ga0102946, IMG submission 78209) | Soil microbial communities from South San Francisco under conditions of wetland restoration - Salt Pond MetaG R2A_A_D1_MG | ecosystem: Environmental > Terrestrial > Soil > Wetlands | place... | reverse complement strand
ATTCCAGATTCGGTTGATACGTATGCGTTTTGTGGGTTACTTAGCCAAACGCAGCATGCCGCAGATGGTATCGGTGTGCGTCTGGGTGGCGGTGTCGGGTCAGGATAATACTGAAGCGTTGCACCTTATTGGGAACGTCTGCCCGTTGCAGAGAAATGCTCGAACTGCTGCCGGACCTCAGCAGCCGTAAGAGCCCGATCAAGACACATCAGGTCATCAAAGCGTCCATTGAACGCGTTTTTTTCCGCCGTATTTTGTGGGAAACTGCCGCCAATCTTGATGCCGGCCGGGTTGCTGCTCGATGTGACATCGGGTTCGGGGTCACCGGAAACCCGCCACGAATCATTGTTTGCTGTGTAGGTCGCTGGCAATGGCTTGCCATTGCGATAAAGTGCCATCTCGCCATTGTCGAAATCAAACGTCGCAGCAAGATGCGTCCATTTATTGGCGGGTATCAATAATTGCCAGTCGTCATCTGCAGCCAATATCAGCGAGTTGCCGCCGTCGTCGCGCCTGCCCAACGCCACCAGACGCGGCGTGCCGGAGACCTTAATTACCTCCAGCAGCGCGCGAACGGCGTGGCCGTCGGATGTCCCGGATAGTACGCCGAACAATCCTACCGCGTTGTACGTGTCGCCAGGCTCTGCCGTCATCGTATTTGGGCTCGGGTTCATACCAGTGGGCTTTGCCCAGCCCATAAGGGTAGTGCCGCGAACGGAGCTGAATGCATCGAGCGATTCGACGCCGTTGGCATCAAACACGCCGGCCTTCCAGTCGTCGTTTCCATTGACAGCCGGGTTCACCTGTTGCGTTTGCATCGACTGACCTGCCCCCGGGTAGGCAGCATCTTCGATCCGCATGGATGCACCACCATTGACGAGGTGCAGCGTCGTCTTCGAATAGCCGAGATCAGATTCTCGGGTTGCATCGGTTTCGACGGGATGGTCGAAGTCGTAGTGGCATACAAGGTTGTTCGTAAGCGCCGGCAATACGACAGTAGATTTGGCAAAGGCAGCACATGTCAATGTCGCGCCAATCGTGAACAGCGCAACTCCTTTCGCGCAAAACGTCACTGCGCTAAGCCTGGTTAGAACTGTAGAGTGCATCTTGAGCCAGCCGAAGTGCGGTCACGGCATCGTCGTTCTTCTGCGCATTCTGCATCGCATTCACATCGGGCTTGTCGGGGTTCCGGTCTGCGAGCTTCAGAAATTCCGCTGGCTCCAGTACGCGCGGCGTGAAGCGCACCGTCCGAATAGCGCCCTTGAACCAGTGCACCTTGTTGATTCTTACACCGAGCGATGTTCTGCCTGATTTTTGCGGCGTGAAACTTAGCGAGTCACTAAGCTCCAGTTGACCATTCACGTAGTGTCGCATCGTGTCGCCATCTGCGACGATGGCGGCGTGCTGCCATGTTCCGACATCGTGCACATGCTCTTCGGCATACAAGGTCACTTGTTGTTCGCCTGACTTGATAAAGGTATCCAGGAACCAGCGGTCGCGCTCAACAAGCCGCGTTTCGAACATGACACGGGATTCTGTATCGTTTTCCTGCATGTGAAAAAAACGCTGCTCCTGAGCCCCATTTTCGTATGGATTGAAAATCACTTCGGCGGTAAACGCGGCCATACTTTGCAGTGGATGCACGTCGAGGAAGATTGCGTCATCCACCCCGTCAAACTCAATCGCCCGCCCGCCCGGCGTGTCGATTACCTTCGGGTCTCCCTCGATGGTGACCAGGTGGCCGCCAATCTGTTCCAGGTTGTCGAGTTGCCAGGTGACCGGTTCGGATGGTGCGGCAACAGCCTGAATCAGCAGGCTCATATTCTCGATAAAACTGCTGATTGAAATTCCCATGACCGGTTCTTCGGCGATATGTGGCGACGTGTCGCTGGCATCGCCTACGCGAGTCTGCGAGTAATCGCCTGCGGCGATTGTCTCGTCGCCGTCACCGATGTAAGGATTTGCGATTGCCCGCAACGGGGTCGGCCAGTAGCCTTCGTCATTCAGGCTATCAACAATTCCCGCTACCTGTGCCGGTGTCGGTGTGCTTACAGGACCCGATCCAGTGGCATTAAGATCAGACACTTCGATGCGTTGGGTTGTAAAGAACCGTGGCAGGGTAAAATCGTCACGCCGTCTCAGTGGTGAGTTCTCAGTGAGCTTTTCAGGATCTGCTGTGTGCAGGGCTGCGTAACGCGCTCGCAATCCGTCGAGATCGATCGCGCGCCACTGCGAGTAATGCACGATCGGATTTTCAGTATTGTAATCCTGGTAGTACTCGCCATTGACGACGTTTGAGCCACGGCGGTGATTGATCAACGCACGGTTGGTGCCAATTTCGATGAAGGTCGGGTATTCCCGGCCCGGCATTTGTATCTCGTCAGGCGAGAGTCGCACAGACTCCAGCCAGGCAAACGCTTCCGGAATTCTCTCGAGGAATTTCTCATCGCCGGTCCACTCGTAGAAATCCAGCATCAACTCGATATTTCTGGCAGTCGTACTCGTAACCAGGGCGTCCGGCTCATAGGACCGCGCGCCAACGGGCTGCAGGTCATCGAGGGTGTGTTGCAACCCCCAACCGGCCTGCGGCTCCGGTTGCTGGGTGGCAGGAAATATCTGCATTGCTTTCTTGATGGTGTCCAGCGCCCGCTGGTCACCCATTGTTTGCCAGACCATTAACAGAAACTTGATGTTCTCGCCGGCTACATCGTCATTGAAGGTGACATAGCGGGTGTAGTCAGGGCGGCCGTGCAACGCGGGTGCATCGTCAACAAACGGATACCGCTGTGGCCAGCCGCCGTTCTCGTACTGACTGTCGACGATGAAACTGATCGCCTTTTCCAGTGCTTCGGCAAATCGCTCGTCGTCTTTCTCAAGTGCCAGACGCAGCATCAGCTGCGATGCTTCCGCCGTGCCGGCGTCGTCGAAGGTCGCATTGCCGTAATAGTGATGAAACTCCTCCAGCCGCCAACCATTTTTGCCGATCGTGTCGTACCAGCGCTGCGTCGACTCTTCGCCCGCAAAGTCATACAGGTAATTCCAGCCGCCCGCCGGGTGTTGCGCGGCTATTAGTGACAAACCAACTTCTGCGGCGGCATCGTAGTAATACTCATCACCGGTCGCATGATAGGCGTCGAGATACAGGTGGCCGACGGTTGCGGTACCCGGGGGTTGTATCCAGATCATCGAAGGGAACGCTTCCATTTCTCCCCAGCGCTTTGACAAATCTGCGGAGTAGGACCAGACGTAGCCACCGTTGGTCGCCGCGTTCTCGCGCATGAAATTCGTCGCTTGCTTCATCGTGGCGAGAATTTCCTGGCGCGGGTCGGCTGTTTGCGGCGATTCTGGATCCGGCGCCGGAGTTTTCGTACATGCGGCAAGCATCGTGGCTGCCGCCAACAACGACAAAGTGATATACCGGGTGAGTTGGGTTGATTTCACGATGTTTTTCCTCGAGTGGTCATTGCGGCTCTACCGTACCATGACACCGGTGTCGTTTCTGGCGGACTCATGCCGGGTTGCTTGGTGAGCGGAATATCTGTTCCATAACTTGGTTCGTCCTTGCTGCAGACTCGCCCGTTGACGGACTCGTGCCTCTGCCAAGCAAATCGTCGACAATATCCGCTATTAGAAATTGCTGGATGTGGCCTGGCAGCTCGAATTCGATTTCCTCCGCCCGCGATTCAGTGCGCAACTCGAATTTCCCTTCGCCAAAAGTCTCAAAACCGATTTGTCCCTTACTGCCGACAATGACGATTTCGTCCATTTGTGATAGTGGGCTTGTTGTGAAACACCAGGTTCCTGAACCGAGCACACCGGACGTAAACCGCCAGCTTGCGACGACGATGTCTTCGGCGGCGTAGAGGCCACACTGGTTCTCGACGAATCCGCTAGCCATATCGATCGGACCGAGCAGGAAATCAAGCAAGTCGAATTGATGTGATGCAAGGTCGTAGAAGTATCCGCCACCAGCGATTTCCGGATCGACGCGCCAGTTGTTGTCGAGGTTTCTCACGACATCCGGCCGGAACTGCTGGTTCAGTGTGACCCGCACGTGGCGCACGTTTCCGATTTCGCTCGCCTCAAGGAGTTTCTTGATCTCCACGAAGTGGGGCAGCGTCCGGCGGTAATAGGCGACAAAAAGCGGTACATTGGCTGCGGTACAAGCCGAGATCATCTCCTGACACTCGGCATACGTCCTGGCCATCGGCTTTTCGACATAGACCGGTTTTCCGGCAGCAGCTGCGGCGAGCGTAAGTTCTTTGTGCGCATTGGGCGGTGTTGCGATGTAGATAGCGTTTACATCCGGGTCGTTGATCAGCGCATTTGCATCGCCGTACCATTTTGGAACTCCGTGCCGGCGAGCGTAGGCCCCTGCGAGGTCTTCGTTGCGGCGCATCACCGCGACCAGGCAACTATCATCCACCAAGTTCATTGCAGGTGCGCTCTTGACTTCGCAAACGTCGCCAACGCCCAGAACACCCCAGCGAATTTCCTTGTACCGGCTAGTCACCACAAACCACCTCGGCTAAATCGCTATCATTCTGCCTTTGCGGCAGCTTTTTTCAGCAGCATCAATAACTTTCATGACGCGCACGCCGTCGTCTGCCGGGACCGGTTCGGGCTGGTCATGCACGATCGACTCGTAAATACGGGTGTAAAATTCAGCGTAGTTGCCGCGTGGCGAAGGAATTTTCTGTACCAGGTTTTCACCGACCTCGCCGGTATACAGCAGACCCACTGCACTATCGGGCTCCATTCCATATGCATCGTCATCTGGCGTCATACCGCTGTCCAACTGTGATTCCTGAGCATCGGCGCGGGATTTAATGAAACATCCCTTTTTGCCGAATAATGTGAATTCTGGCAACGGTTGTTTGTAGAAGTAGCCACTCTTTACGTGTACTCGCTTGTCGGCGTAGGACAACAGGATGTCGAAATAGTCATCAACTTTCGAATAATCGCGAGTAATGCCGATATCAGCAAACACTGCCTCCGGCATGCCGAACAGCACCAACGCCTGGTCAATAACGTGCGGACCGAGATCTTTGAGGTTACCGGAGCCGGAATTCGGTTCTTCCTTGTGAGACTTCGGGCTCAGGCCTGGGTCGTAGCGCGAGTATGCAAGATTTGCCTCGACGATGTCACCGAGCACGCCCTGCTTGAGAATCTCTTTCACAGCCAGGAAGTCGCTGTCCCAGCGGCGATTCTGGAATACTGCCAATCTGCATTGCTGTTGCTCGGCAAGGTCGCGAAGTTCGATTGCTTCTTCGACATTGCCGGCGAAAGCCTTTTCCACAACTACGTGCTTGCCATGCAGCAGCGCTTGCCTGGCATAATCGTAGTGCGTCAATGTTGGCGTGTTGACGATCACCAGGTCGACCACCGGGTCTTCGAGGATCTGCTCCAGGGTGTCGAAGCTGGAAGTCGACGGATATGCCCGAGTAATCTTCTTGTCAGAACGTTCCCACGACCCCAGTAAATTGAACCCCGGATGAAGGTGAATGAACGGTGCATGGAATACCCGGCCTGACATGCCGAATGACAGCAGTGCGGTGTTTATAACAGGAGTTGATTCTGGATTCATGGTACCGCAACTTAACAAGTAGACTCACATGATGATAGGTTGCGATGTGGTGAAGGAATAATGCCGATGCACAGGCTCATGTTATTTGTCTTCGGGACAGTATTTGTTGCGCAAGCTTTTGCTGATGAGGCCAGGCTGGAAAAGCTGTGGCAAACGGAAGCGGTCCTTAAAGTGCCGGAATCAGTTCTCTATGACGCAGCGCGTGACGTTCTCTACGTATCGAACATCGACGGATCAGAACCCTGGGCTGATGATGGTAAAGGCTCCATTGCCAAAATTGGGCTCGACGGTGCAGTGATCGCTGCCGAATGGATAAGCGGGTTGAACGGGCCTAAAGGAATGGGACTGCACGGCGACTTCCTGTACGTAACGGACAATGATGATGTCGTCACGATCGACATCGATGCGGGTGAGATTGTCAATCGTCTCCCGGTTCCCGGTGCGGGGCAGATCAATGACCTTAGTGTCGGCGCGGATGGCACTATCTACGTCACAGATTCCGGGCTGGACCAGATCTACACGTTGGTAGACGGTGAATTCAAAACGATTGTTGACGGATTAATAGCACTTAACGGCGTGCATTACAGCAACGGCGAGTTGCTTTTTGCCGATAACGGCGGACTGCATATCGTAAATGGCGAAGGTTCATACGAGACCATCGCAAGCGGCATGGAGGGAAGGGTCGATGGAGTTGAACGCGTTGGCAACGATTCCTGGCTGGTTTCCTGCTGGGAGGGCACCGTCTATTACGTGACTCGCGATGGTTCTGTCACCCTTTTGCTCGACGGACGCCCGGACGAGATCAGTGCTGCAGATCTCGGCTACGATCCCGTCAATAAAGTCGCCTATTTTCCAGGTTTCTGGAAGAACTACGTCGTCGCGTATCAATTGCACCTGGACTAGTCGCTAAGTTGCAAAGTTAACGCCGGTGATCACCAGCGTTATCGACAGGTCGTCATGAAAACAGCAGACCACCGTTGATGTCGATACTTGCGCCATTGATGAAGCTGGATTCTGCCGATGCCAGGTAGGCGACGAGGTCCGCAACTTCCCGGGCCGTCCCTTCGCGTCGCAATGGCGTCGAGGCTGCGACTTTCGCCCTGACGTCACTGCTCGAGAAGCGATCGTGGTAACTCGTTGCGATCATGCCAGGGCACACGCAATTTACACGTATGCCACCCGGACCCAACTCTTTGGCCAGCGCGCGAGTGAATGACATCACGGCACCTTTGGCCGTTGCGTACACGGCGGCGCCGGGCCCGCCGCCATCGCGGCCAGCTATCGAGGCAATATTGACGATACTGCTGCCTTCAACCAGGTGCGGAATGGCTGCCTTGCAGGCAAGAAAGGTCGACTTGAGATTGATTGCCATGACGTCGTCGAAGAACGCCTCGTCCATTTCGGCAACGGATTTGCGTGCCAGCAGGCCACCGGCATTATTGACGACGATGTCCACGGTGTCGCCGAATGCGGCGCGTGTTTCGGCAAACAGTATTTCAACCTGATCTCTGTTTGTTACATCGGCCGCAACTGGCAATGCGTGACCACCCGCGGATTCGATCGCGCGAATCGTCTCGTCGGCATTACCGCGATCGTGGCAGTAGTTGACGACAACGCGGGCGCCATCCAAAGCGAGTTTTTCTGAAACTGCGCGCCCGATGTCGCGCGAACCTCCGGTGACGATGGCAACCTTGTCTTTAAGTCGCATATTGCAAGTTTACCGTGATTGCATATCAGTTCGCCGGCGCCGATCGCTCCTGGAGTTCCTGGTCAATCAGCTCAACAGGCGAGTTAAATTCCTCTGCCGTATGCAGAACGTATTTCTGAAACTCTTCGGCCGTCTGATTTACGGCACCTTCGCTCCATCCCGCAGCGATCAGGTACTCATACTTAAGCTTATCGTTCGGCTCGATACGGAACGCATGGTTGCCCTGGTACTCCGGTACGAAGACATATTCCGGAGCGTATTTTTCGGGCACAACCATGGCGGTACCGACATAATCGACTATCAGGCTGTTCTCGCGCAGACCCTCGTCGTCCATGTTGCGGATTGCTTCAGGTGCGCCGCTGATGACGATACCTTCGCCTAAATGAAAACTGTCTTCGCCGACATGTTTGCGGATGCCAGCCGCAAATACAGTGTCTTCATTTTCCGGTTCGAATGTCGTGAATGTCACTTGCGATGTCGAGAAGCTCTGTCCGGCGAAAGCGCTATAAATCTGCTCAAGTTCATACCGGCCGTTGCCCGAATCCCAGTTAAGGGTTTTCGCCCGAATGACCGAGCGCACCGGCCCATTCGCCAGAACGGTAAAGGCATACCGCGAATCGTTTTTCGGGCCTGCGTTGAAATTTGTACCGGGATACTGCGGGGTGAAGCGCGACCGGGAAACGACGTCCGGGTTTTCGCTGTCCTCAAATACGCCGACGCCCCCGCCCCCAAACGAGTCACTGACCTGCATGATGTCAGAGCCGAAATCGGGATCAACCGTGGAAACGCCATAGCCATCGAGATTGTCCATATACAGCCGGTGTGACATGAGGACCGGGCGCCGTTTGCCGAACACGTCGATATCTGTATGAAACCATAGCTTCCAGCCTATGTCTTCGGCCTCCCAGAACGGTACCGTGTGACGGACGTAGGAACCAATACCGGCATGCGTCCTGTGCGCCTGCCAACCGTTATTCTGGAAGCCGAGGTACAGGTAGAGGGTCTTTTCCTCGCCCGGTGCAAAGTCGGACATGAATACTAACTCGTCCCACAACCCGTCCTGGTCTAAATCATCAAGTTGATACGGAATCCATGCGCCGTTGGTTTCCTTGCGCGCCTCGTGCCCGCCCTGGCGACGAAAGAGTTCATCCGAGGGCTGTGGGCGCCCCGGCAGGCTGGGGTCCACAAGCGTAATAGCGAGTTCGTGGACGTCGGGCAATGCTGTCAGCTGATCGTGTCGAATGATCACAGGATTGTTTTGCCGTGCGCGGTCGAGGTCATTGCGGACCACAATCTTTACTCTGCGGACTGGCTCGAATTCGCCCTGCACATACCAGGCGGGCTCCTCAGCTTGTGCAAAGGTTGGCTGCAGTGCGAGCGCAATCGCGAAGCCTGCTGCTAACATGCGATGCATCATTGTTCTTCTCCTTTACTATGGAGCGCGTTGATAAGCGCTCGCATACGATTAACAAACGTTTGTGTACTGATGCCGCGAACATAAGGATGCTGCTCCTCCATGGTCGCGGCGTGCGGCTCATTCACCCGAATGCGATCGGTGACCCACGCGCCGCGATCGTCCATCGATGCGATGATCTCGGCAGTGCATTCGTCGCTCGCCGATCGCATTGCTGCCGTAGCCAGCATCTTCTCAAGATAGTCACGGCGTTCGTCAGCAGTTGCTGCGCTTGAGATTTCGTCGAATTGTTCGCGGAAGTAGGCGACGTTGACGATGGGACTGCCATCTCCCTCGCACGGCCCGTCGTCGCAGACGGTCAACGCTGGGTCGGACGTCCACAGAAATACACCGTAGCCTTCCGGTGTACGCTTGTCCGTCTGGACGACGTAAATTGGTCGGTTCGAGCCCGGTTCCCAATAGCGTGGCCTGGGGTACCTTTGCTCGGCCGATTCGCGATTGATGCGATCGAACCAGTCAAGGCACATCGGAATTGGTTCTAGATACCGCCTGTTGCCGGTCATTAGGTAGAAACGCGCCAAAATTGACATCACGCCGATGCTCTCGCGTACCACGTAGCCTGCGGGCTCGTGCGTTCGCGCCGCGATGGGCTGCATATCCGGGCCGTATTGCTCAGCCCAGCATGCCTGGCCTTCGGGACCCTGCATGGTAATGAGCGCATCAACAGCAAGCACTGCCGCTTCGTAGTAGCGCAAGTCGCCCAGCGTCTCCCAGGCCGTTAGTAACAACTCGATATTCGCCTGGGTGGCGCCATCGTTCAGCGTGTAAAACGAGGTGTAATCCGGGAATCCATCGTGTGCGTAATCGTCGCGCAGGGGATAACGCTGCGGCCATGCACCGTTGGCATACTGAGATGCCAACACGAAGTCGAGTGCTTTCAGGACTGGTTCGCGATACGCCGCCTCACGTGTCAAGTTGTAGAATCTCAGCAGAAATTCTGCGGTATCCTGGGTTGCGCGATCGTCAAACGTTGCATTGCCATAAAAGTAACGATATTCCTCGTAGCCAAAGAGAAATCGCGATGCTTCTGCTTCGTACCATTCCGGTACTCCGGTTGGATCGAAGTCGATAAAGTAGTGCCAACCGCCGAGCGGATGCTGACCATAAACAATTGCGTCGGCCGCCTTGCGTGCAACGTCTAGGTAAAAGTCATCATCGGTGGCCTTCCAGGCATCAAGCAAAACTTCGCCGACCAGTTCGGTACCACCTTGCAACCAGACTTGTGAAGGCCGTGCAGGAACCTCGCCCCAGCGCTTCTCGAGATCGTCGCTGACGACCCAGACATAACCGCCGTTTAACGCAACGTTTTCGTCCATAAAAGTTGTCGCTTGCTTCATCGCGGCAACAACAACCTCGCGAGTCGGCACCGCGGCGGGCGTGAGCGTCGGCCAGAGAGCGCCGGCCAGGAGACACAGGAACGCGTACCGGCGGAGTGATAACAAAATTCTGTAGTTCATACAGTTAATCCGTTTTGCGAATGGTTCGTCAGACAACATAGCGATTTGGGCCCCGTTACTGTAACCGGTGTCATAAAATTACGCCATTTCACGTTTCCTAATGTGCGTCGAATAAAGTGGAAGAAAGCGAAGCGATTCGCCCAATTGCCGAATAATCGGACTATTAGCCATTGATTTAAAAAGCATTTGAGCAAGATCAGGGTCGCCGGAGGGGGCGGCTGCCACAGGCTTGACACCGGTGTCATTTCTAGTAGTATCCCGTACATGGCGCTCGTCCCGAAAGCGGTCGCCTCGAACTGCCAGCCTTAGGGCTGCCAAATAAATCAAGTTCCCGGGGGGATACACAAATGAAGTTTGAAGCATTGAACACAGTGAGCCGGCCGCTGCTGCGTCGAGTAGCTCTCGTTAGTCTGGCCGCAATAGTCAGCGGATTGACCGTGCCGTCGTATGCACAGGAAGACGGGGCTGCCATCGAAGAGGTCGTCGTTACCGGATTCCGCGGTAGCTTGCGCCAGGCACTGGATGCGAAACGCGAGGCAACCGGCGCCGTCGATTCGATCATGGCAGAAGACATCGCTGATTTTCCGGATACCAATCTCGCAGAAGCGTTGCAGCGTATTCCTGGCATTGCAATTACGCGTGAGGCCGGCGAAGGTCGCAATATCACGGTCCGCGGGCTCGACCCCAAGTTTACGCGCGTCACGATTAACGGCACGATGGCACAGTCGCTGGCGGCTGGATCTGGTGGAGTACAAACCAATCGTGACTTTGACTTTAATATTTTCGCATCCGAGCTCTTTAATCGCATAGATGTCCACAAGACAACGTCGGCCGAGATGGAGGAAGGGTCACTCGGCGCGACGGTTGCGCTGCATACCGCACGGCCGTTCGATTACGATGAGTTCGTGTTGGCCGGCAACGTTCAGGCCGCGTACAACGACCAGTCTGAAGAGACCAAGCCACGCGCCTCAGGTTTGGTGAGCTGGAAGAATGATGCGAACACGTTCGGTGCATTGTTCTCAGTAGCGTATTCGGAGCGCTTTGTCTCAAACACGGGCCCGCAAACCGGCCGCTGGGAAAATGACAACTTCGCAAGCTGTACCGCCTGTGGTGGCGATGCGGCGCTGGAGCAGACGGTATACAGTGCCTATCATCCGCGCTTCCCGCGCTATGCTGATAAGACACACGATCTTGACAGGCTCGGGCTGACGGCCTCGTTCCAGTTTGCGCCGTCAGACTCAACGTTGATTACCGCGGATATCCTGCAGTCCAACGTTGACGGCGTGCGCACCGAGCCATTTATGCAGGCTATCTCGCTGGCGCGAACCGGTTCCACGGGTGTGCAACAGACCGACGTAGCGGATTTCACGCTTGACCGCGGTGACCAGGTCATTATTGCCGGAACGATGGACGGCGTTGACACGCGGTCGGAGAATTTCGTCTCCGAATGGGAAAGCGATTTCACGCAGTACCAGATTCGCCTCGACCAGGATTTCGGCGAACGTGCACGCATGTACGCGATGTTTGCGACGTCAGAGGCTGAACTCGACAATCGGGAATGGACACTTGCACTCGAGCATTTCAGTGAAGGCGACGGCCGCGAGAATATTGTTTATGCGGAATCGGCTGATGCTGTTACCTATGATTATTCAAAGATGCTGTCACCGTCGATCGCCTACAACTGGGACACGACCAATCCAGCCAACTGGGAAGTCTCGGAGTTTCGTGACCGTTTCTTTGACACCGAGTCGGGTTTCGACACGATTCAACTCGGGTTTGAGTTTGACCTGAACGATTCAATGACGCTGAAATTCGGCTACTCCAACAAAGAGTACTCGTTCGATCAGACGCAATCGCGAGCGGATGCCCTGTTTGACCAGGTCGACGGTGGGCCGAACGATCCTGATGGCGCTGCAGACGGGGTCGCTTGCGGTATCCAGGCGGCTGTCGATCCGAGCCAGGGTTCGGTTGTCAACTTCGGTGTGCAACCGTTTTTCATGATGAATGGATCAGAAGTATCCAGTTTCGTGGATTCTGGTTGCTGGCCGCAAAACCTGCGAACGGGTGATACGCGCGATATCGTTGAAGACGACGACGCCTACTACCTGCAGCTCGACTTTTTCGGCGAGATTGGCGGCATGGGCTTGCGCGGTGATGTTGGTGTGCGTGAGGTGACGACTGACCTGGCATCAACGGGCCTGACCGACGCTGGCACAGGCTTCCTGAAAGTAACGTCCAATAACAAGTACACGGACACATTGCCGGCCATCAATCTTGCACTTGATATCAATGATGACCTCGTGGCCCGGTTCGGTTGGGCCAAGGTCATGTCACGGCCGGATATCAGCACGTTGAGCCCGGGTGGCAGCGTTGGGCTGTTTGGGGTACCGTCAGTCAGCTACGGCAATCCGTTCCTCGAGCCGTATCGTTCGGACAACCTCGACATTTCGCTGGAGTGGTATTTTGCTGAGGACTCCGTGATAGCGCTGGCATGGTTCGAGCGCGATATCGAGTCGTTCCCAACGAGCGAAACCGTGCTATTGCCCTGGTCGGAAGTTGGACTGCCCGATTCAGTTCTCGGTGCCCAGATTGACGATCTCATCGACGAAGAGTTTGTTGTTTCTCGCAGAATCAATGGCGGCGGCGCACGTCTCAATGGTTGGGAGCTGCAGTACCAGCAGGCGTTTACGTCATTGCCCGGACTCTTTTCGAACACCGGCATAATCGCTAACTATACGAAGGTCGATTCGAAGACGGATACTACTGGATTGCCGTTGACCGGACAATCGGATGACAGTTACAACGTCACCGTCTACTACGAAGACGACAAGTTCAGCACTCGCCTGGCGTATAGCTATCGCGGCGAGTTTAATACCCGCAACGACAATAACCCGGTGGGTGTCCGCTATCGCGACGAGACAGCGAACCTCGATTTTTCGGCAAGCTATCGAATTAACGACAATCTTCGTCTCACGCTGGAGGCCATTAACCTGACGGATGAGCCGCAGATTGATTACCTTTGGCCGGAGATCGGCGGTCTCCTGATCGAAACGCAGTACACGGGCGTCCAATGGTTCCTCGGAGCGTCTTACACACTCCGGTAGACCGTAAAAGGGATTTACGCTCGTTCCCCCCGAGGCCGGCGCAGGTAGATTATCTGCGCCGGCTTTTTTTATAATATGAACGGCATTATTCAGGGAGTCCGATGAGCACACGTCGAGACGTACTACTGGCGAGCCTGTCGATCGCAGGCGCTTCGCTCTTTCCCAAGTCTTCGCAATCGGCGTCAACGGCGAAACACCCGCTGGTCGAAACGCGACACGGCAGCGTCCGCGGTTTTGTCGACAACGATGTGGCCGTGTTCAAAGGCATTCGCTACGGTGCCGACACGGCGCCAAGCCGCTTCCGGCCGCCGCAGCCGCCGAGTCAGTGGGAGGGGGTTACCGATTGTTTTGAATACGGTGCATCAGCGCCACAAAACCATACGACGGATGCGATCAGCGAAGACTGCCTGTTCCTGAATGTGTGGACGCCGGCCGTGGACGACGGCCGCAAGCGACCGGTCATGTTCTATATTCACGGTGGCGCCTACAATCACGGCTCGGGTTCAAGTCCCCTGTACGATGGCAAAGCGCTTGCACAACGTGGCGATGTTGTCGTCGTGACCGTAAATCACCGGTTGAACGCATTCGGCTACTTGTATTTGCAGCGCCTGGCCCCGCATCTCTTCCCGGACTCGGGCAATTGCGGTCAACTGGATCTGGTACTCGCGTTGCAGTGGGTGCGCGACAATATCGCCGCTTTCGGTGGGGATCCTGAGCGTGTGCTCGCGTTTGGCCAATCGGGCGGTGGTGCCAAGATTGCAACGATGATGGCTATGCCGGCAGCGGACGGTTTGTTTCACCGTGCTGCGTCAATGAGCGGCCAGCAAGTCACGGCGTCGGGACCAACGAATGCGACCCGGCGTACGCTGGCCTATCTCGACGCTGCGGGTATAGATCCCAACAAATTGGACGGTTTAACCGATCTGACAGTGGAGAAAATGGTCGACGCGCTGGCAGCTCGTGATCCTGTGCTGGACTATGATACGTCAGTTTACTTCGGTCCGGTTCTCGATATGCGGTCGCTAATGCGACACCCCTTCTATCCGGATGCCGCGCCGCAGTCGGCGCACATCCCGATGATCATCGGCAATACCCATGACGAGACGCGTGCATTCCTGAAGAATCCGGACTACTACGACCTGGACTGGGAGGACGTGCCGGCGTTACTAGTGCCAAATATGCGCGTCGATATCCGACCGGACTATGTTGTCGACGAGTACCGTCGCCTGTACCCGAACTATTCGCCCTCTCAGGTATTCTTTGCGGCCACCACCGCAGCACGTTCCTGGCGTGGCGCAATTATCGAGGCTGAAGAGCGAGCGAGGCAGAAGGGGGCCGACACTTTTGTCTATCAGCTCGATTTCCAGAATCCGGTGAATCCGAAGCTCGGCGCTCCGCATACATTCGATATTCCCCTGATATTTCGCAATCTCAACGCCAAAGGCTCGATCGCAGACGACAGTAAGGAGTCGCAGGCCGTCTCAGCAATGATGAGCGATGCATTTATCAGTTTTGCCCGAACGGGTGCGCCATCCAGCAAGCTCTTGCCGGAGTGGGTGCCTTTCACCTTGCCAGATCGAGCGACCATGGTGTTTGATGTGCCGGCGCGCCTGGAGAACGATCCACGGGGTGCGGAGAGAAAAATCTTTGCGCGGGTACCTTACGTACAGCCCGGGACTTGAGCGATCAGGCTTTCGCGATAGCAATGATTTGACAGGTCACTTCGCCGTCGTTGCCATCGGCAAATGGCATGCGCACTGACTGGCCAACGCCAACTTCATGAATGCCGGTAGTCTGGCCGGTGGCGATGAAGTCGCCCGCTTGCAGCGGGCGACCGCGGCTGGCCGCCAGCTCCAGGATGAATTGCACGGACCTGACAACGCCGCCAGTCAGGCCGAAGGCACCGCCTTCGCCGACCAGCTCGCCATCGATATAGGTTGCACAGGACAAGGACTGCAAATCGCGGGTTTGCCACCCGGGAATAGCCGGACCTACAATGAGGCCGGCGTTGTTGCCGAAATCCGAAGCGACCACTGCGGGTCCAAGATCATTAATCGGGCCAAGGGGGCTGCTGGCGATCTCAAGGCCAACCCGAAGTTCGGTTATCATGGATTCGGCCTCGTCTCGCTCCCAATGGAGCTTGTCCGACGGCGCGTCCTTTGCGATGACCGCAACGAATTCGGCCTCGACCGCAGCGAAGCCTTTTGAGAATACCGGCATCTTGAAATTGTCGTTGCCATTTTGCTGCATAATCGTGCTCGAAAAAATCGGCCCGGCAAGTCGATCGCAGCCAAACTGATCTTCGACAGCAGGCGGGATGCGGCCGACTTTCCAGCCACCAATTGAATCGTCCCAAAGCTCGATCGCTTTATCCTGAATTCGGTAAGCGGTTGCCAGATCCGCCGGCACGGTGCCCGGATAGGCATCCAGTCCCTTGGCAGCGATGCGCGCGTCGACGAAAGATGCTGCGATGTTCTCCAACATTTGGGCCGGCAGGCCGCCGTTACCTGGCTTTTGCTCGACACTCATATACTGTCCTTTGATTCAGAGTTTTTATTGATTATTCGCGGCCCATTGTAACCGTTTTTAGGGCGTTTTGGAAACCGGTGTCATTTTTTGGAAGTAGGTTGTCAATATTTTGAAAATTGCCAGGAAAATTCATTAAAACATATACTTATGTCGCACTTCGGAGGCCACTTTCGCGGTGCGGCGCAGTCCCTGAGAATGGCGAAATTTGATGGGAATCAGTACGCTGATCCAGGGCCTGTCGCTATGCGCCAATACCGGGTTAAAATGGTTTAATTGTCCGAATTTGGACATTGACCGGACGCGCCGGATTGGTAGCAGAATAAGGTGACAAAAAACAATAAAGCGACGGAGCCAACGGAAGAAGGCGGCAGACTAACGATTACCGATATCGCGCGGTTGGCCGGTGTTTCCAAGAAAACTGTGTCGCGAGTGATCAATCACTCCGGCCAGGTCAAGCAGGAAACCCGCGACCGCATTCTGGAGATCGTCGCAAAACACCACTATCGGCCCGATCCTCAGGCACGAGCCCTGGCGCTGCGCCGGTCGAATCTGATCGCGTTTATTTCTAATCAGCCGAATCCCCAGTACATCGTGAGTATGCAAAGCGGCATTCTCGAAGCAGTCAGCAACACCCCGTATGAAATTGTCATTCGCCCTTGCGATAGAAGTTCGCCCACCTTGTACGAGGAAATCGAAGAGTTGGTCGTGCATCAGAAGCTCTTTGGCGTCATCCTGACGCCGTCGATATCGGAAGACGATGAACTGATCGGGCGACTGCGCCTGATAGGGTGTCCCTATGTTCGAATCGCAGCCGTTTCGCTGGATTTGCCCGAGAACATGATAGAAACGCACGACTATGTTGGTGCTGCAGAAGCCGCCCGGCATATTGCGAAACTGGGCCATTCGCGCATCGCCCACATACGTGGCCCGGAGACATTTTTGTCTGCCAAGGAGCGTTTTCGAGGCTTTCGGGTAGGGCTTGCAGAATACGGATTGAGCGTTGATCCCGACTACTTGATTACCGGCGGCTATACATTCGAGTCAGGCGTCGAGTGCGCCAAACAGCTCATTGAGATGCCAGTTCCGCCGACGGCAGTGTTCTGCGGCAATGATGAAATGGCGGTCGGTGTGTTCAAGGCGGCCAGGGATGCAGGTATCCGTATCCCCGACGATTTATCGGTGATCGGTTATGATGACTCGCCCATTGCCGAGCGAATTTGGCCGCCGCTGACATCAGTGCGACTGCCGATCGAGTACATGGGTCGGATTGCGGCGCAGCTACTGGTGTCCAATCACGACCGTGTCTCATTGGAACCCCCGCAAGCCGCGTCTGTTATGCCCAGTCTGGTCGCACGAGACTCCACAGCGCCGCCCCCTGCAGTGGCGCAGGTCGGGAGTTGATTGAAAGAATTGGCTTTAAATATAGGATGACACCGGTTACCATACGGGATTAACCTGGCCCAATCGGAGCCCGAAAATATGTTCAAGAAAACCTACCAGGCGACTCATCCGTCGATGATCGACGGCATCAGCAACGAGGCACTTTGTGACCTGTACCAGGTGACCGATCTGTTTGTCGCGGACGAGATCAGCCTGAACTACACACACAACGAACGCATGGTCATTGGCGGCGCAGCACCCGCGAAGAGTGATGTGCGTTTACCCGACCAGGCTGAACCGGTCGAAGGCGCCCCGTTTCTCGAACGGCGCGAACTCGGCGTGATCAACGTCGGCGAGGGCAGCGGCAAGATTGTCGTTGACGGCGAAAGCTACGACCTCGAGCCCAAAGATGGACTCTACATACCGATGGGCAGCAAGGAAGTCGTTTTCTCAAGTGACGACGCTGCCAATCCCGCCGAGTATTACCTGGCATCTACGCCCGCGCATGCGCGCTTCGACCTCGTCAAGATATCAATCAAGGACGCTGTGCCGGTCAAGCTGGGTTCGCTTGAGGAATCGAATGACCGCACAATCTACAAGTACGTCGTGCCCGAGACCTGCAAGTCGGCGCAATTGCTGCTCGGACTGACCATACTGAATCCCGGCAGTGTCTGGAACACGATGCCGCCGCACCTGCACGACCGGCGTTCCGAGGTGTATTTCTACTTCGAGCTTGGCGAGAACGAGCGCGTATTCCACTTCATGGGCGAACCGGATTCGATGCGCCACATCGTCATGCATGACAAGGAAGCCGTCATTTCACCGCCGTGGTCGATCCACATGGGGGCTGGCAACAGCAACTACTCATTTATCTGGGCAATGGGCGGAGAAAATCTCGACTACACCGACATGAATGTCCTCGACATCTGCCAGTTGAAGTGATCGGGATGGCAACTCCGAATTTTAGTCTCGAAGGTAAGGTCGCCGTTGTAACGGGGGCGAACACCGGCCTTGGTCAGGCGATGGCCGTCGCGCTAGCGGCGGCCGGTGCCGATGTCGCGCTGGTTGGCCGATCAGCGCCCGACGAAACCCGGTCGAAAATTGAGGCGCTTGGCCGCAAGACTGCTGTCGTCATGGCTGACCTGTCGGATACCGGCAATGCGGCAGGCGTTGTGGCCGATGCCGAGAGTGCGCTCGGGCCCGTCGATATCCTGGTCAATAATGCCGGCATCATCCGCCGCGAGGATGCGCTCGAGTTTGGCGAATCCGATTGGGACGATGTCATGGACACGAATCTTAAGGTGCCGTTTTTTCTTTCGCAGGCCGCTGCAAAATCGATGGTGGCCGACGGGCGCGGCGGCAAGATCATCAACGTTGCGTCGCTGCTGTCGTTCCAGGGTGGCATACGGGTCGCGTCTTATACCGCCAGCAAAAGTGGTCTCGCGGGCCTGACCCGCCTGCTCGCCAATGAGTGGGCCGCCAGAGGCATCAACGT
>Ga0102946_1000254_pt1 | contig 18813 bp, 14 predicted proteins | sample SalPon2A_A_D1_MG_FD_78209 | JGI IMG/M metagenome (GOLD analysis project Ga0102946, IMG submission 78209) | Soil microbial communities from South San Francisco under conditions of wetland restoration - Salt Pond MetaG R2A_A_D1_MG | ecosystem: Environmental > Terrestrial > Soil > Wetlands | place... | reverse complement strand
GCCATGGGCACGGCTGGTATCCTCTCGGCACGCCGTCCGAGGCAGACTGGGACGCCCTGCGAGGCGCCTTCGCCGCCCACGGGCGCGACGTGGCGGACCTCGAGTTGGTCGGGGGCACCCGTGCCGCCTTCCCCGACGACCATTCGCCCGCCCCGACCGAACCGATGATCGACCAGGTCGTGGCCAAGGTCGCGGACGGATGGACCACGATCTGCATCAAGCCCAGCCTCTACCTCGACGACGTCGATGCCTTCCCGCAGTGGGCAGCCGACGTGCATGCGCGGGTCGACGAGGCCCTGGCCGGCGCATCGTGACACCGGATCCGATCCCTGACCCCGAACTGGCGATCATCGCCGACGCTGGCCGGCGTTTCGAGGGCCGGACTGCCATCGTCACCGGTGGGGGAACGGGAATCGGCGCCGCCACGGCGCGACGGCTCGCGGGGGAGGGGGCCACCGTCGTGGTGACGGGTCGTCGCGAGGCCCCGCTGCAGCGGGTCGCAGACGAGGTGGGAGGCATTGCCGTCGTCGCCGACGTGACCGACGTCGCGGCGTGGGAGCGGGTGGTGGACGTCGCAACCGATCGAACCGGGCGCCTGGACATCCTGGTCGCCAACGCCGGCACCGAGGCGTTCGGTCCCATCGAGACCACCGATCCTGCGACGTGGCGTCGCGTCCAGCAGGTCAACGTCGACGGGGCGTTCCTGGGCCTTCGCGCCACCGCTGGGACACTGGCAGCGGTGGGCGGCAACGTCGTCCTGGTCGCGTCCGTGGCTGGCCTGTCCGCCGCCGGCGACTACGCCGCCTACGTGACCTCCAAGCACGCCGTCGTGGGCCTGGCGCGTGCCGCCGCCGTGGAATGGGGTCCGGCGGGGGTCCGGGTCAACGCCATCGCCCCCGGTTGGACGCGCACCGAGATGTCGGATCGCGAAGCCGCCGACCTTGCCGAGTCGCATGGGCAATCGGTCGAGGACCAGTGGGTGGACATGACGCAGTTCCTGCCACTGCGGCGCGCCGCCGAAGCGGAGGAGGTGGCGGCCGCGATCGCGTTCCTGGCCAGCGACGATGCCAGCTTCGTCACCGGCCACACCCTGGTCGTGGACGGCGGCGGCCTCCACGTGGACGTCGGTGGCCTTGCCTTCTGAAGATGGCGACGGTTCCGCCCGGAGGCAGGCGTCACTCCTCCTCGTCGGCTTCGTCCACCAGTCCGGCCTCGATGCGAAGGTCGTGGCTGTAGCCGAATCGAGTCGGCTGGTAGCCGTCCCAGTCGAAGCGGCGACCGGCATGTCCGCCGCGGTCACCCTTCTTGCGCTTCTTGAGGCCGACGCTGATGTTGCCGTCGCCGTGGTCGACCCAGGTGTCGTGGTCGCCCACCTTCCAGATCCCGACGACCCGGGCGGGCTCGACCTCGCCGTCGGTGACGGCGACCAGGCGCCGCACCGGCAGGGACTGTTCGAGCACCCGCGCCAGCGGCCACGAGGTCCGGACGACCTCGGCTGCCTGCTTGGGGTGGCGGCGGCCCGAGACGAGGCGCCCGTCGACCATCAATTCGTCCAGGCTGATTCGCACGACCACGGCGTGGTGGAGGTCCTGGTAGTGCAGCACCTTGCGTCGTGTCGGCAACCCCTTGGCGAACGAGCCGGTGGCCGCAACGTCATCGTCCACGTGGACGGACTTGCCGCCGTTGCCGGCCAGTTCGATCGCCTCGGCAACCAGCGCTGCGGCGCGGCGAGCATCCTCCGGCGTCGTGAAGTCGCCGCTGCCGAGCTTCACCTTGCCGTGCTTGTCGCGACGTCGGTCCAGCTTCTTGCCCAGGCGGCCATAGGGCGCAGCTCGAGACCCCGCTCCGACCGCTCGAACCCGGCCCTTGCGGTCAACGATCATCCACACCCGGGCGTCGTCCATCATCGGCTCCAGTCGTCTGGGCGCGAGCATCGCGACGGCAGTGGCGCTGCGACGCGCGCGCGTCCACGAGGAGCATCCCCGGTTTCCGCCCACGCGAAACCATGCGACGCGGGAGGATTCAGCGGGGGTCGACGCGGGGCACCGGGACCTGGCTGAAGTCGGTGGCCACGGGTGGCCGCTGACCGCGGAACTCCCAGTCACCGCCGCGCGCCGTCGACAGGACCTGTTCGGTCTCGGTGGGCTGGGCGCCGACCTCGTCGGACACGGGCAGGGGGCCGTCCACGATGGTGTTGGTCAGCGTGCCCAGGCCCTCGACGGTCACCTCCACGACGTCACCCGGATATGCCGTGCGGGAGTACGCCGGCGTGCCCGACAGGATGACGTCGCCGGGTTCGAGGGTGATGGTGCGTGCCAGGTCGGCGACCAGGTAGGCCATGTCCCAGGTCATCTCGGCCGTCGACGCTTCCTGCACCACCTCACCGTTGACCAGTGTCTGCAGGACCTGGCCCTCCCGCGGGTCCCAGTCAGTGACCAGGCCGGGACCCAGCGGGCACAACGTGTCGGAACCCTTGACGCGCAGCATCGACCCGGCATCCGTGTCGCGGAAGTCGTGCAGTCCGTAGTCGTTGGTGATCGTGTAGCCCGCGATGTGGTCCCACGCCCGGGCATGGCTGACGCCACGGGCAGTCCGACCGATCACGATCGCGATCTCGCCCTCGAAGTTGAGCCACTTGCAGTTGTTGGGGCGGATGATGTCGCCGCGATGACCGTTGAGTGCCGACAGGGGCTTTTGGAAGTAGGTGGGTGCCGGCGGCAGGCTGACCTGGAACTCCTCGACGCGCGAGGTGTAGTTGAGGTGGACGGCCAGCACCTTGCCGGGCTGCACGGGGGGCAGGTGGTGGGCGTCTTCGGTGGGCACCCGGCGACCGTCGCCAGCGACCAACTCGTCGCCGTCGCGTGTCACGGGGACGACGGCGCCGTCGAGGAAGATGCGGCGGTACTCGGGCATGGCGTCGTCCTTGGCGTCGTCGCTGTCGTTCGTGTCCGAACGGTAGCCGATCGGCCCGCAGGGGCAGGCCGACGGGTGATTCAGGCGGGCCGGATGTCGACCAGTTCGTGATGGCGGGGTCGACTGGCACGGGGTGCCCGACAGGTCAGGGTTGCCACGTCTCCCAGGCGCGGGCGCACGGTCACGTCCCAGGTGCGGTCGGCAATGCGAAAGCGCGCCGTGACGTCGTCGCCGTCGCGGCGGCGACCGACCAGGACGAGGTCGTCGATGCCGTCGAGGCCCAGGTGGGTGCGGACGTGGTGCTCGGCGGCCTGGATCGCGAACGAGTGGCCGGAGCGCCCGCGCAGGTGCGCCATGTCCAGGCGTCCCGAGAGGTGGGCGTCGGCAATCGAGGGTGCCGATGTGGCATCGACGCGGCCGTAGTAGAGGCCATGGGGCAGGACCAGCAGGTTGCCGGCGAAGCGGTCACCACCGATGTGCGAACACTCCCAGGCCAGTTCGGGATGGCTGGCTGCGAGCGCGGACGCGACGGGCCTGCCCTCGACCGCGCAGCAGGCGTCGTGGCTGCCATGCGTGCACGTCAGGAAGGCGGGCCGCTGGTCACGGGCGAGCCCGACTGACGTTCCTGTGGCAAGGGCGGCGAGGTCGAGGTCCATGACTTCGCTCACATCGGCGAACCGCTCGGTTTCGAGCCAGGGGTCGCGGGGGTCGGCGAAGGCGGCCATCACGGTCACGCTGTCGTCGACGGCGCGGGCATGGCGCCGGACCAGCAGGGGGCGGACACCGGTCTTGCGGGCCATTCGGCGCAGCCATGCGGCGACGTCGGCGGGCAGGGCCGAGTCCTGCAGGGCATCGCGACCCCACGGGCCCTCCTGTTGCAGCACCAGGAACGCGCGCACGGTCGAGGCGGTCGCCACGCCCGACTCACAGCGCTCTCGGCTTGCCGGTGCGCATCGCAGGTCGGTCATGGCTGCACGGTCAACAGGCCCTCGCGGACCAGGCGCGCCACCAGCACACGGCGGCTTTCCCCGTCGAGCCACTCGGCGAGGTCCCCGGGGCGAAACGCCTCGTCGCCGCGGGCCAGCACGCCCTCCAGCGCGGGGCGTACCCACCCGGGCACGGTCAGGCGGCGATCGCCCAGCAGGAGGTGGACGGCATCGTCGTCGACCCGCAGGGCTGCGACGTGTCCCGCCCGCCTGCGCACCAGCGTGTCGTCGTCGAGGGTGGCGATCGCCAATCGGTCCACCAGGCCACCGGCCACGCGTGTCGGCCGCGTGGTCAGGAACCGCTCGGCTTCGAGGGCGACCAGCGTGTCGAGGTCGTGGGCGGACAAGGCATCACGCACCTGCTCGACATGCTCGCGCAATGGTCCCGACAGGGGTGCGGTGTCGTTCACCCACCCGGCTGGCAGCGGCGCGTCGAGGTCTGCCATGTCGTCCAGCACCCGGGCAAGGGCTCGGTCCACCACGTGCCGCCAGGTCGTCGTTCGAATCCCGACGGTGATGTGGAGGGAGGCCTCGCCCATCGTGGCGGCAGCGTGGCGCGTGCCGGTTGGCAGGTACAGCACGTCGCCCGGTTCCAGGACGAGTTCCTGCACGCCGTCACCGTCACCGTCGGCGTCGTCGTCGTGGACTTCCCAGTGCTTGCGACCGTGGGTCTGCACCACGAAGACGTCGTGGCTGTCGGCGTGCAGTGCGAAGCCGCGGGCGTCGGGTGGGGTGAGGTAGGCGTTGGCCTGCCCGGCGTGGCCCAGGTCCCGTTCGAGCCCGGCCACCAGGTCGGTGATGGGAGGCCAGGATCGTTGCAGTCCCTGCAGGATGATCGTCGCGCCGTCGTCGAACTCGGCCAGCAACCGCCGCGGGTCGACGAGTCCGGTCAATGGTGCGCCGGCGAGGCTGGCCCGTCGGGTGAAGCACGATGTCGCGAGCACCGACCCATTGCGGGCGAGGCGCACGGACGGTGTTCGGATCGCCGTAGCAGTCGTGAGGTGGTCGACGTCGGCCAGCGTCAGCAGGGCGCCCAGGCAGTCGACGTCCCCTCGGTGCAGGTGCATGCGGGACCCCCAGGACCTCGCCACGAAGTCCTGGGGATCGCCGGTCAGCTGGTCGATCGACCGCACCGTCGCGAGGCCGTCAGGCGTCGGTTCCGTCGGCATCTGCGGCGTCCCCGTCGGCCACGTCGGTGGCGTCACCGTCGGCCACGTCCGACGCGTCGCCGTCGGCCACGTCGGTGGCGTCGCCATCGCCGGCATCGCCGTCCGTGCCGTCTGCGTCGGTGCCGTCTGCGTCGGTGCCGTCTGCGTCGGCGCCGTCTGCATCGGCGCCCAGGGCGTCGCCGTCGCCCGCGTCCCCGGCGTCGCCATCGGTGGCGTCACCGTCGGTGCCATCGGCGTCCACATCAGGCCGGTTGGCGTCGAGCGGACTTGTCGAGGTTTCCATGTCCTCGTCGCGCAGGGTCGGGTCCTGGTCAGTCATGGGAGGCTCCTGGTGTCGTGGAATGGGGCCGGTGTGGACGTGGCCGGCGTCGCCTTGGCGGCGCGAACGACGGTAGCGAGGCCACCGACCGGATCGACAGTGGACGAATGTCGTGCTGCGTTGCCCGGAGCCGGTCGGTGGCACGCGGGGCGCCTGACAGGGGGCCGTCGGCACTGTTATCGTTGGGAACCAAACGATTCGCGCAACGGGAGTCCCCCACCCATGGCCAGCCAGCACGGCTTCATCTTCCCGCGCACGGCCACGGGGAGGTCATCGATCCTGCCGCCGCCGCCGTGGCACTACTCGGGGGACCTGCTCACCATCGAGTACCGCACCGATCCCGATCGGGTCATCGAGTTGCTGCCCGAGCAGATGGAACCTGCCGACGATCCGGGTGCGGTGGCCCTGGTGTGGGCCGACTGGCAGTCGTGCGGCGACGACTTCCGGGAACTCGTGGATCCCGTGCAGTCGCAGTACAAGGAAGTGTTCTTCGTCATTCGCGGTCGCTACCGGGGTGAGCATCGCTCGCGCTGCGCCTACATCTGGGTGGACAAGGACTTCGCGCTCGTGCGTGGCCACTTCCAGGGCTACCCCAAGAAGCTGGGCTCGGTGTGGATGACCCGACCCGTGGCCCACGGCAAAGCCGGCCCCAGGCTCGCGCCCGGCGGGCGCTTCGGTGCCACGCTGGCCGCGGGTGATCGCCGCCTGGCCGAGGCCACGTTCACGATCACCGGCGAGGTCGAAACCGGCGGCTTCGTGAACAGCCATGCCATGGTCCACAGTCGCTACATGCCCGCGATCGAGGCCGACGGCCGGGCATCGTTGCACGAACTCGTCACGATGAAGGCCATCGACGTCGACGCCGGTCCGATCTTTGCCGGCGATGCCGAGCTGGAGTTGTACGACGTGCCCGGCGAGGAGTATCCCCAGTTGGCGCCGAGCGAGATGATCGGCGCGTTCTACCAACAGATCGGCGTCACCTTCCCGGGCGGCACCACCCTGGAAGACCTCACGACGGCGTGAGAACGGCGGGTGCCGTCGACCGTGGTGCCGTTCCATCCTGGGCCGGGCACCCCAGCGTGCGTGACCGTCCGACCGTGACGTCGTTGACCGGGCTGTGTTATCGTTGGGGTCCAAACGATGCTGTGCAAGGAGTTGTTCGATGGGTGAAGTCCTCGCCGTTTCCCTGACGTCCCACGCGCCGACGATCATGCTGTCCGAACAGGCGCGTCGCGACCTCAACGATGGCAAGGAGATCGACCTGGTCCCGGGCCTGCACCGGATGCGCGACGAGAAGTTGGCCGACCTGGACGCCGACACGATCATCATCCTCGACACGCACTGGTTCACGACGGTGGAGCACGTCATCACGGCGCAGGAGCGGCAGACCGGCACGTTCACGTCCTCGGAGTTGCCTCGCGGCATGTCGGGCATCGAGTACGACTACCCCGGCGACCCCGAGCTGGCCGACGCGATCGCGGCAGAGTCCGGCTTCGTGGACACGCCACTGCACGCGAGCCACGACCCCCATCTGCCGATCTTCTACGCCACGATCAACCTGGTGAAGTACCTGCGAACGGACCAGAAGGTGATTTCGGTGTCCGTGGCCCAGACCGGCGAGACCGACGACTTCCTGCGAGTCGGTCGTGCAATCGGCCGTGCCGTCGCCAAGTCCGACCGCAAGGTCGTGATCCTTGCCTCGGGCGGGATGAGCCATCGGTTCTGGTCCCTCAAGAAGTTGCCCCAGCGTGAGACGTCGGATCCGGCAAACATCATCAATGCGGAGGCGCGGGAGGCCGACTACGAGCGCATCCAGTGGATGAAGGATGGCGACAGTGCCGCCATCATCGACACCATGGCCCAGTACTACCGCCATGCGCCGGAAGGTCGCTTCGGTCACGTGTTGATGATGCTTTCTGCCGTGGGAGGGCGAGCCTGCATCGCGACCGGAGAGCAGTTGTGCAACTACGAGAACGCGATCGGGACTGGACAGGTCCACGTGTGGTTCGACCGTCCCGAGTCTGGTTGGACCGGTGACGGCAGCGAGATCACCGGCATCACCAACGACGAACCCACTGCCTCGGTGACGACGGCGATCGCATGAACGTCGCGACGTCGGTGGCACCGGCAGCAGTCGACGGGGCGCCGCAGGGTGACCACCTCAGCGACGTGTGGTTCCGGCTGACCGACCTGCAGGTCAGCCATGGCGCCGGCGCCGTCGTCACGACCACGGACGGCACCGACTACCTCGACTTCACCTCGGGGATCGGCGTGGTCAACACCGGTCACGCCCATCCGCAGGTCGTGGCCGCCATCCGCGAACAGGCCGGCCGGTTCCTCCACGCCCAGGTCAATTGCTATCGCCACGACCTGCTGGCGCCACTGGCACGGGGACTTGCCGGCATCACGCCACAGAGCATCGACACCTTCTTCTTCGCGAACTCGGGCGCCGAGGCGACCGAGGCGGCCATCAAGTTGGCCAAGTTCGCGACCGGCAGGACCGACACGATCGTCTTCCGGGGGTCGTTCCACGGGCGGACCCACCAGGCGATGGCCATGACCACCTCCAAGTCGGTCTATCGCGCCAACCAGGGCCCGTTGCCCTCCGGTGTCCACGTGGCACCGTTCCCGTACACGTTCGTCAGCGGCGAGGACGTCGACACCGCGGTGACCCGGTGCCTGCGCGAGTTCGACCTGTTGCTCACCACCCAGACCGCTCCCGACGAAGTCGCCGCGGTGATCATCGAGCCGGTGCTGGGCGAAGGCGGCTACGTCCAGGCGCCCGCGGCCTTCCTGCACGGCCTGCGGGATCGCTGCCGGTCCCACGGCATCATGTTCATCGCCGACGAGGTCCAGTCCGGGTTCGGTCGTACCGCCGAACTGTTCGCCGTCGACCACCACGACCTCGATCCCGACATCCTGGTCATGGCCAAGGGCATCGCCTCGGGCTTTCCGTTGTCGGCCATCGGGGCCTCGGCAGACCTGATGGCACGGTGGCCGACCGGCAGCCACGGCGGCACGTACGGCGGCAACCCGATGGGCTGTGCTGCCGCGTTGGCCACGATCGACGTGCTCACTGCCGACGGATTCATGGACGGCGTGCGCGAGCGTGCCGTCCAGTTGCGGGCGGCACTGGACGACCTGGCCGGCCGCCACGACGCGATCGCCGAGCACCACGGGCTGGGGCTGATGATCGGCACCGAGATCGTTGACGGCGAGGGCCGTCCCGACGCCGCTCGGACCAGGGCGGTGTTGGCGCACATGCTCCAGGAGTCCCGCGTCGTGATGATGTCGTGTGGGCCGTTCGGGTCGACCATCCGCTGGATACCCCCGCTGGTCGTGACCCGGGAACAAGTCGACCAGGCCGTCACCGCATTCGGCCATGCGTTGTCCGCGGCCTGAGGATTCGCCGACCCCCCGAGGGCTGCGGCCACGCACGGGTTCGAGCCATCGAGTCCAGTGCCGCGAGTGACCTCGGGACACCGCCCCGAGCCAACCGGTAGGCTCCGCCGCACGAGTTGCGGCCAGCGTTGTCCGCCGCTCGAGGGGCGTTCCGCACGGGCAAGAAGCGCCGTGCTCGATCATTTGGGGAACAACCATGGCAGGTCTGCGGCGTACACAAGTGATGGCAAATCCGACTCGACTCTGGCTGCTTGCGGCGCTCGCGCTCCTGCTGGCGTTGCTGACCGTGCCGACACTGGGGTCGCAGGCACAGGAACCGGAGCCGGAGACACTCACGCTCGAGGTCAACGGCGACAGCGGGTCGTTCACCTACTCGGGTCAAGTCGACGCCCCTCAGCCGTTCGCCCCGGACAAGGGATGCGAGGTCAACATCGCCGGGGCCTTGGTGAACGTGACCGGCAACAAGAAGGCCGTTGGCGCCAACAGCAACGGGCTCGGCGTCAAGTCGGGCAACTCCAACGGAACCCCGTGCGGTCGGGTCGAGGCCAACGCCAAGAACACCAACAACGGCGAGCGGTTGACGGTGTCCCTGGACGGCGTGCCAGCGGCCGAGTCCGCCGAACTGGACCTCGAACTGAAGGGGGACGTTGACCTGAAGATCGACCTCTACAGGGATGAGGTGCTCACCGAGACGTTCACGATCCTGGCTGGCGGCCTCGTCAGCGACAACGGTGCCCAGGGATCGATGGAGGAGCCCTTCGGCGTCACCGTCGAGAGCCCGGTGACGACGGGCAACTGCCGCAACGACTCGGATGCGGGTCCCGACTCCGGCATCCGGGACAATTGCCGCGCGACGATCGTTCCTGCATCGCCGTTCGATTCCTTGCGGCTGCGCCCAGTTGCAGGCGAAGTCTCGCTTGAGGGCGGCGGCGACTTCGCAGGCGAGATCCTGCCGGAGGGGTTCGATCCCACGACCATCTTCACGTTGAACTCGATGGTGTACGACGGCGAGATCGGTTGTGACGAGTCGAACAACTCCACCGACCTCGAGATCGATGGCGTCATCGAGGGCCAGATCTTCCGATACGCCAACACCAACGGCGAACCCTGCATCCTGAAGCCGTACACGCTGGTCGTGACGGCGAATGATCCGGACACGGGCACCGAATCGGTCACGTTCGAGGTTGACGACCCCATTGATCCGCCCCAGCAGGCGATCTACTACGCCGAGTTGACGTTCTTCGACGACCCGGGGCAGCCGCCGCTTGACACCCTGTTGGAGTACGACCCGGACGGCAGCAACGGCTACGACGACTTCAGGTCCACGCAGTCTTGCGTGGAGGACCCCGAGATCGATCTCGTCGACGGAAATCCCGCGGACGGTGTGCTCAACCCGAACGCGATCCCGGGGTGGGACCCCAATGATCCGCTGGGAGAGAAGGCGTGCGTGTACAGCGTCTCCCACTCCTACACCGGGGTCACGGTGTGGAAGGCGATCTTCGCAGGCGACTGGAAGTTCCGCTGAATCGGTCCACCGCCGGGGCCGGGGATCCCGGCGGTGCCGTCACGCCACGGCGCTGGGACTGACGATCCCGAGCGCGTCGAGCAAGGCTGCGACAGCGCGCCGCTCCTCGGGGTCATCGGGTTCACCGAGCACGTCGCCCAGTTCGAGCAGGTCGTTGCGCAGCAGCGCCTCCTCGTGCATCAGCCCGAGTTCACGGGCAGCGGACAGGCCGTTCTCCAGGGCCCGGCCGGCCTCGTCGTGTCGACCGAGCTCCTGCAGCGCCAGGGCAATGACACGGGCTCGCTGCGGGCCGAACATCGTGGCCTGGTCCCCGGCCGCCTCCGTCGCGGTCGCCACCATCTCGAGGGCATCGCCGGCATCTCCGTCGTGGACACGACACTCGGCCAGAGCCAGCACGGCCTCGTAGGCGAACTGGAGCTGACCGAGGTCGTTGGCCTCCGCGCGAACGTGCTCGAGCAGCTCGCGAGCCTCGTCGACGTCGCCGCGTCGCAGGGCGAGACGAGCACGCTGGAGACGACCGTTGACGGCGTGGTCGTCGTCGCCGGCGGCTGACAGGACCCGGATGGCGTCATCGAGAACGGGTTCCGCGTCGTCGAGGCGGCCCTGGGCGACGAGCAGCTCGCCCAGGTTGACGCCGGTCATGGCGGCCTGGACGTCGTTGCCCGCGCGGGCCGACAGGTCGCGGCTGCGGGCGACGTGTTCGACTGCCGTGGCCCAGTCTCCGCTGTAGTAGGCGAATCCGCCCATGTTGTTCACCACGTCGGACGCTCGGTCGAGCATGCCCAGCGATTCGTAGATCGCCACCGCCTCCTCGGAGTGCACGGCCCGGTCCGGTTCTCCCATGACGAAGTACGCCCAGTCGAGGTTGGCCGATGCCCGGGCCAGCGGTGCTCGTTCGGCCGCTGCGCGTGCGTCCTCGATGGCGTGCCGCGCGATGCGCAAGGTCTCTCGTGGCCGTTGCTGGGCCATGCGCACCGACGAGCGGAGCGCGAGCAGCTCGGATCGTGCGGCCCGCGCCGGTGTGTCGGTGCGATCCTCCAGCAGTCGGATCCCGAGCATCGTGTCGCGCAACGCCTGGGGATAGCCCGCCTTGCGCATCCGGACCTGCGCGCGCCGCAGCAGGACGTTGGCACGGAGCAGGTCGTCATCGCCCAGGAGACGCATCGCCCCTCGCAACGCGTCGAGGGCCTCGTCGTAGCGACCGGCGCGCTCGAGCACCTCGGCCAGGCCCGCGGTGACGTGACCGAGGTCGTGGTCGGGCAGGTCGAGTCTGCTGCCGGCCTGCAGTGCCCGCCGATAGAAGGTCGCCGCGGCCTGGTTTGCGAAGAGGCGCCGAGCCGTGTCCCCGGCGATGCTGGAGTAGGTCCAGGAGTCCGGCCAGTCTCGCGCCCGGTGGTAGTGGACGGACAGCAGTTCGGCCTGGCGCTCGGGATGGTCGCCGGCGGCCCTGCGGATCGAGTCGCCGACGGCGGCGTGCAACTCCGTGCGCGTCTGGTAGGGCAGGCCCTCGTACGCGACGTCACGGATCAGCGCATTGTGGAACTCGACGTTCCCTGCATCGTCGTGGACGACGAACTGGCGCAGTCGCGCGATCGTGCGGTCTCGCTGGGTCGGGTTGGCCTCGTCCTCGCTGAGCACCGAGGCCGTGTACTCGAGTCGGAAGCCGGTCCCCAGCACGGCCAGCCGGCGCAGCACGCTGCGGTCGCTGGGCGCCAGGCGGTCGATCCGTGCGGCGATCAACTGTTCGATGGAGCCCGGCAGGGTCTCGGCGTCCCCGCCCTGCCGCAATGCCGCAAGCAACTCGAGCAGGAACAGCGGTCGGCCCTCGCCTCGCTCGACCAGCGCCTGCAGCTGGCTGGGCAACAGCGGGTCGTCGGCCGTTGCAGCCACGAGCAGCCGCGTGGCGGCGTCGTCTGACAGCGGACCGAGCTCGACGTCGTTTGACCACAGGGGCTCACGGTCGTCGTCGGCGGCCGGTCGAGACGTCAGGAGGAAGAGCCACGGCTGGCCGCCGGCGGTCCGGGCGAGCCCGGCCAGCAGGTCCCGGGAGCTGTCGTCCATCCACTGGGTGTCCTCCAGGAGGAACACCGTGGGCGCTGCCAGCGCAGCTCCCAGCAGGTCCAGGACTGCGTCGCGCGTGCGTGTGGGACGGAAGCGGTCATCGAGTTCCCGGACCTCCGGGGACGCAGGGAGGTCGACGCCCACCACCGCGCCGATCAGGGCCAGCCACGGTCGCAGGTGCGGAACTCGTTGCTCCACCCAGCTCGTCAGCGCGTCGCCGGTGCCGTGCTCTTCGGGCAGGTCGAGCGCCTGCCGGAGGATGGCGCGGAACGGGAAGTACGGCGTGGTCGCCTGGTACAGCCGGCACTCGCCACGCAGCAGGGCGGCGGGGTCGGCGCGGTCAAGGAACGAGGCCAGTACGCGGGACTTGCCCATCCCGGCCGGGGCCGTCAGGCCGGTGACCCCGGGTTCGCCGCCCGCCGCGCGGTCCCAGTCATCGAGCAGCGCGGCGACTTCGTCCTCCCGCCCGATCAGTGGCAGGCCCTCGTCGTCGTCCTCGCGGCTGCCCGCGACGTCCCCGACCGACATCGCCGCGACCTGGTCGCTCTTGCCCTTGACCTGCAGCGGCTCGAGAGCGGTTGTCGCGAAGGTGGTGCGCGATGCGGCCACGACACCTTCGGCGGCGTAGAGCTCGCCGGGCGAGGCCGCGGCCATGAGCCTGGCCGCCACGTTCACCACGTCGCCCATGACCGTGTAGGTCCGCCGCTGTTCCGATCCCACGATCCCGCTGAAGACGTGGCCGCTGTTGACGCCGATCTCGATGGTGAGGTCGCGGTGCTGGCCGAGGAGTTCGCGCAGCGCGAGCAGCATCCGCTCCTGGTCGTTGCCGGTCGCGTGGGGGACGCCGCTGGCCAGGATGACCTTCGCGCCGCCGGGGGCGACGTCGGTGGCCAGGAACGTCACTCCGTGGTCGTCGGCAGCGCGCTGCACCGCCGTGACAAGGTCGTCCAGGGCCGTGGTGGCTGCGTTGGGCCCCTGGTGTTCGAGCATGTCGTCGAGCCCGTGCAGGTGGATGAAGGCGACAGTGGCTGCTCGGTGCTCCGGCTCGACGCCGATGTCGGCGGTCAGCGTGGCCCGCAGCGCAACGGGCACGAACTGTGCGAGGTCGATCGGCGGAGTCTCGGCCGTCTGGAAGGACAGCGTCTCGGCTGGGGGCTCGCCACGCAGCAGCACGCCCGGGCCGGACCTGCGGCCCCGGTTGGCGGCCGGCAGGGCCGCTGCGGTCTCGGGACTGAGCAGCACCTGGCCCGCCTCCGCGGCGCCCTCCATCGCCACGGTGCGCGTGGTGTCGGGGCCGGCCACCAGGAACTCGCGGTGCGAACGGCCGACCAGGAACATGTCGAAGGAGCCCGTGTGCACCCCGACCGACATGCGCAGGGTCACGTCGCCGTCACGGGTGCGGAACGGTCCCATGTCACGCAACCGACTCCGCATGGCATGGGCGCTGGCAGCGGCGCGCGGGGCATGGCCGGGGCCCTCGAACAGCAGCAACAGCGCGTCACCGCCGAAACTGAGCAGGTTGGCGCCGTGGGCGTATGCCTCGAGCAGCAGTTGCTCGAAGGTCGTGTCGATGACCCGGGTGATTTCCTCGGCCCCGACGTTGCCGTGGCGAGAAAGCCGCTCCGACAGGTCCGTGAACCCGGACACGTCCACGAAGGCCATGGAACCCGGGATCTCGCGGTGCCGGGTACCGGGGGCCTCGACGTCCCAGAAGCGCACGAGCCGTGGGAGGTGGCGAACCAGCGGATCGGGAGCGGGGCCCGTCATGCCACGGTCACTTGGCCCAGAACCGCGAGCCCGGCCGGGCGGCGATGGTGTTGGGGAACCGCGTCATGGCCTGCTCCACCATTTCCTCGATCTCCGCGTCGGTCCTGGCGGGGTCGTGGCTGGCGAACAACAGTTGCTGGACGTCGGCACGACTGGCGATCTCGACGGCTTGCTGCCAGGTGCTGTGTCCCCAACCGTGCTTGGCCGCGATCTCGGACGGCCGGTACTGGGTGTCGTGGACGAGCACGCCCGCACCGCGTGACATCTCGACCAGCATGTCGTCGGCCTCGGTGCCTGCCTCGTGGTCGGTGGCCACCACGATGGAGGTGTCCTGGTGGTCGAACCGATACCCCCTGCCACCCTGCGGGTGGTGCAGCGGGAACGAGCGGGCCCGAACGTCGCCGAGCATGAACTCGTCGGGTGCCTGGACGAACTCGACCGCGACGTCGGTGATGGAGGCGGGAAACCACGGCGGGCTGATCGCCTCGCCGATCGCGGTGCGGGGATCACCCGGCCCGATCAGCCGCAGTGACAGGTCCCTGCGCCACATGGGCGCACACATGGACAGTCCCTGGATGTGGTCCCAGTGGTAGTGGGTGATGATGATGGTGATTGGATCGTCCGACGGCTGTGCCGTCATGGTGTCGGGCAGGATGCGTCGCAGGCCTGTGCCCGCGTCGATGATCGCGATCACGCTGCCGTCGTCGTGGTGCAACGAATAGCAGGTCGTGTCCCCCCCGTAGGTCGCGAACTCCGCCGTGCCGACTGGCATCGATCCTCGTGCCCCATGGATCTCGATGTACATCGGACCCCTTTTCCTGTCGATGATTGGCCGGAGGCTAGCGAGTCGCGCTCGGCCTCGGAGTCCGCCTCCGCCACGTGGTGTCGTCGGAGGGGCCGCGCGGAGTGACCGCATCTCGGGACGACGTGGTTGACGCCGTCGTCAATCTCTGATGCCGGCTCGAGGACGGGCTACCGTGTCCCGCCGAACGGGGGATCGACCCTGGGGCAAAGGTGCTTCCGTGCTGATGGTGACCTTCCGTGATCTCCAGCATCGCGCTCGTCGGGTCGTCGTCGTCACCGTGCTCGTCGGGCTGGTGTTGACCCTGCTGTTCCTCATGACCGGGCTCGTCAACCAGCTCAACAGCGAACCGCACCTGGCCGTCGACGGCATCGGGGCCGACCACTGGGTGGTCGCCGAGGGCGTGTCGGGTCCGTTCACCTCCGTGTCGGTGCTGCCGATCGAACTGCGCGAGGACGTCGGCGAGGACGCGGGGGCCCTGGTCGTGTCGCGGGGGACCGCCTTCCTCGACGACGGCAGCGACAGCGAGATCATCGTGTTCGGCCACGAACCCGATGCGCCGGGGGCACCCGACGTCGTTGCGGGCGCGGCCGCGTCGCGTCCCGACGAGGTCGTGGTGGACGAGAGCCTGGGCGTTGCGGTCGGCGAGCACATCGAGGTCGGCCGCCAGGACTACCAGGTGGTCGGCCTGGTCCGTGACGCCACCGTGCTGGCCGGCCTTCCGTTCGTGTTCCTGGACCTCGAGGCCGCCCAGCAGCTGTCCTTCGACACCGACCAGGTGGTGTCGGCGTTCCTGGTCGACCAGGACCCGGGCGAGGTTGCCGGCGCCACGGTCCTGGCGGCCGCCGAGGTGGGCGACGACGCGCTGGGTCCGCTCGAGTCAGCGGTTGCCTCGATCGACCTGATCAGGGCCCTGTTGTGGACGGTGGCAGCGATCGTGGTCGGTGCCGTGGTCTACCTGTCCGCGCTCGAGCGCGAACGGGACTTCGCCATCATGAAGGCGGTGGGGGCCACGTCGCGTTCGCTGGCCGGCGGGTTGGTGCTGCAGTCGGTCCTGGTGGCCGTGGTGGCAGCCGCCCTCGCCGCAGTGGTGGCGACCCTGGCCGAGCCGGTGTTCCCGCTGAAGGTTCGGGTGCCCGACTACGCCTACGTGCAGGTCCCGCTGGTGGCGGCGGTCGTCGGCCTGGTGGCCGCGTTGGTCGGCATCCGTCGGGTGGCCCGCATCGAACCGGCCGCAGCGTTCGGGGGGGCCGGCTCATGACCACCGTCGCCCGCCCACCCGATGATGCGTTGGCCGAGATCGGCCCCCGCGACCTGGTCGTGCACGATCTCGTCAAGGAGTACGAGTCCGGTGGCTACCGGCTCCGTGTGCTCGATGAACTGTCGTTCGTCGCCCAGCCGGGGGAGCTCGTGGTGCTGCTGGGCCCGTCGGGGTCGGGCAAGACCACCCTGCTGTCCTGCATCGGTGGGATGCTGGCACCCACGTCAGGATCCGTGTCGCTGGGAGATCGCGAGATCACCTCGATGAAGGGCACGGCACTGGACGAGTATCGGCGCACCGACGTCGGCTTCGTCTTCCAGGGGTTCAACCTGTTGGCATCGCTCACGGCTCGGGAGAACGTGGCCATGCCACTGTTGGTCACGCGCTCCGCCAGCCGGGCGCGCGCAATGGCACGGGCCGGTGAGCTGCTCGAGTTGGTGGGCCTGGCCGACCGCATGGACCACCGTCCGGCCCAGATGTCGGGCGGCCAGCAACAGCGTGTGGCCGTCGCGCGCGGCCTGGTCACGAATCCGACCCTGCTGCTGGCGGACGAGCCCACCGCGAACCTCGACCACATCCAGGCCCAATCGGTGATCCGGCTGCTCACCGAGCTGCGCGACGACGGTCGCATCATCGTCGTGTCGTCACACGACGCGCGGCTGATGCCCGCGGCGGACCGGGTCGTGCAGATGGCCGACGACGTCGATCCGATCGAGGCCGGTGGCACCGACATCGCCTATGCCCCGGGCGAGGTCGTGTTCCGACAGAACGACCATGCCAGCCTCGTGTTCGTCATCGAGGCGGGTCGAGCCGAGGTCTACCGCGAGCTGGCCGACGGCGGCGAGGAACAGCTCGCCATCCTGGAACCGGGCCAGTACTTCGGTGAGCTCGGCGCGATGCTGGGCTTCCCCCGGTCTGCCTCCGTGCGCGCCGTCGACGAGTTGCGGGTCACGTCGCACTCGCCGCACGGCTTCCGCATGCTGTTGGAGCGCGGGGACGGCGTCGGCGGGGACTCCCCACCCAATGCTGACGCCCCACCGACGGCGGACCGACGCGTGCCGGGTCACCCCGGGGGCGATGCAGCGGCATCACGGTGACGACGCAGTCATCGCCCGCCGGGGTCGGGGCCGAGTTGTTCGCTCGCCTGGGTTCCGACGACGTCGAGATCGTCGAGGTGGCCGAGGGGGAGGTCGTCATCCGGCACGGTCGCCCCGTGGACGGGCTTTCGCACGTCATCACCGGCCGGCTGGAGGCCACGGTGCACTCGCACGGTGTTCGCCTGCTGCTCGGGGAGATCGAGCCCGGTGACGTGATCGGCGAGATCAGCCTGCTGGCCGGCGGGATGGCCACGGCGACAGTGACGGCCACGGCGCCCACTCGCCTGGCGTTCCTTCCGGCGGCACAGGCACGGGCGGCCCTGGCCGAGCAACCCGATGTCGCCGCCTCGCTCGCAGCAGGAGCCGCCGAGCGGGTGGACCGCAATGCCCTGGTGAGCGTCCTGGCGGAGGTCACCGAGGACACCGATGTCGACCGCCTGGCAGCCGCGGCCGGTGCGATGGACCTGGCCCGCCTGCGCGCAGGTCATGTCCTGCTCACCCAGGGTGACGAGGCGGAGTCGGCCTATCTCGTGGTGTCGGGGCAGTTGGTTGCCCGCGTGGTCGACCCCGACGGCGGCGAGCGCGAGGTCGGCCGACTCGGGCGAGGTCAGCTGGTTGGCGAGGCGGCGTTGTTCGAGCGCTCGACGCGCTCAGCGACCGTGGTTGCCGTGCGCGACACGGTCGTGGCCGAGCTTCGCATGGAGGTGTTCCACGCGATGCTGGCCGCCGATCCGGCTGCAATGGCGCGGGTCACGCGCCAGCTGGTGGAGCGCATGGGCCGGACGCCCCTGCGGTCGCGCTCAGCCGTGTCAACGATCGCCGTCGTGACGGCCGACCCCACGAGCAGTGCCCGGGTGGTCACGACCCAGATCGTCGACGTGCTCGGCGCGTTCGGCACCGTCGCCCACGTCACCGCGGCGCGAGTGGACGCCGACCTGGAAACGGCCGGCATCGCCCATGCCACGCGCGACGACCCCGCCATTCATCGGCTGGCAGGTCACCTCCACGAGGTCGAGGTTGCCAACGATGTGACGGTGCTCGAGGTCGGCCGTGACTCGGGGGAGTGGGGGCTCATGGCGTTGGCGACTGCTGATCGTGTGCTCGTCGTGTTGCGTGCCCAGCCCAACGACGAGGAGCGCCGGGCAGTCATCGACGCGGTGGCGCGGGCCGGCGCCGCGACCCCGGTCAACGCGGTGCTGATCCATCCCGACGACACCGACCAACCGCGTGGATCGGCCGAGTTGCGAACATCGCTCGGTGTCGATCGGGTGCTTCATGCACGGCGTGGACGGCGGGCTGACCTCGCTCGCGCGGCGCGAATCACCGCCGGTCGAGCCGTCGGACTCGCGCTGGGTGGTGGCGGCGCACGAGGGTTCGCCCACGTCGGGGTCCAGCGGGTCCTGCGCGAGCGTGGCGTGCCGATCGACGTGCTGGCCGGCGCCTCGATCGGTGCCCCGATCGCTGGGGGAATGGCCTGCGACGTTTCGCCGGCCGACATGGTGCCAGCGCTT
>Ga0102946_1000253_pt1 | contig 18822 bp, 15 predicted proteins | sample SalPon2A_A_D1_MG_FD_78209 | JGI IMG/M metagenome (GOLD analysis project Ga0102946, IMG submission 78209) | Soil microbial communities from South San Francisco under conditions of wetland restoration - Salt Pond MetaG R2A_A_D1_MG | ecosystem: Environmental > Terrestrial > Soil > Wetlands | place... | reverse complement strand
GCGGTCGCGGTCGCCTGGATTGTCGGAGCGGAAGAGCCTACGGTTCTCGAGCGGATCGAGTCCGCCCGCGCTGAACGGGTTGCAGCGTACGACCCGCCAGCCGGCGAGGATGGTGCCACGAACGGGGCCGAGCTCGCGTACTGCCTGCTCGGCGTAGGTCGAGCAGGTCGGGTAGTAGCGGCAGCGGGGACCGCCCAGCGGGGAGATGAATCGGCGGTAGAAGCGGATCGGCGCCAGCAGGACGGCGGTCGCCGCACGGCGTACCGGCCCGCCCCTCCCGGCGGCTGGGGGCGGCGTGCCTTCCGTTTCACGTGAAACGGAGTACCCGGGGACAGCCGCATGGTCCGGCCCTGCGCTCGGCCCCGTTTCACGTGAAACGCCGGAGATCGGCGCCATCAGCTCCCCGTCTCCGCCGCAGCCAGCAGCTCCGCGATCGAACTCTTCAGGCCCTCACTCCCGTCGCGCTCGATCAGCTCCCCGACGTCCGAGCGCCCGACGAGCACGAAGTCGTGACCCGCCGGGAGGGTGTCCTGCAGGGCCCAGAACGCCTCGCGCATGCTCCGCTTCACCTTGTTCCGCTCGACCGCACCGCCGACCTTCCGCCCGACGGAGATTCCCAGCCGGACGTCGTCGCCCGCCTCGTCGTCGCCACGGGGGAACGCGTAGAGCACTATGTGCCGGTTCGCGTGCGAGCGGCCGTCACGGTAGGCGCGATCGAAGTCCCCGCTGCGCGAGAGCCGCCCGCGTTTGCGCCCCTCGCCTCGCGGATCGCTCATCGACCGGTCTCAGACCGTCAGGCGCTTGCGGCCCTTGCGACGACGCCGGCGCAGGACCTCGCGGCCGTGCCGGGTGCGCGTGCGTGCACGGAACCCGTGGGTGCGGGCTCGCTTCCTCTTCTTTGGCTGCCAAGTTCTCTTCATTGATTAGCCCCTTCTCGGGTCAGGGGACGGCGCAGTATACGCACACCTGGATTGCTTTCAGCGCGTATTGCGGGGTTGGTGGATCGGAGCCCCCGGTCGCCGCCCGGTCTCGACTTATGATCGCGCCCGGCGCCCGGCCGGGCGCCCCGACCTGCAGCGCGAGAGGGAACTTGCCGGAAGAGGATTCACAGCTGAGCGCGATCTGGGAGGGCGTCCGCGAGGAACTCCGCGACGCCGTTCCCGCATCCGCATATGAGAGCTGGCTCGAGCCGCTACGCGCCGTCGGCGTCCAGGGCAACCGTCTCTACGTCGAGGGGCCGCCCCGTGTACGGGACTGGTTCGAGCGCCGCTACTCGGCGCTCGCTGTCACGGCCCTGCGGCGGCGAACCCCGGATGTCACCGACATCGTCTTCTGCGCCCCCGGCGAGGCCGGGGCCCTCGGTGGTCGGGCGGCCGCGACCTCGATCCCGGCCGGGCTCGGCCGCGACCTCGACTTCGACCGCTTCGTGATCGGTGCTCCCAACCGATTCGCCCACGCGGCCGCCCTCGCCGTCGCGGAGCTCCCCGGAGAGGCGTACAACCCGCTCTTCATCTATGGCGACCCGGGCCTCGGAAAGACACACCTGCTCGTCTCGATCGCCAACTACCTGCGGCGTAGGCGGCCCGACATGACCGTCATCTACACCACCGCCGAACGGTTCACATCGGAGTTCGTGAGCTCGGTTCGGGGCAAGGGCAGCGGCGCCGAGCAGTTCAAGCGCCGCTACCGGGAGATCGGCGCGCTGCTGATCGACGACATCCAGTTCCTCGAGGACAAGCCCAAGACCGAGGATGAGTTCTTCCACACCTTCAACGAGCTCTACGCGGCCGGCAGCCAGATCGTGCTGTCGAGCGATCGCCCACCGGAGGCGATGGAGCGGCTCACCGAGCGGCTGCGCGATCGCTTCGCCTGGGGCCTCACGGTCCGGATCGACCAGCCCGATCTGCCCACCCGGGTCGCCCTGCTTCGCAAGCTCGCTGCCGAGCGCGCGATCGTGGTCCCAGACCTCGAGGTACTCCGCCAGATCGCCGAGCTCGTCCCCGCGAACCTGCGCAAGCTCGAGGGCGCTCTCACCCGGGTCGCCGCCTTCGCCTCCCTGATCGGCGAAGCGCCGTCACCCGAGATGGTCGGCGAAGCGCTCGAGCCCGGGGAGGGAGAGCTCGCCGACGGCGCCAGGACCCAGGCGGCCGATGTCCGTGCCACCCCGACGATCGCCGCGATCCAGCAGGCCACCTGCGACGTCCTCCACCTCTCACGTTCCGATCTCACCTCGCCGCGCCGCGCGCCCAACCTCGTGCGCGGCCGCCAGCTCGCCATGTACGTAGCCCGCAACACGACCGAGGCCTCCCTCGCCGAGATCGCCCGCGCTTTCAACCGGGACCACTCCACCGTCCTGCACTCCATCCGTACCGTCGAAAAGCGCCTGGAGCCAGGATCGGATATCCACAAGGCTCTAGAGGCAATCCACGAACGGCTCGTGATCGCCCCAGAGTCGAGCTGAGCTCACGACCTTGTCCACCGACCAACCGGATTCCCACCACCTTGTCCACACCCCAGACCTCGCACCGGCAAGCGCGATCCGCAGCTTTTGCAAGGGTTCCCACAAGACCTACATCAACTCAAGACGACCGGAAGAGGAACTAGATGAAGATCACAGCTGACCGCGATCCGCTCCTCGACGCGCTCCAGGCCGCCGCTCGCGCGCTCTCCACCCGCTCCACCCTTCCCTCGCTCGGCGGCATCCTGCTCACCGTCCAGGACGGGGCCGCGACCGCTCGCGCAACCGACATGGAGCTCGGTCTGACGGTCGGGATCGAGGCGGACGCCGAGGGCGACGGCAGCATCCTCCTGCCCGGCCGGCTGCTCACCGATGTCGCCCGCGCGCTCCCGCCCGGCCCGGTGACGATCGCCGAGCGCAGCGCCGAGCACGACGTCGAGCTCACCGCCGGCACGGCGAGCTTCCACATCAAGGTGCTCCCCACGGACGACTTTCCCCGACTGCCCGAGTTCGAGGGCGAGGCGATCAAGATGCCGGCGGGCGCGCTGGCCGAGACGGTCGAACGGGTCGCCCGGGCGGCTTCGCGGGACGAGGTCCGCCCGATCCTGACCGGGATCCTGGTCAGCGTCGACGGGTCGACGCTGACGATGGTCGCAACCGACTCCTACCGCCTCTCGGTCAAGCACACCCAGCTCGAGCAGGCGCCCTCGCAGTCCTTCGAGGCCAACGTGCCGGCCCGCGCGATGCGCGAGCTGGCGCGGATCGTCTCCCAGACCGGCGCCGAGGAGGTGGAGATCGCGCTCCCGGGGAGCCAGATCGTCTTCCGCGCCGGGCCCTATGTGCTCTCCTCGCGGCTGATCGAGGGCCAGTTCCCCAGCTACCGGCAGCTGCTGCCCGACAGCTTCGATCACGACGTGCGGCTGCCCACCAAGGAGCTGCTCGATGTCTGCAAGCGGATCCGCCACCTCGCGCAGCGCAACGCCCCGCTCCGGCTCGGCTTCAGCGAGGGCGAGCTGACGATCTCGGCCGAGACGCCCGAGATCGGCGACGCCAAGGAGTCGATGCCGTGCGCATTCGAGGGCGAGGAGCTGGTGATCGCCTTCAACCCGCAGTTCTTCATCGAGGGGATCGAGAGCATCGAGGGCGACGAGCTCGTCCTCCGGCTCACCTCCCCGCTCCGGCCCGGGCTCCTGCAGCAGGCCGGCGATGAGGACTTCAGCTACCTCGCGATGCCGATCCGGCTCAATGTCTGAATCTCCGATCGCGCCGGCTGACCGCCCGGCGAGGCTCGAGCCGGCGTGCGAGCGGCGGCGCTGAGTACCCGCTCGTTCCGCAACCTCGCCGACGCCCGGATCGACCTCGGAGCGGGCCTCACGGTCGTCCACGGGACCAACGGCGCGGGCAAGACCAACCTGCTCGAGAGCCTGTTCTTCGCGCTCACCGGGCGCTCCTGCCGAACGAGGAGGGAGCGCGAGATGGTCACCTTCGGGTCGGAGTTGGCGCGGGCGGAGGTCGAGCTGGAGCCCGAACCCGGCGAGTCCCTGGAGCCGGTGACCATGCTCGCCTCGATCTCCGGGAAGGACGGCCGACGCCGACGCATCGACGGCCGCGAGGTCACGCCCGAGGACGACCGCCGCCGACCGGCGCTGAGCGTGTTCATGCCGGACCGCCTCGCCCTCGTCAAGGGTCCACCCGGCCCCCGCCGCGCGCACCTGGACCGGCTCGCGGCGGCTCTGTGGCCGGCCCGCGCCGCGGCCCGCGCCGACTACGCGCGCGCCCTCGCGCAGCGAAACGCCCTGCTCGCGCGCGTGCGCCGCGGCACGGCCGGCCCGGCGGCGCTCGAAGCCTGGGATGCGGAGCTCGCCGCCCGCGCCGTTCCCCTGACCGAGGTTCGCGCCGCCGCTGCCGCCGAGCTCGAGGAGCCGTTCACCCGGGCCGGGGAGCGCCTGGGGCTGCCCGCCGCTGGGACGCTGAGCTACAGGCCGCAGGCCGGCGAGCGCGGGGTCGAGGAGCTCACCGCCGAGCTCTCCGAGCGGCGCGAGGGGGACATCGCTCGCGGCTTCACGGTCTGGGGTCCCCATCGCGACGACGTCGAGCTGCGCCTCGGCGATCGCTCCCTGCGTCGCTACGGCTCGCAGGGTCAGCAGCGGATCGGTCTGCTCGCACTCCTGTTCGCCGAGCGGGAGGCGCTGCGGAGGGCGCGACAGGCCCTGCCGCTGATGCTCCTCGACGACGTGATGAGCGAGCTCGACCCCGAACGCCGCGCTCGCCTCGTGGACCTCCTCGATGACGGCGGTCAGTCGGTGATCACGGCGACGGAGTCCCAGCACGTTCCCGACGGCAGCAGCCACCGCCGCCTGGTCGTCGAGGCCGGGAGCGTGACCGCCCCGGGCGGACCGCTTGAGGGAGCCGGCGGTGGCTGAACGCGATCCCCGGCGCCTGGGCGACTCGCTGTCCCGCGTGATCGCCGACCAGGCCCCGAAGACGCTGCTGGCGGACGTCCAGAGGGTCTGGGCCGAGGCGTGTGGTGAGGCGATCGCCGCCGCCGCCGAGCCGGTCTCCGAGCGCCGGGGGAGGGTGACCATCGCCTGCGAGAGCGGTGCCTGGGCGCAGGAGCTGGAGCTGATCTCGGGGACGCTTTTGGCGAGGCTGGAGCCGCTCGTGGGCGAGAATCGGATCACCGGATTGCGGTTCACGGCCGACCTCAGCCGGCACCGGTAGCCACCGCGCATCCTCACACCCCCCAGAAGTGGCTGTTTTGCAGGCCTTTTGTGATTGTTATGTAGAGTTGGGCGCGCCCTGTGTGAGGGGCTGAGTTGCTATCCTTATGTCAACCAGTTGCCTGCCCCGCCGCGGTGGGCTGGGACATCATCCCGGACCTATCGAGCGGGGCTTTCTGTGCGCGGGTGCCGCCGCTCTGGACGGCACTATCTATATGAAGAAGAAAGGAACTGCGTGGCGAAGAAGTCGAGCGGTGGCTCGGACACCTATGGGGCAAAGGACATCACCGTCCTCGAGGGTCTCGAGGCGGTGCGCAAGCGCCCGGGCATGTACATCGGCTCGACCGGCGTCCGCGGCCTCCATCACCTCGTCTACGAGGTCCTCGACAACTCGGTGGACGAGGCCCTCGCCGGCCACTGCGACGAGGTCTCGGTCACGATTCACCCCGACAACTCCGTGACCGTCACCGATGACGGCCGTGGGATCCCGGTCGACATGCACGAGAAGGAGGGCCGCCCGGCGGCCGAGGTCGTGCTCACGGTGCTCCACGCCGGCGGCAAGTTCGGCGACGGCGGGGGCTACAAGGTCTCCGGCGGTCTGCACGGCGTGGGCGTCTCCGTCGTCAACGCGCTCGCGGAGCGCCTCCATCTCGAGATCCATCGCGACGGCGCGGTGCACGAGCAGGACTACGTGCGCGGCATCCCCCAGGGGCCCCTGACCGAAACCGGCAAGACGAAGCGCAGCGGCACGACGATCACTTACCTCCCCGACGCCGAGATCTTCGACGAGATCGACTACGACTTCGACACCCTCGTCTCGAGGATGCGCGAGACGGCCTTCCTCACCCGCGGCCTGCGGATCAAGTTCTCCGATGAGCGCGGCGAGGGTCAGGGCGAGGAGTTCCACTACGAGGGCGGGATCGTCGACTTCGTCGCCCACCTGCACGCGACCAAGGACACGCTTCACAACAAGACGGTCTTCTTCGAGAGCGAGGGCGAGGAGGGCGCCCTCGAGATCGCCATGCAGTGGAACACGGGCTACCAGGAGTCGGTTTTCACATTCGCGAACAACATCAACACGCACGAGGGCGGCTCCCACCTCTCCGGGTTCCGTTCGGCGCTGACCAGGACGCTGAACGCCTACGCCCGCGAGAAGGGCATGCTCAAGGAGAAGGACGCGAACCTCGGCGGCGACGACGTCCGCGAGGGTCTGACCGCGGTGATCTCGGTCAAGCTCCACGACCCGCAGTTCGAGGGCCAGACGAAGACCAAGCTCGGCAACCCACCGATCGAGGGCTTCGTCAAGGAGGCCGTCAACCGCAAGCTCTCCGAGTTCCTCGAGGAGAACCCGGCGGAGAGCAAGCGGATCGTGACCAAGGCGATCGAGGCCGCCCGCGCGCGGGACGCCGCTCGCAAGGCCCGCGATCTGACCCGCCGCAAGTCCGTGCTCGAGAACTCGACCCTTCCCGGCAAGCTCGCCGACTGCACCGTCCGCGACCCGAGCCTGGCGGAGCTCTTCGTCGTCGAGGGCGACTCGGCCGGCGGCTCCGCCAAGCAGGGCCGCGACCGCTCGACCCAGGCGGTGCTCCCGCTGCGCGGCAAGATCATCAACGTCGAGAAGGCGCGGATCGACAAGGTCCTCGCCAACAACGAGATCCAGGCGCTGATCACCGCGATCGGGACCGGCGTGCACGAGGAGTTCGACATCGAGGAGCTTCGCTACCACCGGATCGTGCTGATGACCGACGCCGATGTCGACGGCGCCCACATCCGCACCCTGGTGCTGACCTTCCTCTACCGGCAGATGCCGCAGCTGATCGACGCCGGCCACGTGTTCATCGCCAAGCCCCCGCTCTACAAGGCGAAGAACGGCCGCAGCGACGTCTACCTGGAGAAGGAGAGCGAGCTCGAGGACTACCTGCTGCGCGACAAGCTCGAGGAGTTCGTGCTCGTCGACCGCGCCGGCGGTGAGCACAAGCTCTCGCCCTCCAAGTGGCAGCGGTTCAACCGCCTGTTGAAGGAGTACGAGGGGTGGGCGAGCGCGCTCCAGGCGCAGTTCGGCCACGACCTGGTGATGTTCCTCTCGGAGTCTCGGATCCTCGACGAGGAGATCGCCTCCCTCGCCGGCGCCAAGAAGCTGGTCGACGCCACGAACCCCGAGGAGGACGCGTACGAGACCGAGCTCCTCAACGAGGGCGCCGACTCGCTGACGATCAAGGCCATCCACCGGCGGAGCGGCCTCGCTCGCCGCCACACGCTGCCGGCCTCGTTGTTCGAGAGCGGCGACTACCGCAAGCTCGTCGAGGTGCACGCCGCCCTGGCCAAGCAGATCGGCCACCAGCCGTTCGCGGTCAAGCTCGGTGAGAAGAAGCTGCCGGCCGACTCCTTCGCCGTCGTCCGCCGCGCCGTGCTCGACCTCGCCAAGCAGGGGGTCAAGCTCCAGCGCTTCAAGGGCCTCGGCGAGATGAACGCCGAGCAGCTGCGGGAGACCACCATGGATCCGTCGACCCGCACCCTGCAACGGGTCCGGATCGAGGACGCTGCCCGCGCCGAGCAGGTGTTCAGCGATCTGATGGGCGACAAGGTCGAGCCCCGCAAGGAATTCATCACCAAGCATGCGAAGGATGTGGGCGTCCTTGACGTCTGAGCGCCGCATCGGTCGCGCGAACGAAAGGAACCGGGCTTAGATGGAGGGTTCATCGGAGCTGCTCTCGGGCGGCAACATCGAGGAGCGCGAGCTGACGACCGAGATGCGGTCGTCCTACCTGGACTACGCGATGAGCGTGATCGTCGGCCGGGCCCTGCCCGACGTCCGCGACGGGCTCAAGCCGGTCCATCGCCGGGTTCTCTACGCCATGCACGACCTCGGCATCGGCCCGACCCGGGCCTATCGCAAGTGCGCCTACATCGTCGGCGAGGTCATGGGCAAGTACCACCCCCACGGCGATTCGGCGATCTACGACACGCTGGTCCGCATGGCGCAGGAGTTCAGCCTGCGCTACCCGCTGGTCGACGGCCAGGGCAACTTCGGGTCGATCGACGACGACCCGGCGGCCGCGATGAGGTACACCGAGGCCCGGCTCACGCGCCTGGCGACCGAGATGCTCCGCGACATCGAGTCGGAGACCGTCGACTTCGTCCCCAACTACGACGAGACGAGCACCGAGCCCACGGTGATGCCGGCGCGCTTCCCCAACCTCCTCGTCAACGGCTCCTCGGGCATCGCGGTCGGCATGGCGACGAACATCCCGCCGCACAACCTGCGCGAGGTCGCCGCTGCGGTCGAGGCCTTCCTCGACGACCCCGCGATCGATACCGACGGGCTGATGAAGCACGTGAAGGGGCCCGACTTCCCGGGCGGTGGGCTGATCATGGGCAGCGACGGGATCCGCCAGGCCTACAGGTCGGGGCGCGGATCGGTGCGGGTGCGTGCTCGCGCGCACATCGAGCCGCTCAAGGGCGGCAAGGAGGCGATCATCGTCACCGAGCTTCCCTTCATGGTCAAGAAGGGCGGCGAGGGCGGCCTGATCCAGAAGATCGCCGACCTCGTCAGGGAGAAGAAGATCACCGAGATCTCCGATCTCCGCGACGAGTCGGACCGCTCGGGGATGCGCCTCGTGATCGAGTGCAAGCGGGACGCGATGCCGCGAATCGCGCTCAACAAGCTCTACAAGCACACGCAGATGCAGGCGACCTTCGGGGTCAACGCCGTCGCCCTGGTCGACAACGTTCCGCAGACGCTCTCGCTCCGCGATCTGATCCGCCACTACGTCGCGCACCAGCGCGAAGTGGTCACCCGGCGCACGCAGTACGAGCTGCGCCAGGCCGAGGCCCGGGCGCACGTGCTCGAGGGCCTGCTGGTCGCGCTCGACAACCTCGATGCCGTGATCAAGCTGATCCGCGGCTCGGCGGACGCCGATGAGGCCCGCACGGGGCTGATGGACCAGTTCGGCCTGAGCGAGATCCAGGCGCAGGCGATTCTCGACATGCGCCTGCAGCGCCTCACGGCGCTCGAGTCGGACAAGGTCCGCGAGGAGCACGCGGAGCTGGTCAAGGAGATCAAGCGCCTCCGGGAGATCCTCGCCGACGAAGCGCTGATCGACGGTCTGATCCGCGACGAGCTGGCGGAGCTCGCCGAGCGCTACGGGGACGAGCGGCGGACCGAGATCGGCGTCGCCGAGGGCGAGGTCGACATCGAGGACATGATCGCGGACCAGCAGATGGTGATCTCGCTGACGGCGTCGGGCTACGCGAAGCGCCTGCCGCTGGCGACCTACCGCCAGCAGCACCGGGGTGGCAAGGGCGTCACCGGGATGGACCTGAAGGAGGGCGACTACATCGAGCACCTCCACATCTGCTCGACGCACGACTACCTGCTGTTCTTCACGAACCGCGGCAAGGTCTACCGGCTGAAGGTCTACGAGCTGCCCGAGGGGTCCCGTACGGCGCGCGGTAAGGCGCTCGTCAACGTGCTCCCGCTCGCCGACGGCGAGCGGGTGATGGCCGTGATCCCGACCCGCGATTTCAGCGAGGGCAAGTACCTCGCGTTCGCGACCGCAAAGGGGCTGGTCAAGAAGACCGAGTTCATCAAGTACAACACGCCCATCCGCGCGGATGGGATCATCGCGATCAAGGTTCGCGACGGCGATGAGCTCGTCCAGGTCCGGCTCACGAGCGGCGAGGACGATCTCCTGCTCGTCTCGAAGTCCGGTCACGCCTCGCGGTTCAGCGAGGGCGCGGTCCGCGCGATGGGCCGCGACACGGCGGGCGTGAAGGGCATGAACGTGAGCGCGAAGATCAACGGTGAGGAGAACCGGGTCCTGACGATGGGCGTGGCCCGCGAGGACACCGAGCTCTTCGTGGTGACCGCAAACGGCTACGGCAAGCGGACGGCGATCGCGGAGTACCCCGTGAAGGGCCGCGGGACGAAGGGCGTGCTGACGGCCAAGCTCACCGAGAAGAAGGGCGGCCTCGCCGGAGCGCTGATCGTGCGGGAGCACGAGCAGCTGCTGTTCATCAGTCAGACCGGGATGGTGCAGCGCACCTCCGCCAAGGGGATCTCGCAGATGGGCCGGGCCACGCAGGGAGTGAGGGTCATGAATCTCAAGGACGACGATCGTGTCAGCGCAGTCGCCCTGGTCATCGAGGACGCCACCGTGGTGCCCGCCGCCCTCGAGGCGAATCCCGAGCTGCCGGAGGAGGCCGCCGCCGGGAACGGCGCCTCCCCCAACCCCTCCGACGACTGACCGCCGCCGCCACGAAGCGGCCACCGAGGACCGCCCCGCCCCGGCACGGGACCGCGCGATTGAGGCCGACTGCTCGGTTTGATTGAATCGCGGCTACCGGAGAAAGGAGGTGGTCCGAAGTTGAATTCAATGTTTTCTGGGACACCGGAGGTGACGGGCCGCTAGGCGGCAGCGGGGCCGCCCGGCGAATACCACCCGGGCACCGGTGAGAGGCGTGGCTGGAAGCTGTCCCATCCGGCCGGAACAGCGACCTCTCACGAGTACTGATCCGCACCTGAGGCGAGGCCGCCCCCGATCGGGGGCGGCCTCGTCCATGTACGGGGGCAACGACCCGCTACTTTCAATGGGGCAGACGTGTTGCAATTCACAATGATGCCCCGACGCCCCAGCCTGATTCTCATCGCCGCCTTCGCCGCCGCAGCGATCGCAGCGACGCCCGCCGCGGCGAACCGCCAAGTCGTCCGGGACGAGCTCCGCGAGACCCGCGCGCTGAAGCTCAACGGGCGGATCGATATCCGCAAGGCGATCGCCGGCCATCGGGGGGACCTGCTCGAGCACAAGGTCGTCATGCGGAAGCGGATCGCACCGAAGCGCGGCAGGGAGCGGCCGCTGATCGCCCTCAATACCCGCGGTAGCCGCCGCTCGGACGCCGAGTACCTGGTCTTCGGAAAGGGCATCTTCAAGAACCGGAAGAAGGGCGACCCGAAGCTCATCGGCGAGGCGAAGCTGATCGCCAGAGGTCGCAGTTGGACGTACCGCTTCGACGCCGGCGAGATCCCCGGGCTCAAGCGCTACGGGTGGTCGGCCGTCGTCACCAAGGGCAACGCCTTCGACATCGCCCCCGCGAAGCGCTACAAGCGGCACCGCGTCTGAGGCGGCGGCCGAGCCCGGTGGTCTAGGCGGCCATCCCGAGGTAGGGCTCCCACGAGGGCGGGACTCGCGGCGCCGCCACCCGGATGAAGATGCTTGGGCCCGGCGGCTTCGGCGTCGAGGCGGGGTGCATCGAGATCTCGAGCGGCAAGCGGTTTCCCTTGCGGCGGTTGCAGGGACCGCAGGCCGCCACGATGTTCTCCCACACCGACTTGCCGCCGCGACTGCGCGGGATCACGTGGTCGACGGTCAGCCCCGACCTGCGGGTCCCGCAGTACTGGCAGGTCCATGAATCGCGGGCGAGAACCGCCTTGCGCGTGATCTTGCGCCGATGGATGTCCCTGGGAATCCGCACATAGGTGACGAGCCGGATCACGAGCGGCCGCTCGAGCGCCAGGCGCTCGCTGTGGAGGCGCTCGTCACTGCGCTCGACCACCTCGGCTCGCCGCTTGAGCAGCAGGACGGCTGCGCGCCTGACGGTGCAGACGTTGATCGGCTCATACGTGGCGTTGAGAACCAGAACCCGCCCCCCGATCGCTCTCACGGCCGCCGCCTCCCCCCGCTCCGCCACGGCGCCGGCGCTCCCGTTCGCGGCCGCGATCGACCCGGCGGCCCGCTGCTCCCGCCCCCGGGCCCTGGGGGCCGGATCGGCAATCGCCTTCATTGCGCTGCGATTCTATCCACCGGCGGCGGCGGCGGATCGCGGCACGGCTCAGGCGATCGGCGGCGGCCCGCCCAGCGGATAGCTGCCGAATACGCGTACCGTCTCGGCCTTCCCACGCAGCGCGGCCACGGCCTCAGCCGTCATCCCGGTGCCGGCGTCGCCGTCGACGTCGATGAAGAAGAGGTAGCGACCGAGCCCGCTCCGCAGCGGCCGCGACTCGATCCGCGTCAGGTTGATGCCACGGTTCGAGAACTCATAGAGGGCATCGACCAGCGCCCCGGGGTGGTCGTCACCGAGCTCCGAGAAGGCGAGCGTGGTCCGCCACGGACCGTTCCAGTCGTCCTGTGGCTCGACCTCGCCCTCGGCGGCGAGCCAGACGAAGCGAGTCACGTTGTCGCTCGAGTCCTCGACCCCTTCCATCAGCACCAGGCATCCGAACGCGGCGGCCGCTGAGCCCGAGCCGAGCGCCGCCCAGCGGCCATTCGACTCCGAGACCTGCCGCACGGCATCGCTCGTGCTCGCACTGGAGCGGACCTCGGCCCCGGGCAGACGCTCGCGGATGAAGCGCGCGCACTGGGCGTTCGCCTGTGGATGGGAGAGCACGACCTCGATCTCCTCGATGCGCAGCTCGGTGCGGGCGATCAGGCTGTGCCTGATCGGATGATCGCGCTCGCCGACGATGCGCACCCGCTCGGTGTCGAAGGCGATCGCATCCAGCGCGGACCGGACCGACCCCTCGATCGAGTTCTCGAACGGGACCAGGCCCCGGTCGACCTCGCCGGCCTCGACCGCGTTGATCGCATCGACGATCGTCGCCTGCGGCGCCCGCTCGATCTCGCGTCCGGCGACGGACTCGAGCAGCGCCTCCTCGTTGTAGGTGCCCGTCGGCCCCAGGTAGGAGACCCTCACCGTCGCTCCTGTCCCCCGGCGATCTGGATCGCCTCGCGCTCCTCGGGAGACAGCTCGAGCTCCGACGATCCCGCGGCCAGGGGCTTCGCGTACACGCGGGCCTGCTCCCGCTGCAGGATCGCCGAGATCACGACCCCGTCACCGTGGTCGTCGAGCAGCGCGATCGAGCTCGACTGCCGCCCCGTACTCTCGTTGAACGCGTCGTAGCGAAGCACGCCGACCTGTGAGATCGAGCCGTCGAGCCGCGTCTCCGCCTCGTCCATCCTGCTCGCCAGGGTGCGGGAGATCCCCTCGATCGTCGCCTCGAGGTCCTCGACGCGCTTCCTGCTGCCCACCCCGTGGGCGACCAGGTCGTCGGTCCCATGTTCGCCGAGCACGGCCTTCTGGGCGGCGCGGAGACGCCGCAGCCGCACCATGGCGCTCACGGCGACGAGCAACGCGATGATCGCGACTCCGGCGCCCGCCAGAGCGACGATCCCCGTTGTCGAGTCGAGACCTTCCACGCGTCCCAGAATAGGGCTCCGGGTGGCGTTGCCATCCGCCCCTGAACGCCGCGGTAGGCGGCAGCTACTCGATCGTCAGGTCGTAGGTCGCCTCGTTGTTCTCGGCGACCTGCTCCCCGCAGACGGTGTCGACCGTCACGGTCAGCGATGAGGCGGAACCCGCGCTCGGCACGGACTTGGGGACGACGGTGACGCTCGCCGTCTCACCCGCCGCGAGGTTGCTGATCGTCTGCGTCCCCGAGAAGTCTCCGCCCAGCGTCACCTTGATGCCGGACTCGGGAGCACCACCCTGATTCTGGACCTCGACCGCGAACTCGAGGCCCTCCCCGGTCACGGCGGTCGTCGCGCCCGGCTGCAGCGCTGCGCCCGCGGGCTGCGCCGTGGTCGAGACCAGGCCGAGCCCGTGGGTCAGGTCGTCCCCGGGATCGCAGTCGGCCCCGCTGCCGCCCGCGCCGCTCGCGCCGCTCGAGCTGCCTCCGGCGGCGCTCAGCAGTCCAGCGACCTCATCGGCGTTCAAGTAGTCGGGCTGGTTGTTCCCGGTGGGCAGGAAGACGCTCTCGGGCACGCCGCCGTCGACGACGATCTCCTGATTGGTCAGCTCCTGCTCGATGGCCTCCCGCGCCGACTCGTAGAGGAAGTCGCTGGCGACGAAGCCCTTCATCTGCTCGGTGATCTCTCGGGTGGCCTTCTTCGCGCCCTTGTTGCCGAGCGCGGCGGGGAGCTGGTCGGCGATCGTGTCGAGCGCGTCGCGCCGGAGCTTGTAGGCGAGCGCGATCTCGGCCTGTTCCTCGCCGATCTCGTCAGGCGCGTCGAGCCCCTGGGCGCGGTCGAGCAGCCCCTGGGCCGTTCCCCGGTCACCGTTGACCTGGCTCTCCAGGTCGAGCGAGCCCTCGTTGCTGCCGTTCAGCGCGCCGAAGAACTGGTCGCTCAGCTGCTTGGTCTCCACGGTCAGCGCGCTCAGGTCGCTGACGTAGTTCTTGAACGCGCGCTCCTGCCGGGCGTCGAGGCAGCCTCGTACGGCGAGGACCATCAGGATGAACACGACAACGGCGACGCCGAGGAAGGTCAGCTGCCGGGTTCTGATCTGCTGCTTGGAAGGGTGATCGCCGCCGGGGTCGGGCTCCGCGGCCGCCCTGCGCCCACCACGACGCCGATCCCTGGCCTGGGGCCGGGGTTCGGGGCTCTCAGCTGGATCGTCCTCGTCGAAGAAGTCCACGGTGCTCTCCGGGCTTTCGCCACAGGAAGTATGACCCCTGCCCGGACCGGAAAAGTGATCGCCGCCGGATTCCGGGTGAGATTCCCCATGTGAGCGCGACCGCCGGCCCCCCGGGGCGGCAGGAGGGGGAGGGCAGATGCCGAACACTCAGTCGTGGTTGAAGGCGAACGGATACTGGGCCGGTTCACGGTCGGCGAGCGCATCGGGCGGGGCGGCTACGGAACCGTCCACCGGGCCTGGGACGAGCGCCTGTGTCGCCACGTCGCGGTCAAGGAGGTCGAGGGCGAGGCAGCCGGCCGGGTCCTGCGCGAGGCCCACGCCGCGGCCCGGCTCAACCACCCCGGCATCGTCACCCTCTATGAGCTCGGATCCGAGCGCGGGACGGCCTATCTTGTCAGCGAGCTCGTGCGCGGGCCGAATCTCCGCGAGTATGCGGCGTCGGGCCACCTCAGCGACCGGGACCTCGCCGAGATCGGCGCCGAGCTTTGCGGAGCGCTCGGGCATGCCCACGCCCAGGGCGTCGTCCACCGCGACCTGAAGCCCGACAACGTTCTGATCCGCGCCCGCGGGGGCCGCCGGATGCGCGGCTCCGGCGAGCGAGCGATGCTCGCCGACTTCGGAATCGCGTCGCTCGCCGACGAGCCCGGCCTGACCGCCACCGGGCAGGTGGTCGGCACGCTCGCCTACATGGCGCCTGAGCAGGCGGCCGGCGAGCCCGCGGCCGAGGCCTGCGACATCTACTCCCTGGCCCTGACCCTCTACGAGCTCTGGGCCGGCCGCAATCCCGTGGCCGGTGCGACACCGGCCGAGACCGCGAAGCGGATCGGCACCGAGCTGCCGTCGCTGGCCGAGGATCGTCCCGAGCTACCGCCGCAGCTGCACGCTGCGATCGACGCGGCCCTAACGCCCGATCCCGAGCTGCGCCCGAGCCTCGAGGAGCTGCACGGCGCGCTCGAGTCGGTCGCTGGCGCCCTCCACCCCGAGCGCGCTGTCCCGGAGCCGGAGGAGCCCGAGCAGCTCACGCCCCTCCCCGAGGGACTTCCGGCGCGCCCGTTCGCCGTCCTCCTCGCCGCGGGCGCGCTCGCGGCACTGGGCCTGCTCACGGGCCGCCCGGGTCTGGCCCTCGTGACCGCCGCGCTCCTGGCGCCCGCCGCGCTCCTGCTCGCGCACCCGCGGGAGTGGCTGCTGCCCGCCCTCGCGCCGTTGCTCGGCGTGGTCGGCCTCGCTCCGCTGTTCATCGTCTTCGCCGCCAATCGCACCGGCCCGGCCAGGGCCGCGACCCTCGCCGGCCTCGCCTGGGCGTGGACCGGGATCGTGGGACTCGCCGTCGGTCGCACGCTCGGCGTCAGTAGCGGCGCCGCCGGTCCGTGGGTGGGCTCCGGCCGAGACGCCATCGGTGATCTGCTCGCGCCACTCGCCTCCGGTGAGGCGATCTCGGTCGCCCTGGTCTGGGTCGGCGCGGCCCTCCTGCTCGCCCTCCTGCTGGAGGCCGCCGGACCGGCCGCGATCGCAGTGTTCGGCATGGTCTGGGCCGCCGGCCTGGTTGCCGCCCTCGGGGCGATCGGCGGACCGGCCGCTCCCTCGCTCCTGCTCACGCCGGCGCTTGCTGGAGCGCTGGGCTGGCTTGCCTGGGATCGTGCCGGCCGCCCCGATCCACGCCCCTTTCTCGAGCGGCTGGCGCCGAGCGAGCGCGGACCGGCCCGGGCGCCCGTCCCCGCCGCGGCGGCCCCCGGAAGGACGCCGCCACGGCGACCTCGGCGCGGCGCCCCGGAGCCGCTCCCGGACAGCCCGACGCGCGCCGCCCGCGCCGCGACGCGCCATGTCGATGCGGCCCTCTACCAAGCGGGATCACAGGCCGGGTTGCCGTAGCATTCCCGGAACCCGGCGCCGCCGACCGGCCGCGAGGCGGCCGTTGCAGGCGGCGGGTGGGGAGAGGACTATGCGATGAGCGTGCTGCGCAACCTGGAAGCAAGGATCGAGGGCCTCGTCGAAGGGGTCTTCAGTCGCGCCTTCTCGTCCCAGGTCCAGCCCGTCGAGATCGCCCGCAAGCTGGCCAAGGAGATGGACTCCCACCGCACGGCATCCGTCTCGCAGACCTACGCGCCGAACCAGTACACCGTCTGGCTCTCGGAGGAGGACCACGAGCGCCTCGAGGGCTATGAGCGCTCGCTCGCCCAGGAGCTCTCCGCGTATCTGCTCGAGCATGCCCGGCGCCAGGACTACGCCCTGCTGACCAGGCCCGAGGTGCTGATCGAGTCGGATGATCGCCTCCGGCTCGGCGAATTCGGGATCCAGCCCCGCCTCGTCAAGCCCCCGGCGCGCAAGGGAGAGACCGGCGAGCAGGGCAAGCAGGGTCACACGATGGTCTACACCGCCCCGCCGAAGCAGAGCAAGCCGAAGCGCCCGAAGACGCCGGCGCCGACGGAGACCCGCGGGATCGTCGCGCTCGAGGATCGGCGCTACGTGCTCGACGGCGACGTCGCGGTGCTCGGTCGCTCCCGGGAGTGCGACTGCACCCTCGACGACCAGAACATCTCGCGACGCCATGCCGAGCTGCGTCGTGGCCGGAACGGCGACTGGACGATCACCGACCTCGGCTCGACGAACGGTGTCAAGGTCAACGACCGCAAGGTCGATTCGGCGCGGCTCTCCCCCGGCGATGGCGTCACGCTCGGGACCACCCGGTTCACCTTCGACATCGAGCAGTGAGCAGCGTCGTAGCGGCTCGCAGCAACCATCGCGATGGAAGGTGATCCCCTAGCTGTAGCGCTGAAGTTCGGCTTCCTCGCCGTGCTCTACCTGTTTCTGTTTGCGGTTGCGAGGAGCGCGCTCCGCGACCTGCGCGGCCGTGCCCCCGCCGCAGCGGGGGCTGAGGAAGGAACCGGGATGCACGCCGTCCGCGGCGGGAGGGTCGCCGCGACCGACGCCTGTCTCGTCGCGCTCTCCGGCGCGGGGCTCGACATCGGTGAGCGGGTCGACCTCTTCGGCGGCGTGAGCATCGGCAGAGCCGCGGAGGCCGACCTGCGGATCGAGGATCGCTACGCCTCGGGCATCCACTGCCGCGTCTACAGCCGGGGCAACGCCTACTACGTCGAGGACATGAATTCGACCAATGGAACCTTCCTCAACGGCGCCCAGCTGACCGGCGACGCCGAGCTCGCGGACCTCGACGAGATCTCGATCGGCGACACCACCTTCCGCTTCGAGCTCGCCGTTGGCGATGATCGGGGGTAGGTCGGGCAGATGCTGAGAGTCGCGGACGCAGCACAGCGAACCGATACCGGGAGGCAACGGGAGGCCAACGAGGACTCCTACTTTGCGCGCGCGCCGGTGTTCGTGGTCGCCGACGGAATGGGCGGCGCTCAGGCCGGCGAGGTCGCCTCGCGGATCGCGGTCGACGCGTTCGAGCCCGAGGTGGACGCCGCCGGCGGTCCCGAGGCCTTCCTGCGGCAGGTCACCGAGCAGGCCAACCGCCAGATCTTCGAGTTCGCCCAGGGCGATCGCTCGCGGTCGGGAATGGGAACGACGCTGACGGCGGCGCTCGTCTCCGGCGACGAGGTCAGCTTCGGGCACGTCGGCGACTCCCGGGCCTACCGCTTCCGAGACGGTGAGCTGACCCAGCTCACCAACGACCACTCCCTGGTCGAGGAGCTGCGCCGACAGGGCAAGCTCACGCGCGAGCAGGCCGCGGAGCATCCCCAGCGCTCGGTGATCACGCGCGCGCTCGGTCCCGAGCCCGAGGTGATCGTCGACACGATGACCGTGCAGGCCCGTCCCGGGGACCTGTTCCTGCTCTGCAGCGACGGTCTGACGACGATGCTCTCGGACGCCGATGTGGCCGCGACGCTCGCTCACAGCGAGGATCTCGACACGGCGGCCCGGCGACTCGTCCGCGCGGCCAACGACCACGGTGGCCGCGACAACATCACCGTGGTCCTCTTCCGCCTCGAGGCCTCCGATGTGGCCGCCGCCGGCGAGGAGCCGACCGCCGCGGAGCCCGCGGAGGGCGCGACGCTGGTCGGGGTCGCCGCCGCCGAGGCCGGATTCACCGCCGAAGCGGTCCGCGAGGGGGCCGCCGAGCGCGGCTCCGCCCCGGTCGTCGACAAGCCGGTCGCGACCCCCGGCGGCCAGGCCGAGCGCCGCGGCCCCTGGCGCGGGCGGATCTTCCGGGCGCTCGCCGTCCTCGCCGTCCTGGCCGTGGTGATCGGCGGCGCCTACTACGGCGCCCGCCAGGTC
>Ga0102946_1000252_pt1 | contig 18826 bp, 14 predicted proteins | sample SalPon2A_A_D1_MG_FD_78209 | JGI IMG/M metagenome (GOLD analysis project Ga0102946, IMG submission 78209) | Soil microbial communities from South San Francisco under conditions of wetland restoration - Salt Pond MetaG R2A_A_D1_MG | ecosystem: Environmental > Terrestrial > Soil > Wetlands | place... | reverse complement strand
TGCATCTTCTATCAATGGGAAACCCTGTTCGCGCGCGAAATTCAGCGCGCCGGTCGCAGCCAGCATAACGTGTGGTGTTCTCTCCATGACGCCCCTTGCAACGCTCACCGGGTTCTCAACATCGACAATCGCAGCGACCGCGCCGGCGGCCCGGCTCGGCCCGTGCATGATCGATGCATCCAGCTCTACATAACCCGCGCTGTTCGGTGCCGACCCTTTGCCCGCGACATAGAGGCCGCAGGACTCCAGCTCGGCAACCGCGAACTCAACGACGTCCAGGGCCCCGGCGCCGTCTGCCAGCATTGAGTTAATGCGTTCAGTCAGGTCTTTAAGGTGTGCCTCTGTCGCCGCATAGTCGCGTCCGGGAACTGGTCCCGCGCCGCCATGCAAAGCGATCGCGTAATTCGACATGATTAACGTTTTCGGACTGCGGAGGCCGCAGAGTTTACCGGGCCGATTGCGCGGCGGCTACGCCTTAGTAATTAATCTGCTCGCGACGCGCGTCCGGGCGCATCATGAGCATTTGCACGGTGCCGGTGCTGCGTTCAATAAACGCCGCTTCGCAGTAGCAGAGATAAAACTCCCACATGCGAATGAATGCGTCGGAGTACCCCATTTCGCGTACAGAATCGATTGCAGCGAAAAAACGCTCATTCCAGTGGCGCAAAGTCCGCGCATAATGTGGCCCGACATCCTCGGTATGCAGGATCCGCATGTCTGTCTCACGAGTCATAACCCTGGCCATGTCGGTGACAGACGTGAGACAGCCGCCCGGAAAAATGTAACGCTGGATGAAATCCACGTCTTTGACGTAGCGGCTATAGTTTTGATCAGCGATCGTAATTGCCTGGAGGAGCATCTGTCCCGTGGGTTTCAGCAGCTCGCAACATTTACGGAAGAAGGAATCATGATACTGGTGGCCGACGGCCTCGATCATCTCGATCGACACCAACTTGTCGAACTGCCCTTCGAGATCTCGATAATCATCGAACAACAGCGTGACTTTATCTTCAACACCAGCCTGCCGAACCCGTTCCAGAGCCAACTCATATTGCTCTGACGAAATGGTGGTCGTTGTTACATGACAACCATAGTTCTGCGCAGCATAGATCGCGAACCCGCCCCAGCCAGTGCCAATCTCGACAACAGAGTCGCTTTCACGCAAATCAAGCTTCTTGCAGATACGCTCCAGCTTCGCCGTCGCCGCGGTTTCCAGGGAAGTGGTTGGCGATTCGAAGTATGCGCACGAGTACATCATTTTCGGATCCAGCCACAACGCGTAAAAATCATTACCCAGGTCATAATGGGCGGCGATATTCTTACGACTCCCCGATCGCGAGTTGCGATTCAGCCAATGCAGCAATTTTCTAGCGGGCGTAACCAGCGCTGCTACGCCGGAGTCAATATCGTCCAGAACATCGCGGTTTATGAGCAACAAGCGCAGCAAGTCGGATAAGTTGTCGCTCGACCAGTGGCCCTGCATGTAGGCTTCGCCCGCACCGATCGACCCGCCGAAGGCGATGTCACTGTAAAAAGAGGGATGATTCACCCGGAGTACTGCGCTGAAGTCGTTGGCGATACTGCAATCGCCGTAAACGGTCTTGGAATCGCCTTCCGCAATCGTCAACTGCCCGCGGCTAATATTCTGCAGCCGCGACCGAACGATTTTTCGCGCCAGGTTCTCCAGCCGGGTCGGGCGGATCGACGCATCCAGGTATGCGGATGAATTTATGGTCGTCGCTTTCATTGTCTGTCTACTGCTGCTTCTGCTTTGTCTGGGTGAGGATAAACAGGGACTCTTTTTAGCCACAAACGCAAGGCCTGCCAGTGAATTCTTACCATGGTACTAACTGTTTGCAACGGGTAGCGCAGCAGCACAGCGGCCAGCGCGCGTGACGTCAGCTCCTTGCGCTGCAGGTTGAGCATGGCTTTGAAATCGCGGGTTCCGGACGTCCGATTCGCCATGAATACGGACAATTTCTCAGCAGGTTGCTTTAACACCCATGTGTATTGCACATCCATTGGCATGAACGGCGACACGTGCATTTGCTTGGCAACCTCGAATCGCCAGGGTTTGTTACTGCCCTTTCTGCGGCAAGACTCGACATAGCAGTGCTGCTCTCCCCAGGGGGTGTTGTTTACCTCGACAACAATCGCATCAACCGTTTCGCCATCTTCAGCAAAACAATAGTAAAAGCTGACGGGGTTAAACCAGTAGCCGAAATAAGCGAAATTGGTCAACAAACGGACCGGCCCGGCCGGTCGCAAGCCGGTCTGTTTCACAACCAGATCCTTGACCGCAGACTTGAGGTCGCCGCTCCCCAGGTGGCGTTCCCGTCGAAAACGGGCAAGAGCAGGCTTGCTGGCTGACCAGAACCATCGATTGGAGAAAAGCGAGGGCAACTCATCAAGATCGACATACATCATGAAGATGCGATAGTCGAACTGATGATGCACTGGCTGCATCCGGGTATGGCTAACTCGCCCTTCGTATATGCAGCTCTTCATGCTGCTTCCACTCCTCAAAATGCTCGATGGCCTGCAGCGCACTGACAACGCCATCTTCGTGAAATCCATTACGCCAGTAGGCACCACAGAAAAAGAATCGATCCTGGTTAACTTCCCCCTGCCGAGCCTGCGCGGCCACGGCCTCGCGGGTGTACATCGGGTGCTCATAGCGAAGGCGCTTGATAATTCGGTCTGCACGAATTTCGGACGCATCGTTCAGCGTCACACAGTACTGATTCCGCGCACGCAGCCCCTGCAGAATATTCATGTTGTACGTAACTGCGACGTGTCTATCAGGATCTTTGGGTACGTGGTAGTTCCAGGCGGCCCAGGTCTTCTTACGGCTGGGCATTACCCGCTCGTCGCTGTGTAAGATTGCTTCATTAGCCTGGTATCGGATCGCACCGAGCACTTCTTCTTCGACCGTTGTCGGCGCAGAGAGCATATTCAGCGCCTGGTCGCTGTGACATGCAAAGAACACGGCGTCGTAAATCTGGGGCTCATAGCCCGAGGCCAGTACCTCCACGCCCATCGAAACACGCCGGACAGATCGCACGGCCGTGTTCAGCCGGATGCAATCGCGGTGTCCTGCGACCAGCTTTTTCACGTACTCGCGCGAACCGCCACTGACCACTCGCCACTGAGGACGGTCGCGTAACTGCAACAGGCCGTGATTGTCGAAAAAACGCACCAGGAAATCTGCCGGCATATCGAGTACACGCGTGGGTTCTGCAGACCAGATTGCCGCTGCCATCGGCACCAGGTATTGATCGATGAACTCGGCGCCGTATCGGTTTTCTGCCAGAAATTCGCGCATCGATCGGTCATTCGGTGCACCGTTAGCGGCCCGCCCTGCCTCCAGGTTGAACTTGATGATGTCGCGAAGCATCCGATAAAAGCGCGGACGAACCAGGTTGCTACGTTGGGCAAACAGCGCATCGAGCGAGCGTCCGTTGTACTCCAGATTGTCACTACGTACGCTGAAACTCATCTCGCTGGGTTTCGATGTCTGACCAATCTCGTCCAGTAACTCGATGAAGTTTGGATAGGTGCGATCATTGAATACGATAAAACCGGTATCAATAGCCAGCTTTTTGCCAGCTTCAAAGACATCTACGGTATTGGTGTGGCCGCCCACATAGGGTGCGGCCTCGAAGACCGTGATGTCGTGATGATCACGCAGCTTGTAGGCTGCGACGTTGCCGGCAATACCAGTGCCGATAATCGCTACCTTCATCGCCTACCACTCCTGCGGCACGCGCCGAAGCTGGCTCGTGTCGTAGCCGACAGAATCGATAAACTCGACAAGATCTGCATAGGTCCGCTCGGGTATTTGCGGCTCGCGCGCCATGAGCCAGACGAAGTCGCGCTTGTTGCGACCAATAATCGTTACCGAGTAGTCATCGTCGAGATAAATGATGCGGTAGTCTGCCTTGATCGGCCAGATAAAGCGCATACCCCACACTGCGTTTGACTCCGTATCTGTTACAAAGCCTTTCGGGTTGTACTCTTTCTTCTCACCATCAAAGCTGTCTTTGCGGAATGTAAAGCGTGTGGCAATCGTTCCGTCATCGTTCATCGTGTAATTCTCGACGGCGTTGTGTGCGCCTTTTTCGACAAATGTCGGAATGTTGGCAATGACATACCAGTCACCCATAAAGCGGTCGAGATCTACGTGGTCCACCGGCGCCAGCGGTGGCTTAGAAGCGCATCCAGTCATCAGCAGTGTCGCAGACAGCGACAGAATTCCGTTTCGAATAACGGCCATATCACGACAACTCGTAGCGAATAACGTGCCCGGTCTTGGCAATAGATTCCAGGGCAACCCATTCGTCATCGTTTGTATACCAGACCATCAGATCAATGTCCTTCGCGGTGATCTTGTAGCGCTGTGCGGCCACTATTTCGCCACGAACGTCCAGCGTATCCGTTCCCAGAAGCTGTACATCCACGTCCAGGTACTCGCCGGTTTGCGGGTTTAGCAGCTGCTCTTGCTTGAGGAATTCGGGATTCCAGTAGGCGAATGTCATCACGCAGTCGGGGAGTAACTCCCTGCTGTCTTTCTTTTCGACGACGAATCCTGACTCCGCAGCTTCGCCCGACACAGCTGTTGGCTCGCCGTTGACGTTTGTCCTGGCATCAATCTGACGCAGGCAGTTGTCGTCCCATTTCTCAACGGCAGTGTGTTGGTAGCTGTATGCCGAGAAAAACAGAAACTTCACATTGAAATCGGCAACGCTTTGTACTTGCCGCGTCTCTGCGGCATCCATGACCTCGAAAAGATGCGTACCGACTTTCTTGTCGTCGAGGTAAACCTCGAAGTTCCACTGGTTTGCCAGTACCTGGGCAGAGGGCAGTAGCAGCAGAAATAGCAGTGCTGGTCGGAATTTCCTATACATTTTTACGAACCTCCGCCGATGCGGGCACGTCGTTTGCCGGAGTGGCAAAGCCATCGAAGGTTTCCGACAGGCGCAACAGGATCGGCATCATGATTGCCCAGCCTACGCCCAGCGCGAGCAGTGCCGCGATCTGGTCAACCAGGACGATAGCGCCGAGCTTCTGGCCTGCAAGGTAGGTAATTGGCCCACCGATAAAGCCGAAGACAGCAGCCAGCTTGTCCTTGTTACGCAGCCAGCGCATGGAGACATTCAGCGTTGTCGCGAACAACATCCACATGGTGATTATCCAGTATGGCGCCACTGACTGGCTGAATATGCCCGAAGAATAATTGACCCAACCCAGCGCGACCAGCGCGCTATCGAAAGCCGCCCCGATAACGGCGCAGCTGAGAACCAGCACGATTTCCTGTTGCGGCCTGTGTGCCGCACGCAGGTGAATGAGAAGGGCTGCACTGACGGCGACCGGGCCTAACCACGGCATCTGCTGGGCTCCGCCATAGACAGAAGAAAACCAGCCGACCTGGAAAATGATGAAATTCAGAATGTACAACATGTTAGCCACCTGCCCTGCGGAACAGGTAGTGCCCGACATACCATTCATCGCCGTCTGCGTAATTGAACAGCTCTGAACATGCCATAAAGAAGATGCGCCAACGCTGCCACCACAACGCGGCATTGTCAGCCCCATAACATTCGGCCAGAACCGGCAGGATGTCTTCCTTGTTCTGATCCATCCGGGCAAGCCACGCTTCGCAGGTTTTTGAATAGTGGCGACCGTTCCAGTGCCAGCGCTGCTCGATACTCAGGTGATCAGCGAATCGCAGTGGCAGGTCGGCGCTTGGCATTATGCCGCCGGAAAAAAAGTAGCGGCTCATCCAGTCGCCAGGCCCTTTGTCGATGAATTCGTAAGGGGTCGAGCGATGACAGAAGATGTGCATGAAGAGTTTGCCATCATTAGTCAGCCATCGGGATATGGAGTGGAACATTTCACCGTAGTTGCGCATATGTTCGAACATTTCGACAGACACAACCCTGTCGAAACGATTCTTGCTGTCGAAATCATTCATGTCCTGCACGATGACATCAATGTTCTGCAAATGACGTTTGCGTGCCTGCCGGCAAATGTACTCTCTCTGTGAACTTGAGTTCGACACTGCGGTTACGGAAGCGGTGGGGAACGTTTCCGCAATATATAAGGACAGCGAGCCCCAGCCGCATCCCAGGTCCAGAACCTGCATCCCGTCCTGGATTCCTGCGCGCTTTACGGTGACATCCAGGGCCGCCTGCTCAGATTCTGTCAGTGTCTCAACACCTGCCGGCCAGTAGCCACAGCTATACTTGAGGTGTTGGCCCATAACCTGTTCGAAAAAGTCACTCGGAACTTCGTAGTGCTGCTCATTCGCCAATTCTGGAACCAGTGCTATCGGCGAACGGTTCATCATCGTGACGAAATGGTTCAGCTCGTTGGCCGCATATTCCAGGTCGTCCGCACGAATTTCCCGGCGTTTATGTTCCAGCAGTCGCCGAATCCCGGCTCGAATTACCGTGTCGGGCACGAGACCCAGTTCGGTCCAGCCAACAGCTTTTTTAATAACCGCGCTCATAGCACTCTCCATACTTCATGGACAGCACTATACGAACGCGCCACTGCATCAACAATGTGTCAGCGGTGATTGTTACATTCGTTTACAAACGGCGTAGTCAGCGCGTAACGGGGAGTCGGATTTCGAATTCTGCGCCGGGCCTGTCATTGTCTACCAGCGCCAGTTCTCCGCCATGTGCCCTTGCTACAAGATGGGCCAGGTAGAGCCCCAGACCCGTTCCACCGGAGCTCCTTGCACGCGAAGGATCACCGCGATAGAACGGTTCGCCGATGCCCGCAGCCTGCTCTTTAGTGATCCCGGGCCCGTTGTCCCGGACCTTGAAAACCAGTTCGTCATCGGTGATTTCGTAGCTTAGCCGTATTGGCCCGTCATCGGGTCGCGAGTATTTGAGTGCATTCGCCAGCAGGTTCTTCAGCATCAGGGTAATGCGTGCCTCGTCGATCTCGGCAATAATACCGGTGTTCGCAGCGCTGACTTCGATCCGGTCGCGATCACGCGAGAAAAAGTCGTCAATCAGCTCCTCCACCAGTTCGGCAACGACCACACGAGAACGATTAAGGCGCGCATGACGTCCATTCAGGCGCTCGGCCTCGAGCAACGAGGCAACAATTTTCTCCATTTCGATAATCTCGACCCGGAGATTCTCGGCAGCTTCCTCGTCCTCCAGAAATTCCAGTGACAGGCGCATTCGGGACAACGGGGTGCGCAGCTCATGGCTGATGCCCAGCAACAGTGCACGCTTGGCATCGAGCATATTCTCGACGTCGCCAGCCAGCTGATTGATGGCATTTGCGACTTCGCCGAGTTGGTCGCTGCGTACATTCTTGATTCGGAAATCAAAATTGCCGCGACCGATATGCGCCGTACCTTCGCGAATCGAACGAATCGGTCGAAATAACCACCCCACGGCGAGGTAGCCGATCAGCAGGAAGGTCAGCCCCATCGCCAGGATTTGCAAGACCAGGTTCGGACCATTGTCAGTGTCCGCGATACGCGGCGTCGATACGACGATTTCGTAGTCCTGCTCCCGCATTTTCAGGAAGCGATGATGGCCGAGAGCTGCGAACTCCACCCCCTGAAGTTCGTCTACCCAGGCATCGGGCTTGTCGCTGAATTTGGGGCTCGGAGCGAATTCCAGGTCGGCGAGATCCGGAAAATTCTCGTCGGATGCCCAGTCAATACCTGGCCCGAGTATGCGGATATCCACGGGCACACTGCGGGTAATAGCCAACGCACGCTCAATGTTTGGCGGCGCACCAATATCATTGCGTACATAGTGCACATGCAGTGACAGGTGCCCGCTGATGAGGCCGCGGATGTCGTCGCTGTTATAAAATCTTTGGACAGCCTTCATCGTGCCCAGGACAAACAGGCCGCCGAGCACCAGGAAAATTGCGAGTAATCGAATCGACAGGGATCGTCGAAAATAATTAAGCATCTGCCGGCTGGCCAACGAACGAGTAGCCACGACCCCACACGGTCTGGATAAATCGCGCCGGCTTGGCGGAATCGCCGATCTTCTGTCGCAGGCGACTGACCATGATATCGACCGAGCGCGTAAGAATTGCCGCATCGATGCCGCGCAGCTCGCTCAGGATGTCATCCCGCGATAGTTTCTTGCCGGGCCGCCTCGCCAGAATCAGAAGCAGCTCGTATTCCATGGAAGTCAGGTCGACAGTTTTGCCGTCCACCGTCACTGCGCGGGCATCAGTATCAATCGTCAACCCTTCAAAAGACAGTACGCCGACGTCGGAGCCGGCTTGCTCGGCGCGCCGAAGGGTGGCCTGAACGCGTGCCACAAGTTCCCTGGGCTCAAACGGCTTGCCGACGTAGTCGTCTGCACCGAGTTCCAGTCCTGAAACCCTGTCGATAACGTCGCCCCGCGCGGTGAGCATAATAATAGGTATATTGTTGGTCTTGCGGACCTCTCGACAGATCTCGAAGCCATCCTTGCCCGGCAACATTACGTCCAGCAGCAACAGGTCCGGGTCCTCCCGCTGCAGTTTCCGAAAACCCTCATTCGCATCGGCTGCGCAGGACAGATTTATGCCATGGCGCTTGAAAAACGCCTGCAAAAGCTCTGAGTGCTTTTCGTCATCGTCGATTAGAAGAACCTTGGTCATAAGGTAATCATAACTCTACGAAGAACGTTCGTCCCAACCAACTTCGCGACGGAAACATTTGGAAACAATCTGAAACTCCTTCGAGACCCTTCCCCAGGTCGGTTTTGTGAGAATTCTGTTTCAATTTTTTCTAACTTCAACCGAGAGATTTGCTGTGAATACTTTAAAAACCTTTGGAATCGTTGCGAGCTTGTTTGCGCTCGTCGCGTGTGATTCTTCGAGCAACAATAACCGCAACAGGGACTTCAATCTGCAAGTTCTGCATGGTTCCCCCGACGCCCCTGCGGTCAATGTCCTGTTAGACGGCGACACGGTGCTTTCAGACTTTGATTATAAGGATGGTTCGGGCTGGGTATCACTAAGAGAAGGTACCTACGAGATTCAGGTAGATGGAATCCTGCCGTCTGGCGAGGTTACCGTAATCCCGCCGGTCGACCTGACCTTTGATCGCGAGATGACGTATACCATCGCGGCTGTTAATGACGTTGCCAATATTGAGCCAGTCGTCATTTCTCAGCCGAATGAAGACGTTCCTGCCGGCTCTGCGCGACTGTTTGTCCTGCATGCCGCCGCTGCTGCCCCGACGGTCGATGTCTTTGTCACCACGCCGGGTGCTGACCTGACGGCCGCAGCGCCAGTAGGTACATTTGACTTCAAGGGCACGATTGGTCCTGCAGTAGTACCTGCGGGTGATTACCAGATTCGCGTCACCGCGGCTGGCAACCCTGCGGCTGTCGTTTTCGACTCGGGCACCGTACCCCTGAATGACGGTGACGATCTTGTCGTCGCTGCCGTCCCGAACACCAGCGGTGGAAATGCGCCGATCAGCCTGGTTGGGTTGAACTCTGCGGGATCCGTTGAACTGCTGGATGTAGAGACGCCGACCGCGCTGCGCGTTGGACACCTGTCCGCAGACACCGACCCTGTCGACGTATTGGTGAACGGTGCAGAATACCTGGCGGACGTGCCATTTACGGCAGTTACCGGTTTCGACCCTCTGCCGGCCGACACGTACAACGTCCAGGTTACGGCAGCGAACAACCCGGGTGTTGTTGCTATTGGTCCGGTTGACCTGGATCTGGAAGCGGGCACGTGGTACTCGGTGCTGGCTGTCGGCGATTTCGCGAACATTGAAGCGTTGATCGCTACCGATGACCCGCGTCCGGTCGCGACCAATCCCAAGGTTCGGATCATTCATGCTGCTGCCAATCCGGCTGCTGCCAGTGTCGATATTTATGTAACCGCCGTTGGCGCTGACATCAACGCAGAAGAACCAGCACTTGAAGGCGTTGCGTTTAAGGACAACACCGGCTATCTGAATCTCGAGGCGGGTGATTATGACGTGACAGTGACTCTTGCTGGCACCAAGACCATCGCAATTGGTCCGGCCGCTATCTCAATCGCCAATGGTGATGTAGTTACTGCGATTGCTCGTGATCCGATTCCGGGTGAGATGGAGTTTGGTTTGATTGTATTGCCTGACGAACTTCCCTGACTGAAAGGCAACCCCAAATGGCGCTTATCCCCTTTGCGCCATCCCGCGAACCCCCGCGCCCCCGCGGGGGTTCTTTAAATCCCCGCTTCTGGCGGGGATTTTTTTTGGCAACAGGCATTCAGGCCTGGCGTTGCTCGGTAGCGTACCTGTCGGGTACATAGACCGGCGCGTCGCTCGGCTCCAAAGACGGCACGCCTTTGATAATGTCCGCCGCCTTCTCCGCCAGCATGATGGTAGGCGCATTCAGATTGCCGCTGACGATTGATGGCATGATCGACGCATCGACGATGCGCAGGCCATCCAGGCCATTTACCCGGCACTCTGCGTCCACCACGGACATCGAGTCGCTGCCCATCCTGCAGGTACCGCAGGGATGGTAGGCCGACTCCACGGTTTCGCGCACCCAGCGATCAATCGCGTCGTCGCTTTGGGCCGCTGCTCCCGGTGAAATCTCGTCGCCACGCAGTGCGGCAAACGCATCCTGCGCAATGATCTCTCGTGTCAACCTCACCGCACTGCGGAACTCCTGCCAATCAGCGTCTTCCTGCATATAGTTAAACAGGATGCGGGGCGATTCGGCGGGATCCGCTGAACGCAGCCTGACCCAGCCCTTGCTTTGCGAGCGCATTGGGCCCACATGCAGCTGGAACCCATGGGAATCATTGGGACTCTTGCCGTCGTAGCGGACGGCCATTGGAAAGAAATGATACTGCAGGTCGGGATGCTTGATACCAGCGCGACTGCGAATAAATCCGCCCGCCTCAAACTGGTTGCTGGCACCGATACCCGATCGGGTAAACAGCCAGCGCGCGCCAACATACGCCTTGCCAAGAAAATTGTAGTACTTGTAGACCGAAACCGGTTTTGTACATTCCACCTGCACGGTTACTTCCAGATGGTCCTGCAGATTTTCGCCGACGCCGGGCAAGTCGTGCACGACCTCGATACCGAGGTCGTGCAGATATGCCTGAGGTCCGATACCGGACAACAACAGCAACTGCGGCGAATTGATCGCGCCTCCGGCGAGGATCGTTTCGCGATACGCAGTCACGGTCGCGCGGCGGCCCTTGTGCCGGAACTCAACGCCGTCGATACTCTTGCCCGTCGACAACAAGCGTTCTGCATGCGCATGTGTCAGCACAGTCAGGTTGCGCCGGCGCATCGCCGGTTTCAAATAGCCTACCGACGTTGAGTGTCGAATCCCTTTACCCGTTGTGCGGTCCATGGGGCCGAAACCTTCCTGCTGGAAGCCGTTCAGGTCTGGCGTGAATGGATAGCCTGCTTGCTGGCCGGCTTCGATGAACGCGGCGAATAGCGGTTCGTCGGTTCGTCCGCGCGTCACGCTCAGCGGCCCGTTCTCGCCGTGATAGTCGTCACCACCACCTTCGCGGGATTCCGCCTTGATAAAATACGGCAGGCAATGCTGGTAGTCCCAGTCCGCCAGAGCAGCGTCTTCCGCCGCCCAACGGTCGTAATCCAGCGCGTGGCCGCGAATATAAACCATGCCGTTGATTGATGACGATCCCCCCAGCACCCGGCCTCGCGGACAGTGCATGGACCGGTTATCGAGATGGGGCTCCGGCTCCGTGTGATAATCCCAACTGTAGCGAGTTCCGTTCATCGGGTACGCCAGCGCAGCCGGCATGCGAATGCGCCAGTCCCAGAAAGGGTCATTGCCTCCCGCTTCCAGCAGCAATACAGATACATTCGGGTCTTCGCTGAGCCGGTTGGCGAGTACGCAACCTGCGGATCCCGCGCCCACGATAATGTAATCAAATGTCCTGGTTTTCAGTTGTCCGTCCAGTCGCGTCACCGTTGTTGGAATTGACTGCCTGGCTACAGCAGGTGGCCAATTTTGACATAGATTAATGCGCCATCTGCCCCGGTGCAGGGCGTATGCGTGCTCTGGTGAGGGCTTCGAATCCAGCTGCCGGCCGGGTACTGGCCATGTTCGTCATGGAAGGTGCCGGCAATGACGAACACCTCCTCGCCGCCCCAGTGCCGGTGTTGCTTGAACCGCGTATCCGGCGCCCAGCGCACGAGCGAAACGTGCTCGCCTTCGTAACTGTGCAGGCCCAGGACCTGCAGGCCTGGGACAAGTCCCGGCGACCATTCGGCCCTGGTCGTATCAATCACACGTTGTGCCTGGTCTGCCGCAGCAAACTGATGCAATTTTACGAAGATGACGCAGCCCTGCTCACCAACCCGCGGCGAGTGTGCCGTGCCGATCGGGTTTCTAACGTAGGTTCCCGCCGGATACAGCTGGTGCTCGTCACCAAACTCCCCTTCAAGCACGTAGAATTCCTCGCCGCCACCATGCACGTGCCGGGAAAATTTGCTCCCGGGGGCGTAGCGGACGAGTGACGTCGCCCGCGCAACCTCATCGCCTATCCGATCCAGCATCATGCGCTGCACCCCGGGCATCGGCGAGTCCACCCACTGGTAGTCATCGGGACGAACGACGACGCGCTGCGAAAAGTCAGCATTCAGATGCATCAGGAAACTTTAACGCGAAAGAATGTCGCGTACAGAACCGGCACAACCAACAGCGTCAGGGCGGTAGCGAATGCCAGGCCGAAAATGATCGTGATTGCCATCGGCTTGAACATGGCCGTGCCGCCCCATAACAATGGGGTCATCCCGAGGACCGTGGTTGCGGTAGTTAGCAGGATCGGCCGAAAACGCTGCTGGCAGGCCGTCATGATCGCATCCAGTTGAGATCTGCCAAACTCGTTAATCTCTATCGCGATTCGATCGAGCAGCACAATCGCGTTGTTGATGATGATTCCGGACAGGGAAATCAGCCCGAGCAGGGTAAAAAAACCAAAGGTGGAGTTTGCGACCAGCAAGCCGAAGGTTACGCCGACCAGACCCAGTGGAATCGTCGAAAGGATAATCACTGGCCGGCGCAATGAATTAAATTGCCCGACCAGCAGCAACAGGATCAGCATTGCTGCAACCGGCAACTCCGCGGCGATCGACGCATTGGCGTCGCCAGACTCCTCCGTCTCACCGCCGATCTCGAACGAATGACCGGCCGGCCATGAATCCGCCACGCCTTCGAGCCAGGGTACCAGCGTCCTGGCGACCTCCGCGGCTGTCGCGCCCTCTTTGAGCTGGACATTGACGGACATCGTCCGATCCCGGTCCCGCCGTTCGATGATGCCGGGCTCAAACGTCAACTGCACGTTAGCAACCTGCTTCAGCGGAACGCTGACACCGGTACTTTGCGAATACACCGTCAGCCCGTCGATCTTGCTGAAGTCCTGCCGGTCAGCCTCGACGGTGCGCATGGTCACAGGGATCAACTCATCATCTTCGCGATATTGCGTCAGGTCGATGCCGGTCAGCCCGGCCTGTAGTGAATAGGCGACATCCTCGCTCGTAACGCCGGCTCGGCGCGCAAGCTCCTGGTCCACATCGACCAGTAACTTCTTGGTTTGCAGGCCCCAGCTATTCTTGACCACCGACACCTCCGGCAATTCATAGAGGTGTGCGATGACCTGGTCCGCGATCGTGTACAGGGAATCGAAATCGTCGCCGGACACGCGCACGATAATCGGGTAATCCACCGGGGGGCCATTTTCCAGGCGCTTGATCTGAGCAGCCATGTCCGGGTGATAGTCGTATACGTATTTCTCGATGCCTGCCATCACCTCTTCGACATCCTCACCGCGGTAAGTGTTGGCAATAATGAAGGTGTTAGCCGGATTGGGATTTGGTGGATTGAGGCTCAGCTGCATGCGTGGACCGCCCTCGCCAATGAATGTGAGCCAGTTCGACACCAGCGGCTCGCCCTCGGTCGGCGCGAAATAGGTATCCCGAATAAACGCGTCTACCGCGGCAATGGCAGCCTGGCTGGTTTCAATCGAAGTACCGAGTGGCAACTCCAGCTTGCCCGAGAAAACCGGATCCTCGGACGGGGCAATAAATTCCTGCCTGACGAAACCCATGCCAACGATGGCGAGCGCGAATAGTCCCAGGATCACGGCCAGGAAGCGGACCCGACAGCGCAACGAAGCGCCCAGCAAACCCCGATAGTAGGCGTACCAGCGATTGTCGAACTGATTTTCAGCAGGCTTGTTCGTCGGCTCAATTTTCAATGCGATAGTTGTCAGCATCGGCACCAACGTCATTGCCAGCAACCAGCTCGAGAGCAACGCAATACTCACCACGTAGAAAATATCCGACGTGTACTCACCGACTGCCGACTTGGCCATCGCGATCGGCATGAACGCTGCAGCCGTTGTCAACGACGAGATCAATAACGGTGTTTTCAGTTCCTTGCCGGAATCGATGGCGGCCGCAACTGCGCTTTGACCAGCCTCGCGCTTTACGATAATCGACTCCACGATCACGATTGCATTATCAACGAGCAATCCGAGCGCGATGATCAGGGCGGTTAGTGAAATCTGGTTAATCGTGATATCGAAGATCTGCATCGCAAACAGCGATGCTATAACCGTAGCAGGAATCAGTGAACCAACTACGAGTCCCGTGCGTAGACCGAGAAAAGCAATCATGACGAGGATGACGATAATGACAGCCTGGCCCAGACTGGAAGTAAAGGCCGTCACCACTTCGTCGACCAGGTCCGCCTGGAACCAGACTTTCTCGTAAGCAATACCCCAGGGGTATTTCCCGATCAGCTCGGGCATCAGGACTTCGAGCCGTTCGCCCAGCTTCAGAATATCGCCGCCTTCGCGCATGGAAATTGCGATGGCCAGCGTTGGCTCCCCGTTCACCCGGCTCACACTTTGCGGCGGATCTTTATATCCGCGATAGATTTCAACGAAGTCTTCGAGGTACGCGACTGTACCGCCCGGCAGCTCTACAACAGTACGACGCAGATCCTCGATTGATTCAAAGTTGCCGGTGGGCTCAAGCGTGATCCGTTCGCGGCCACTAACGATGTCACCACCCGACGACACGATATTCACACTGGCCAGCGATGCAGAAAGACGCTGCGGGGAAAGGCCCAGCTCAGCCAGCCGTGAATTGCTGTATTCGACAAAAATAACCTCTTCCTGCGCCCCGTGAATCGAAACCTTGGCAATATCCGCCTCCTTCAGGAGATCATCACGCAACTCGTCCGCAATGGTTTTCAGTTCGGCATAGGAGAAACCCTCGCCTTTGAGCGTATAAACGCTGCCGAATACATCACCAAATTCATCGTTGACCTCCGGTATCGTTGATCCCTGGGGCAAGTCCGGTGTAACTGCATCTACTTTGCGACGCAGATCATCGAAGATAGGCCGCATCACTTTGTAGCTTTCTTTGAAGTTTGCGAAGATCACCGAAATTCCGGTGCGCGACTCGCTGGTGATAGAGTCGATCTCCGGCATCTCCTGGATCTTTTTCTCGATCTTGTCAGTCACCAGCAGCTCGACCCGCTCCGGGCTTGCGCCTGGAAAACGAGTGGTGATCACTACAGTACGGATAATGAATCCGGGATCCTGCGCTTTTGGCAACTGCTGATAGGCGATAACCCCCGCGATTAATACCAGGAATACTACTGTCAGGGTAATGCGATTTTTGGCGATCGCTGTAGCCGTCAGGTCCACCAGCGTTGCTCTTAGTTATCTGCTTCGAGCAGCACTCGCTGCCCGTCCCTTATCACCGAAATACCAGCGGTGATGACACGATCGCCGATCGATACTCCCTCCACAACTTCAATGCCCAGCTGTGTCAATTCGCCCAGCTGCACCGGCTTTCGCCGCACAATCGCCTCGCCATCGCCACTGGGCTCCGCAACGTAAACGTAGGTGCCATCCGGAATATTGACGACCGCATTGACTGGCAGCACAAAAGCCCCGTCGCCTTCTCTGGCTCCGAATAAAAAACTGACATCTGCTGCGAGACCCGAACGCAGTGCTGAGCTCGTTTCAAGAATTCGAATCACTACCGGGAAACCGGCCGTCCCGGCTGCCGACGCGACGGCAACCTCGGACACTTTGCCTGAGAATGTCTCGTTCGGGATCGCACCAAATCTGATGGTCGCGTCCGTGCCGATATCAACGCTGCCGATCAGGCTTTCCGGCAGGTCGACAGTCACTTCAAACTTGTCCCCACAGCTCACGACAGCTACCTGTTGCCCGGGGCTGACGTTTTCGTTCACTTCAACATCCAGTGACGCGATTGAACAGTCAGTATCGGCAGTCAGCCGCGTGTAGGACGTGTTCAGTCTTGCGATTTCCAGGGCTTTGCTCGCAGACTCGACCATCGCCTCGGCCGACTCAGCCCCGGCGCGCGCCGATTCCAGGTCGTTCAGCGATGCGTTGTCATTGGCATACAGTCCCTTGGTACGCTCGTAGTTCGCTTCGGCGCGGCGATAATTCGCCTCCGCTTCGACAAGCGCAGCCTGCGCCTGTTGCGCCTGCAAATCGAAGGTTGCCCGGTCCAGTTCTGCAATCAGGTCGCCGGCCTGCAAGCGCTGGCCAATCTGCACAGGGACGTTGATAACCGTGCCGCCTACCTTGAAGCTGATGCGTGACTCGGTGCTGGATTTCGACAATCCCGAGAAACTGCGCACCCGGGTGCCGCTGTCCGCGTCAACCATAAAATAGCGAACCGGCCGCAGTTGTTCTTCCGGCGCAGGCTCGTCACCACCGCAAGACACGATTGCCAGCGCCAGCATGCATATCAGTACCTGGCCAAAATTATTATGCCTGTCGTTCATTAGTCAGTACCTGCTAGCGCCGAACGAAACCGTTCAGCCAATGCGCTGCGTTCCGCGGGCGGCAATAGATAATCAAAGCCACCAACCGCCCGCTGCAGTGCCATGATCGTAATAAGAAAGTTATAAAGCGATGCCTCTGCAGCCGCAGCTGCCTCAAGGCTGGTGTCCTGCGCATCCAGCAACTCGATTACAGAAACAGTGCCGCGTGCATACGCATCGCTGACCATTTCGAAGTTTTTGCGTGAGGCTTCCGCTGCCTTGGCCGTCAGGTCAATTTGTGAGTAGGCCGCCTGGGCCGCATGCAGTTGCACCCGAACTTCCTCCTCGACGCGCTCTTCAGTAGCAATCCATATCGCCTGCAACTGGCGAAGCTCGTACTCAGCGCGGGACAAGTTAGACTTTTTCAGGCCGCCGGAAAAAATCGGTAGTGTCGCTTGCACACCCACGTTCCAGTCCGTGAGGCCCTCACCGGCCACAGGCCCGGCACCCAATCCTGACTGGCGAAGGTTATCGGTATACCGTCCGCCAATCGTGAAATCCGGCAGCCAGTAGGCACGTTTCTTGTTTTTGACGTCCCGCTGTTTCGCGGCGATCTGCGCACTGATCTGTTCCAGTTCGGGCGCCTGTCCCAGCGCGCGTGCGATATAGAATTGAGAAAACCTGGCGAAATCGGCAGGACTGCGAACCAGGTCGTCGAATTCCGCACGGGTCATGATGAAAGGTTCATCGAAGCTGGCGTCTTTTAATGCGGCGCGCGTTCCCTGCGGTCGATGCAATATACGATTCAGCGTTTCCCATGACTGGCGAACTTCGGCACGTGCACTGACAACCAGTACCTGTGCCCGTGCAACCTCTGCTTCCCATCGATAAACGTCAGCCATCGTTGAGGTCCCCAGGGTTACCCGATTTTGCGCCAACTCCAGGTTGGTGCGGGTAATCCTCAGGTTGTTCTCCTGAACCTCCAGCTGCGACTGGGCATTCAGCACCAGGTAATAGGCCGTCGTCGCCAGTTGCACGATATCCAGCCGAAACTCTTGCAGTTCATATTCTCGACTGCGCTGTAACTGCTTCTGGATCGTTACGCCAGCAGCAACCGAATCGGAATAAATCAGCTGGTCCAGGGTTACAGCCGCATCGGTTGACTGTTCCGGAAAGAGGCCAAGGTTTACTGACGGCGAATCGTTGCGGGTCGTATAGCTGCCCAACAGGCCGACCTGCGGGAATAAGCCCGAACGCGCTCTGCCGATCTCGTTTTCACTGGCAAGCACGCCGAATTGCGCTGCCTGCAGGTCCTGGTTTCTTTCCAAAGCTGTCTGCGCGATATCCACGAGGCCGTAAAATTCACCATAGACCTCGGCTTCCTGGTTCAACAACACGGCCTCATTGAGGACCTGGAAGCTGGGTGACAAACCGATTCTGCGCGAGGTCGACATGTTGATCGTCAGCTTTTCCTTGATTGCCGATGCAATCGGCTGATCCTCCGGCGCCTCGCCAAGCATGACGGCCTGCATGTTGAGGGCGTTTAATCGGGCCTGCCGATCAATGTCCCGCGGTTCCGTGTTCGTTGCGAGCAAGCCGCGTTCAACATCCGCCACCGCTGCAAAGCTGTAGCTGGGCAACTGCGCAGAATTAATGGCATTGATCATCTTTTGAAAGTCTTCCTCCGGCATGCGCGGCAGTCCGGCAACAAATACCGCATCCGTGCCATCAGGAATGCGCGCCGCCAGATCATGATCGACGCCGTCGTGTGCAACCAGGTACAACTCCACGCCGCGCTCCAGGCATTCTGCATAAGCCGCCTCCCGGAGCTCGGGAATCGCAGAAGAAAGATTTTCGTCGATCAGCAGAACCAGCTTGGTGAACGGGACGATCCGCGCCAGGGTGTCGAGGTCTTCCCCGAAATCGGAGTAAGCGCCAAGGTAGTTCAGGTTCTCTATGCCGGAGCGACCATCGACTGCGGGGCTTGGCAACAAGCCCATGTCAACGATCGCCGGCAGGAATGTCGGCTTGGGAAATGA
>Ga0102946_1000251_pt1 | contig 18836 bp, 18 predicted proteins | sample SalPon2A_A_D1_MG_FD_78209 | JGI IMG/M metagenome (GOLD analysis project Ga0102946, IMG submission 78209) | Soil microbial communities from South San Francisco under conditions of wetland restoration - Salt Pond MetaG R2A_A_D1_MG | ecosystem: Environmental > Terrestrial > Soil > Wetlands | place... | reverse complement strand
CGACCATTTCACTCCCCCGCCAAACGATGAAGAATTCAGCCTCACCGCGCACAAAGAAAGCCCCCACAGCCGGGTCGATCACTTTCATACGCTCCGGCAGCAGCGGCGGCACCCACAGCGGGTCGTCCTGATAGACTTTCCAGGGGAAGGTTAGAAAACGGCGGCGGTCTCTTTTGGTCTCCACTTTGGTAAATCGAAATGCTGTCATGCGGCCTCCTCTGTTTTCTGCGCCCGGCGGACTTCCAACTCTTTGGTCAGCTCGGCGAATTTCGCCCTCGTCAGCGGATACTTATAGGCGAAGAAGATCCCAACTACGAGCAGCACCGCCGGGATTGGTCCCATCGAGATACGGATCCCCCACAGAGCGCTGGCTGGCTGCTGCGCGGCGTTCGGGATATAGCCGGTCTTTCCCAGCATGAACAGCACCAGCGGAATGGCAATCGAATTGGCGATTTTATTGGTCAGAGTCACCAGGCTGTAATACATGCCCTCGTGCCGCTCCCCGCTTTGCAGTTCGCCCCATTCAATCGCATCCGGGATGATCGACCAGGGCAGCACATGCGCCGCCGCCACCCCGATCCCGGCCAAAAAGCACAGCCCTAGGATGAACGACAGCGGTGTCGCCGCAGTCACGGTAATTAAAACAATCTGTACCAGCGCCCAAAACGCGACCCCGCCGATATACGCCCAGCGTTTATCCCATCGCCGGGCGGCATATTCCCAGATCGGCAGGGCAAAAATAGCCGTGATAAAAATAGTTGCCATGATCGCATCGCTGGCACCCTCACGCACCGCCACATACTTAACATAAAACAGCAGTACGGCCTGCACGATGTTGACCGAAACCCACGTCATCTGGTAAATGATCAATCCGTATAAGAACGGCTGATTGCCGCGCACGATCCGCAGTGATTCCCTCAAGCCTGGTTGAGTCTGCTCGCTAAACTCTTCCCGCTCCTTGGTCCCAAAAAAGACCAGCAGCATCGGCGCGGCCGCGATGATCCCAAATACAATGCCCATCACAAACACCTTCGGGGCATTCTCCGGGGTAAATCTCCCCACGATCATCAGCGGCACCGTGAAAGCCAGCAAGCTGCCCAAAATGGAGAAAAACATCCGGTAAGTGGTCAGCGAAGTACGCTCATCATAATCATCGGTCAGCTCCGGCGTCAGGGCAAAATAAGGCATATAGATCAGGGTAGCCGCCGCTTCATAGAAGATATATGCCGCCGAATAATACACAGTCAACGCCAGATTACTCTCAAAGCCAGGCCGGTACCACAGCATGGCAAACATCAGCCCATACGGAAGAGCCCCGAACAGCAGGTAGGGCCTGCGCCGCCCCCAGCGTGTGCGCGTGCGGTCAGAAATATAGCCGAAAATTGGGTCGTTGATATAATCCCAGCTTTTCCCGATCAGCACTGCCAGGGCAGCTGTCTCAGCCGGTAAACCAACCACATCGATCATAAAAATTGCGAAATACGCGCCAAGGATAGTAGAAGTCAGGCTAAAACCAGTATCCCCCACCCCGTAGAGCAGCTTCGCCTTGCGGGTTAACTTTTGTGTCATCAATTCCTCCTCAATGATGCCAATGCGGCTGTATGCGTTCGATAAAATCAAACCCTGAGCGCTGGTAAAAGTTACACTTCAACCAGTCTCAGGGTTATCGTCAATATCGTCAGTCTATCGCGTCGGCTCTGGAATGCGGAGCACATCCCCCACCGAAAAAGCATCCAGCGGTGGCAGGTTGTTGAACTTGGCGATCACCTTCCATTTCATCGGGTTGTCGTAATAGCGCAGCGCTAAAATCCCGAGGTCATCACCGGGGGCAATCGTATGATCAATTACGTTAACCGTCCCCCAATCCCCCATAATGGTCAGGAACACATCTGCCACATCGCGTGTCGTCAGGATGGTCTCATCCACTGCAATGTCCATAAAAGCCGCCCAGGCCAGAATGCGGTTGATCTCCTGCTGTGAGACCGGCGGGCCGCCCACTGGCTGAGCATGTCCGGGCAGCGGGTCTTTTGTGATGATACCGACAAAATCCGGGTTGCTGTTGAACTGGTGGCAGCGCCCCCAGGCTTCGGCAAACTGGTCGTAGGTCATTTTCTTATCTTTGCCATCCAACCGGCGCACGCCCCACCACAGCGGGTCGTTGATAAAGACATCATTACCATCGTAACCGGTCACCACCACAAAATGTGTTTTGGCAAAATCGCTCATCGTCACCACCCCCGAACCGCTCTCCGACCAGGCCGCGTAATTCACCAGGGCGATGAACGGCCGGTTGTCGTCAATCGCATCAATCAAGAAATTTTTATTCCCCCCCTGGAATTTTTCCAATTTCAGGAGGTGCTTATTTGCTGCCCGCACCAGGTCTGTGCGAGAGAGAAATTCGCTCTGCTTGCGACCGGTGCTTTTGAAAATATCATCAATCGTAATGCTCATCCCAAAAGCTTCCAACAGCATCGCCACACAAGCCGCGCCACAGTCGGTAGCGGCGTACAGCGCGTCAGAATCACTCTGAGAACGATAAGGAATATCCAATTGTCTAGCCATAAAACCTCCAAAGCAGAAACCAATCATCTACAAAACACAATATTGAGCGCAGGGATTTGCGCAGCGCTTTAAGGTATGGGTCCCTATCTCCATTATAAAGAAGTCCTCGGTAAACACCAAACGAATACAAGCCGGAAGTTTAGCCACCTGGGTTTTAGATATAGTGTATAGTAGAGGTATGAATTATTAAGACTATCCAAAAGGAGGAACAAAATGACCATCCCCAGAAATTTTGACCTCGACCCCAAAGACGAACAAAATGGCAGCACCGATGCCCAAATCGCAGACAGTGGGGAAAAGAAAAATAATGGCAACACCAGGAGAAACCGTACCCGCCGGTGGCTGCTGCTCTCGCTGTTCCTGATTCCCATTATCATCTCTGTGGTATACGCCCTCAACCAGGATGACGGCATCCTCTGGCTGTTTCAGAATAAAACCGATTTCCCCGAAGTCGACCTGAAGGACGATATCGCCACCATCCTTGCCCCGCTGACCGCCCTGGCTCTGGCTATTGAGCGCATCATCGAAACTATTTTCGACCTGATTGAGCAGTCTGCTGGCAGTATGGCCCGGCTGATCGGCGAAAGCAAAGATGCTGTTAGCTGGGTGGAGGAAGAATATGCCAATGCTTCCAATCAGGTAAAAAATGGCGTCAAATCTCTCGGCAGGTTGAGGGGAGACGAACCCGACACTCCCCCCGCGGACGAAGACAAAATCAAAGCCGCCGAGAATAAACTCAAACAGGCCGAACAACGCCTGGCGAAGGCCGGCGAGCGCCTGACTAATTTGGCCGCTGACCCGATCTATGTCCAGATGAAGCGCGCCCTCTCAATCATGATCGGCCTGTTCCTCGGATTTTTGGTTGCCATTTTCTCAGATCAAGGCGTCTTTGCCTACCTGCAGCAGGGCGTTCCTAGAGTGGTCGATATCTTCATCACAGGCTTTATCATTGGCGCAGGCTCCGGCCCGATGCACTCTTTGATCGGCATCCTGCAACGCTTCAAAGATGCCCTGCAAAACCTCGGTAAAAACCGGCTCGATTCTATCCAGACAGAGCTTGAAAAGCTCAAAGGCCAGATCGAACAATAAAATTCCCTCACCCTAAGCCAATTCCATGTATATTCAGGTATAATTAGGGATTGTGAACGATAGACTAGAAAAATGGCGGGCCGGGCTGGCCCGAACGCGCGATACTACCTTTGGCCGGATTGCCAACGTCCTCGGTATCACTGAACTGACCGACGAGACCTGGGACGATTTGGAAGCCATGCTGATCCAGGCCGACCTGGGCATTGAAACTACCCAGAACCTGTTGGAAGAACTGCGGGAACAGGCCAAAGAAGAAGGTTGGACCAAAACTGACCAGCTCAAAGACGGGCTGCGAGCCAGCTTGGGAAAACGCGTCGTTCCGCCCCCGCCCTTCAATCTCAACCCAGACGGCCCAACCATCATCCTGATCGTAGGTGTGAACGGCTCAGGCAAAACCACCAGCGCTGCCAAACTCGGCAAACGCTTCAAAGAACAGGGCAAAAAAGTGGCGCTGGCCGCCGCCGATACCTACCGGGCCGCCGCCGTAGAACAGCTCCAGCTTTGGGGCCAGAGGCTTGGCCTCCGGGTAGTGTCCGGGCAGAGCGGCGGGGACCCCGGCGCAGTCACCTACGATGCCATCCAATCCGCACAGGCACGCGGTGAAGACATCGTCCTGGTGGATACTGCCGGACGTTTGCACACCCGCTTCAATTTGATGGAAGAGCTAAAAAAGGTCCACCGGGTCTCCGGCAAAGCCTACCCCGGCGCTCCGCATGCCGTCTGGCTGGTGATGGACGCCACCACCGGCCAAAATGCCCTGCAGCAAGCACAGGCTTTCAAAGAAGCCGTCGAAGTGACCGGTGTAGTGCTCGCCAAGCTTGATTCTTCCGCCCGCGGAGGGATGACCTTCGCCATCCAGGAAACCCTCGGCCTGCCAATCCTGTATGCCGGGCTGGGTGAAGGTGAAGACGACCTGCAGCCGTTTGATAATCAAGCCTTCATTGAAAGCATCCTGGCCGGGTTATAACTCATTAAAAATGTTTGAATAATTGAGTAATCAAAATATTTAGAGGACAAAATGCAAGATTTAGTGGCACTTCTCAGCGAATACGAAGAGAAAATACAAGCCCTCCTGGTGCGTCTTTGACCTGCCGGAGATGAAAACCCGGCTCGCCGAGCTGGAAAAACGATCCGAAGACCCTGGACTCTGGGACAACCCCACCCAAGCACAAAAATTAATGAAAACCATCGCCAGACAACGCCAGCGCGTAGAAAACTGGGAATCGCTCATCCAGCGGCTCTCAGACGCCCACGAGCTGGCCGAGATGGACGACGAAAGCCTGCGTCCCGAACTAGAAACTGAGACAGAACAGTTGGGCAAGCTCGTCTACCAAAAAGAGCTCAATACCCTGCTCTCCGGCAAATTTGACGAAGGGGACGCCCTGCTGACCATCAACGCCGGGGCTGGCGGCACCGACTCGCAAGACTGGTCGGAGATGCTTCAACGCATGTACCTGCGCTGGGCCGAGCAGCATAACTACGACACCGAGATTCTCGACTTGACTGAAGGCGAAGAAGCCGGCATCAAATCCGTCACCATCGCCGTCAGCGGCCGCCATGCCTACGGCTACCTGCGCCCTGAAAAAGGCGTTCACCGCCTGGTGCGCCTCTCCCCCTACGACTCAAACAACCGCCGCCACACCTCCTTCACCCAGGTAGAAGTGTTGCCCCAGGTCGAAGGCGATGAAGAGCTGAAAATTGACTCGGCTGACCTGAAGATTGAAACCTTTCGAGCCGGCGGAGCGGGCGGCCAGAACGTACAGAAGAACGACACTGCCGTACGCATCACGCACATTCCCAGTGGGATCGTGGCCTCCTGCCAGAATGAACGCAGCCAGACCCAAAACAAAGAAAACGCCATGAAAGTGCTGCGCGGCCGTCTGCTGGAAATCAGACGGCAGGAAGAAGAAGCCGAACTGTCCAAGCTGCGCGGCGAATACCAGAAGGCTGAATGGGGCAGCCAGATCCGCTCCTACGTACTGCATCCCTACCAGATGGTCAAAGACCACCGCACAAACTACGAAATGGGCAATGCCCAGGGCGTTTTGGACGGCGACCTGGACGGGTTCATCGAAGCTTATTTACGCTCCCAAGTCGGTGAAAAATAATCAAGTTAACGTTATAATTAGATGTGGAAAAACAGATTTGAATCCAGTGAGGGTACCAAAAAGCAAAGAATGAGGGTTCCCCAACCAATTTATCAATAAGCCTAAATGATAGGCTTTCGTCCATACAAGGGAAGAGATTAAAAATGATGGAAAATATTCTGATAATTGATGATGACCCCGCCACCACCCGCCTGCTTGAAGTCCTGCTGACACGGGAAGGCTACAACATTCAAACCGAAAACATCAGCGCGAACGCCGTGCAAATCACCAAAGAATTCAACCCCAACCTGATCATCCTGGATTTAATGATGCCCGGCACGGATGGGATGACGGTCTGCAAAATGATCAAGAAGGATCCCAATATCTCCCCCATCCCGGTGATTATGTTCTCCGCTGTCAATGAAGCCAACCTGCGAAAAGAAGCCTTTGAGGCCGGTGTTAGTGAATATATTTCAAAACCCATCCACCCCGATGAGCTGAAACAAAAAATACGAGAATGGCTCAAATACACCCCGACCTACGACGACGACATCACAGAAAATTAACTCCCTCACAAAATCGGTATGCCAGAATCCAACTCCCCTTTCATATACGCCGGTATTGAAGGCGGCGGCACTAAATTCAACTGTATTATCGCCACCAACACCAAACAACCCTCAATGGCTGCCGAGATCATCGCCGTAACCCGTATCCCCACCACCACCCCAGATGAAACCCTCACAAAAGTAATTGACTTTTTCAAACCCTATCGGACAGAGCTCCGGGCGATAGGGCTTGCCTGCTTTGCCCCCCTTTCCCTCCACTCTGCTTCCAAAACCTACGGCTACCTGACCACAACCCCAAAACCCGAATGGGCCAACACCGACCTGCTCAACCTTCTGCAAGACACCTTCCCCATCCCAATTCCGGGCGGGTCAGGCAGCCGCGCCGGGGTATTAGATGCGGTCGGTCTGGCAATCCGTGCTGCTGCCTAATTTCCGCCAAACTCCTGAAACTTTTTCTATCTCCATCCTATCTAAAATATAGGAAGACTCTCCGCCGCAGTCTCCTGACAAGCGTCAGCAGACACCTGACATCTGTCACCTGTCAACTAACCATATAGCAATTGAGCAGTATAATAGCGGGCGTGCGCAGCCGCACCCAGGCCGTCGCCATAGCCAATCAGCTTGCCCTGCTGAGCTAACAAGCAGCACTCTCTTGCAAAACAAATATCACACTATCATTTCCGAAAGGTTACAACTTTCCCAGAAACTATTCGTATCGAAAAGTGTTCAGAAATATAACCCCCACTGTAACCTTTGAAAGATTACAAATTTCCGGTTTGTGATTGTTCTCAGGACACAAACCAACCAAGGAGTATTCCCACACATGAATGTCTTCCACACACATAAAGAGCAAAATTGGTCAAACGACAACCAATTTATGAAAATCCGAGAATCCATCTCCTACTGGCTGGGTGTAGCCGCCCTCAATCGCTTCACCAAACGGCGCTTGGAAATGGACGTGCAGTACGCAGCACCGATCCCCAGCGGGCCGAAAATTTTCGCCTGCAACCATCCTACTACCACCGACCCCTTCTACTTGCTCTCCGTTCTACCAGAGAAGACCCGTATGATGGTCAATGCTGAAATCTTCAAAAAGCCGATTATTGGCAGGCTGATGCGGCGTGCCGGGCACATCCCGGTCAACCAAAAAGCTGGACGCGGCGCAGTGGAAGCCGGAATTCGGGCTTTGAAAGCCGGAGACAACCTCGGAATCTTCCCTGAAGGCAAACTAACTGACCTTGAATTTGGAATTGACGTAGACCCGTTAAAGACCGGAGCCGTCCGTATGGCGCTCTGCGGTGGAGCACCAATCATCCCGGTCGGAGTCTACATGCCAATTGACAGAATAACTTTCAAACAATTAAATGTCGGCGGCCAGCAAGTTGGCGCTCGCTTCAGCTTCGGCGGTCGTTACGGGATTACCTTCGGCCACCCGCTCTGGCTGTCTGGTGATGTCGAAGACCGCCCCTTGGTGCACCGCCTGGGTGAAGAACTACGGGAAGGTATCTTCGACCTGACACGTCTGAGTGCGCTGCGTCTGCGCAACGGGCTGCCCCTCCCCGAGCGCACCTCCCGGAAGAAAAAGGCTATCCCCGCCGAACGGCAAGCCTAACCTAAAACCCCCCAATAAAATAGTAAAACGGGCTGAAAATGTTTCAGCCCGTTTTTATTCCATAGTCACTCAATCATCGGTCAATACAACTACACCAGCTCCGTATCAATCAAACCATAGGAACCGTCCCGGCGGTGGTAAAGCACATTCACTGAACTGGTGTCCATATTGAAGAAGATGAAGAAATCTTCATGACCCAACAGTTCCATTTGTTCCAGCGCTTCGTACTCATCCATCGGGAATAGGGTGAACTTTTTGCGGCGGGCGATCATCGGCAGTTCGTCCTCCGCCATCTCTTCAGCCAGCTCTTCCTGGATGATCTCCATAGCGGCCTCCCCCATCGAGACGCGATCCTTGCCGCGGTTGCGTTTACCTTTGAACCGCTCCATCCGGCGCTGCACCTTGTCAATCGCAGCATCAAAAGCGACATAAATATCGTCAGCCCTTTCCTCTGCTCTCAACAAGACCTTTTTGCCCCGCAAGGTGATCTGGGCGACAAATCGGTCCGATGCCTGGCGTGCGGATTTCATATGAGACAGTTCCACGCGAGCGCCTTCAACCTCAGCCAGATACTTGTCTAATTTTCCAGCTTTCTTCTGGACATACTCTTCAAGCCGATCATTAACCGTTAAACCATTTGCTTGAACTTCGACAACAATTGACATGCGTGCTCCTTCCTTCTTGAAGACTTTTAACTATCTTACCAGATTTTTCAATAAGCTAAAACAACCTATTAACCTAACACACTGGAATCCGGCTCATCTAATCCTTGTACCAATCACTGCGACACATTGACCGCGCGGGACAGCACCACTGAATATACCGCCTCTGCACCGGCCTGCCGGAGAGCATTGGCTGTAGCGTCCAGGGTTGCACCGGTGGTCAGCACATCATCCACCAACAGCACATGTTTCCCTGCCGCCTGTCTTGGGTCTGCCTGAAATGCCCCAGTCACATTCTTTCGCCGCTCAGGGACAGATAACCCCACCTGGCTGACCGTATTGCGCTGGCGGGAGACCATTCCAGAGCAATAGGGCATCCCCAGGGTATAAGCCAATGGCCGGGCCAGCAGAGCCGCATGGTTATACCCCCGCTGACGTTGGCGGCCAGGCCACAGAGGTACAGGCACAATGCAGACTTCCGGCAGTGCTACCCCGGTCAAACATTCAGCCAAATGCTGCGAAAGGATTTCACCCAAAGAAATATCCCGCTTATACTTCAACCGGTGCACGGCCAGGCGCAGCGGACCGCTGTGCCACCCCCAGGCATAACTCCGGCTGATAGAGGATGTATACTCGCAGGTGTGCTCCCCTCTTGCCAGCTTCTTCTGGCAAAAGGGACACAAATCTGCCGGAAATTTCTTATCTGGAGCGGCACAAGCCGCGCACCATCGACTGCCAGGTTCTCCGCACCCGGCACATACAGGGGGGAAAAACCAATCCAGCAGATTAAAGGTAAGTTTGATAACAGGATAAGGGTTTATAACTGAGTTTTTTCGGGCAGACAGAAATGACCTCTAACCACCAAAGATCGTCGAAATCGGACCATTCATCACAATTAATACTGCCGGTCCCATCATCACGATCATAATTGTCGGGAAGATCAGGAAGGCCATCGGCAGCAGCATCAGCACAGGCGCTTTCTGGGCCTGCTGTTCTGCACGTTGGCGGCGTTTGACGCGCATATCATCCGACTGAATGCGCAGGATCTTTGCCATACTTACACCCAACTGCTCGCTCTGGATCACAGCGGCAATGAAGCTCTCAAACTCCGAAGCCCCAATTCGGTCTGCCATATCGCGCAGCGCCTCACGGCGCAGTTTCCCCAACTGCATTTCTTGCAGCGCACGTCCAAAGGCTATAGAAAGCTGGTTGTCCCATTTATCGGCCACCTTGCGCATAGCAGCATCAAAGCCCAACCCAGCTTCCACACAGATAGTCAGTAGATCCAACGCATCTGGCAGTGCTTTGCGGACTTCGTCCTGCCGCCGGTTGATCATCGAGGTAATCAACAAATTCGGCATAATAAAGCCAAACACCGTTGCACCAACGGTGATGAGGAAATTGGTGAGCGTGAACAATTCGGCCCCAAACACAAATATCATCAACGCCCCAAATACCACCGCCAAAATGAATCGGGACGCGAAAAAGGTAGTCGGTTCCAAACCTTTCGGGTTGCCGGCCATTTCCAGCTTACGCTGGATTTCGTCCAATGCTTTTTGCGGAGTGATCTTGAGCGCAATCTCCCCAATCCGGTTCGCCATCGGGATAATGATACGGTCCGTCAGCGATTGAGACATCTCAATATCATGCAGTGAGGCCGCCTCACCGCGTTCTGCAAACTCGGCCAGGCGATCTTGCAATGGATCGTCCCCGCTGCTATCACGCAGGCCGATCACAATCAGTGCACCCGCCGCCCCCAACACCAAGACTACTAAAATCACAATAATAAATGTAGGATCCATAACTTAATCCTCAGAAAATACTTTTTCGATACGCTATTTGATACATAGCATTATTGAAAACTAGACCTCAATGTCAGAGATCTTGTTCATCACAATCGTACCCAAAATGATAAGTATTGCGCTGCACCCGAGCATCGAGGCACCACACCAGATCGGCTCTTCGAAAAAGCTCATAATATACTCCCGGTTGAGCATATACAAAGCACCAACCAAGAAAACAGGCATAGCCGACAACAGCCGCCCAGACGCCGTCACCTGTGTGGTGAGGGTTTTGATCTCTCCCTTGATCCGTACACGTTCCCGGATTGTATGAGAGATGGTCTCAAGCACCTCAGCCAGGTTACCACCAACCTCACGCTGCACATTAATCGCGGTAATCACCAGGTCAAGGTCTTCGCTGGGAATACGGGTCAGCAAGTTATCCAGGGCTGTTTCCATCGGAATCCCCAACTGCATCTCCTGTACCACCCGGCGGAATTCTGTGCTGATCGGCGGAGGCAGCTCCTTGCTCACCGCTTCCAACGCCTGCATGGTCGAATACCCTGCCCGCAGGCCGTTCACCATCAAATTCAACATATCTGCCAACTGGTCAGTAAAGTTCTTCAAACGTCGTTTCTGCATACGCCCGACAAAAATACGCGGCAGGAATAATCCCACCACTGCGCCGACAAATGCAAAAATACCACCCAGCAGGGTTGCTTCCATCTTGCCAAACAACACCCAGGCCAACCCAGCTGTCAAAACACTGGAAATCCCCATCAGGGCGACAAATTCACCGGGGCGCAGTTTCAAGTCTGCTCTGGCTAAGTTTTGGCTGATGCGCTCACCATAAGAGGTGCCCTGCACCATCCCATCAACCCATTCCGTCATTACAGACGTTCGCTGCCCGTCGCCCTCCTCTTGCCCCTCACCGAACTCCAGTCCAGTTTCAGATGATTCCAGGTATTTTTCGATGCGCTCTTCCACCAATTCCTTTTCGGAATTGATCGTCATGATCACACCCACAATCAGCAAGATCAAGAGAATTGCCCCACCAATCCATAATATAGCACCAGACATATCAGATCACCTCAATATCCATAATCACTGGCCGACAAGGAACCTAGCGACGAGAACCAATACCAAAAATTTGGGGCGGCAAATGAATGCCAGCAGCTTCAATTTGATCCATAAATTTCGGGCGCAAGCCGGTCGGTCTCAGCCGCCCCATCACCTTACCGCCTTCATAACCGGTCTGCTCAAAAGCAAATAAATCCGTCAAAGTTACGACGTCCCCTTCCATCCCAGCCACCTCAGTAATAAAAACTGTCTTGCGGCTGCCGTCGCGCAAACGCTCGGCATGGACGATCACATCAACCGCAGAGGCAACTTGCTCGCGGATCGCTCGGACTGGCAAATCAAAACCAGCCATCAGACACATCGTCTCGATACGGGCAAGTGTGTCGCGGGGGCCGTTGGAGTGTGCCGTGGTCATAGAGCCATCGTGACCTGTGTTCATCGCCTGAAGCATGTCCAGGGCTGCGCCGTCACGAATCTCACCAACCACCACCCGGTCAGGACGCATACGCAGGGAGTTCACCACCAGGTTCTGAATGGTCACTTCGCCCCGTCCTTCAATATTCGCCGGGCGAGATTCCAGCGTAACCACATGCTCCTGCCGCAGTTGAAGCTCAGCCGCGTTCTCAATCGTCACAATCCGCTCATCAGACGGAATAAAACCGGACAGCAAGTTCAGCATGGTCGTCTTACCCGAACCGGTACCACCCGAAACCACCACATTCAAGCGGGCTTCCACACACGCCTTCAGGAACTGCATCGCCTCCGGCGTAATGGATTCATTAGTAATCAAGTCTTCCACTGTCAACGGGATCTTTGAGAAAATACGGATCGTGAGTGTCGGTCCCACCAGAGAGATCGGCGGGATGACCGCATTCACACGAGAGCCATCTGGTAGGCGAGCATCCACATACGGGCTGGATTCATCGATACGGCGGCCAAGCGGTGCCACAATCCTATCAATAATGCGCATCACATGTTCATCGCTCTCAAATGCAAGCGGTACGCGGGTAAGCTTCCCTTTACGCTCCACATAAATATTCTTCGCACCATTCACCATCACTTCTGTAATGGAGTCATCTTCCAACAGCGGCTGGATCGGGCCAAAGCCGATAATCTCAGCCACAATTTGCTCAAATAAACGGTGCTTTTCCTGACGGGAAAGCACAATACTTTCCTCCACCAACACCTGTTCATACAGGGTTTGAATGTTCTTGCGAACTTCATCTACTTTAGTCACATCCATGGAGGGGTCTAATTCAGACAGCAGTCGGTTCTGCACGCGCGATTTCAGATCCATGTAAGTATCGCGCTGAGCATTCCGGCCTGTGGGGGACGTGCGCCGGGATTGCAGGTTCGAGAGCCGCGAACCACCATCCGAGGACGCCCCTGCAGCTTGTCCGCGCTGGCCCTCTTGTTCATTCCCTTGTTCTAATCTTTTTAAAAGCGACATAGGTCACTCCTTGAGTAAACCATTAATTTATCTCTATTATACAAAGAAGCAGTCATCCTTCAACTTAGATTTGTTCGGCTTCTGCTTCTTGGATCTCTTTTATCCTGGTTTTAGCAGCTTCAGCGAGGTCATAAATCCCTTTTGAAACCGGATGCGCTTTATTATCAATGATAAATGGAACGCCTCGGTCCATCGCGGGCACAACAAGCTTATCGTCAAACGGCAGGACAGCCACAACTTCATTCTTGACCAGTTCGCCAACCCGCTCAGGCTGCACTGACCGCCGCTTATCATATTTATTCATCACCAGGAAAGTTTTCTGTGCGGCATACCCCAACGCCAGGAACAAATCCAAAAACAGGCGGATATTCTTGATCGAAGGGATATCCTGTGTCGTAACCAGAGCAATCAGGTCCGACTCATCAATCGCTGCCAGGGTAATATCATCCAGGCTTGAACTGGTGTCAATCAAAACGTAATAGAACATCCCCTTCAAGAAACGGATTAACTTACCAAACTGATTGCCTGTGACCGTATCAGCCTGTTCTGGACGCGGAGGGGCAGCCAAAATTTTAACACCCGTATCCGTATGTTCCAGCAGTACATCGCTCACAAATTCAGGGTCTAATTCATCCGCCCGGATCGATAAATCTGCCAGGTTGTTTTTCGTCTGCTCATTGAAAAAGAATGAAAGGTCACCAAACTGCAGCCGGCCATCCACCACAACCACCGGTGTTTCTTCAGTGTGCAGCGCAATTGCCAGGTTCGTGGCTACCGTAGTGGAGCCAGCACCTCCCTTAGGAGCAAAAATCGTGATCGTCTTGCCAGCATAAGCCGACTGAAAAACCGACCGCGCCGCACCGGAGAAACCAGATGCTTGCGCCGACATCGTGCCGATTAATTTCGCCTTCTCTTCATGGGCCATCTCGCCAGCCCGCCCAATCGCTGAGATCAACTCATCCAAATCTGGCGGCTTGGTCAGAAAATCCCTCGCCCCAGCCAACATGGCTTTCCGCATGTAATTGGAATCACTTTGTACCGATAAAATGACGATCTGCGTGGCAGGAACCTTTTCCCGGATCCGTTCAGTAGCGGTAATGCCATCCATATCCGGCATATTGATATCCATGAGAACCACATCTGGCTTGGTCTCAATCGCTACTTTGATGGCCTCCGCGCCCGTCCGACCAACGCCAACAACCTCGACATTCGGCTCAAACTGGAGAAGTTTCTTGATGTTCTCGCGAGTTTCTGCAATATCGTCAACGATGACTACCGTTATTTTTTCAGGTTCTGCCATTCATGCACTCCAACCAATCAATAAACGATTTTTCCTACTGAATAACCGCCGAACCATCTTCTGCATCGTTCTCTAATACAGGATCTACCAACACATCAATGCGTGGCTGCGTACCGTAAGGCAACCGGACAGGAACAGGAATCTGGTATTCATCCATCAGATACTGGAGTGTGACTGCGTTGGTCGGGATGATCGAGTCATCACCAGCGGACCGCAGAGCCAGGGTAATCCTCGCCCCAGTATAGATCAAATAGTTGAGCGTGACGGCATCTTGCGGTCGCATCACCAGGGTGATGATGTCTGGGGGTTCGATGACGGGCGGAGCCGGCGCTACAGCTTCATCTTCTGGGGGTGGTTCCTCTCCTACCGGGGTTGGGGTGGCCATATTGATCGGTTCCCCATCCGCGTTCAAGATCGGGAAAGTCCCCATATTCAGCACACGCAAATTCTGCATGATCATCTGGCTAACCACACGCGGCCGCTGGGCTTCAGAGGGCACATAATAAAACTGTGTATCCAGCAAAGCATCCAATTCAGCCCGCCCCTGAATACTAGAAGTGCCGCCAGAAGACGTCTGTGCTACCTGGTTTGCAAAAAATTCACCCAAAGTGAGCGAAGCACCTTCGCTTGCCGAGATCAAGTTGGATCCTGGGGAAATCACACCAGCAGTATAGTTGGGGGTGATCGATTGGAATTGAGTATCCATATCAACAAAGGCCAGGGTCACGATAATATCTACCCTGTCACCGCGGGTCAAACCATATGCCACGGAAGAGAAGCGATTCACTGGAACAGGAAAAGCTACAAAGTCGACCGGAATCAGGCTGGCATGCTCAGAACCTAAGTCTGAGGAATCCAGGCTGTCAACCACCATATCGGAACTGATATATTCACCTTGGGTCAGGTCGGCACGAGCCAGCTTGCCCGCCACTTCTCCAGGGGATTCATAATAAAGGTCCCGCACATCCTTGACCTCGCTCAGAGGCACCTGCTGGACACTCAATTGTTCCATGTTAATTTGCTGCCCCCGCCCCACAGGCTGTATCAAATAAACTACCGGAACCGTTGTCTGGGCTTCCGTAGTCGCTTGAGCTTGTTCGGGGGTTAGTGGTTCAGCTCGGTTTTGGGTCGAGACAAAATAAATTGCTCCAACACCAACAACGAGAACCACAGCTACAAGTAAAAGCAATCTTCCAAGGCGCATACTGCCTCCTACTCTAAGTTGATTTACCTTTTCAAACTAATGTAATGATACTCTTTACACCTGAGATGTCAAGCGCACTAAAGTACCCTTACAAATTTGATAAAGTTCTCCCAAATGGGTTTGAAGTCTCCCTTTTGGAACGTGCATTTTTCTACTTCTATAAGTCTACAAGAAAAACAAGTTCTTTGCCATCTTTTAGATTTGAAAATCCGCTCAAATAACTGGGTTGAAATGGAATTGATACGAACCCACCTAACTAATATTTCGACTAATAAACCGCTTTATATTGCTGCCCCAATGTATTAAAGCGTGAAGCCCCAAAATGGGGCCTCACAGATAATTAACTTCTGGGTTTTGGTGTTATACCCTAGACTGTTTCGAGGGTGTCACCAATTTGGGAAAATACGTTACCAATGGTGGGAGCCAGGAAGTTCATGGCTACGATCACAACAATGGCGATCAAGACGATGATCAGGGCGTATTCTACCAGACCTTGTCCTTTTTCTTTCGGTGCAAATAACATGTCAATTACTCCTTTCAAAAATTTGTTTGCCTGAATGTAGGCAATTGAATAAGTGACTATATTATATGGGTTTTTCTCAAGATAGGCAATACCTGTAAGTTAACAAATTTGTTAGGGAAATGACAAAAATTGCCCAATCTGGCCTCAAATAACAATAAAATTAGATGGTGATAGTACTAAATTCCTATTTCAATCCGTTTTCCGAGAGCGCTTTTTGATCTCCTACTTATTCGACCAATTCAGCAGCCGGCAAAATCAGACTAATACGTGCCCCCTGCCCCAATGCGCTGTCTATCTCAAATTGGCCATTCAACATCTCCGCCCGGTCGCGGATCACTTTTATTCCCAATCCCTGGCCGCTGTCCACCTCAGCCTCATCGAATCCTTTGCCATTGTCCTCAACCGCAAGGCGGATAAACTCCATCCCCATATCCAGTTGAACTTTGATCTGGGAAGCCTGGGCATGGTGGATGACATTATTCAACAGCTCCTGCATGGCCCGGAAGACCATCACTTCCATATACGGCTCAATCCTTCGCTCCGAACCGCTGACCGACACCACTATATCCACCTTATTCTTCTCGCGGAAAGAATTGCAGTAACGCTTTACGGTCGGTGCAAGGCCAAGATCATCCAGCATCATCGGTCGAAGATCGAAGATGAAGTCCCGCACTTGCTGGAATGTGGTTGCCGCCGCGCTTTTCAGGCTGGATAGTTCCGCCCGGGCTTTTTCCTGATCCACCTCAAACAGCCGCATGGCGATCTCAGTCTGAAGGATGAAGTTGGAAAGTTCCTGAGCCGGACCGTCATGCATCTGGCGGGAGAGGCGTTTACGCTCGGTCTCCTGCGCCTGGATCAGCATTTCTGCCGTAGCGAAGTTATTTTCTCCGCTGCTTCCGGCGTTTCCAGACTGATCACCATCTAACGATTTCTTCATTTTCTGCAGCATGACCATATACCGGTCCAGATGATTTTGGTCACTTTGGAGTTTCTCCAATTGACCACGCATCACGACCAATCGCTGCTGGGCGTCCAATGCAGCATCATAAGCGGTTTTGATCTCTTCCTTGGGCATATCATCAAATTTGTTCTCCACCTGCTGCAAATGCATGGTAATGGTGGCATTTCGCTGACCCAATTTTTCAACTTCAACCTGGCTCTGGTCTAACATCAACGCAATTTCTTTCAACTCGCGCTGGGTATCATCAATTTCCTGCTGAATACTGTCGTGCAGATTCACAATTACATTATCAGTTCCATCGAACTCAGACATTATTTATTGCTCCTCTGCGTCTTCATCTTGTTCATAAAGTCTGACCCAACCTCGACGCAGCGCATACACTGCTGCCTGAGTACGATCTTCTACCCCTAATTTTCGTAAAATCGCCGTTACGTGATTCTTCACAGTTTGGTGGCTGATTCCAAGTGCGCTGGCAATTTCTTTATTGCTCATGCCCAAGGTAACACTTTCCAACACTTCCATTTCCCTGGCAGACAATGGATAAAAAGGTTCTCCAGGGTCACTGTATGAACGTGAGGACGAATCTGTCTTTTCAGCCAGCCAGTCTTGCACACCGTCGGCATCCATCTTCTCGCCGCGGATATAATAATAGCCTTTTGCCACAGTTCGGATAATTTCACTCAGAGTCTCTGGCTGGACATCCTTAGCGCTGTATGCATACGCCCCCACCCGCATTGCGTGAATCACCTGCTCGGTGTCATCATACGCCGTCAACAAGATCACCTTGGTCGGTAGTTTATCGATCACAACCTGCCGGGTGACCTGCTGGCCGTTCAGGCCAGGCAAATTCACGTCCAATACAGCGACATCGGGTTTGATATGATTGATGATTTCCAGTGCCCGCTCACCAGAAGATGCATGGCCGACAACATCAAAGTCCGGTTCCAACGAGAACGAGTCAATCACGCCCTGCCGAAACAACGGATGATCATCAACAACAATTATTTTAATTTTATCCATTGCGTATTCAACCTATCTCAAACAACCTGAATGAAAAGACAATAACTTCTTGAAAAAGTATAGCATAGGGTTGGGTGCGGAGCAACAAGCAGACCTCTCAGATTTACCTGCTGGACTGCAATCCCCCGACGCTTAAGGCAAACAAAGCTCCCAAGAGTACACCGCCATATTGGTATGCCCCAAACTGCGTGTGAGCGCAGAATCCGTTTGATAGATCAGCGATAAGTCCTCCACCAAGAGCGGGTACCAGTCGGGGAAAGTAACCAGATACGCCGGGCATTCCGCTTCCAGATGAGCGGCCAGCCGGGTCTCATCCCGGATGAAAGGGATGACATCCGGCGAAATCAGCCCGGCCAGGTCGATGATTTCCCGCTGGGTGAAATATCCGATTGCCCCAATGTCATGCGCCGCGATCACATCATCCGGCTCAGTGTGCTGGTTCAGCCATTTCGCCGTTTTCACCATCTCGCCGTTAATGAATTCTACATCTGCCTGATACGACTGCCCGCCAATCCACCAAAAGGCCAGCAGCAAGATTGCCATCACCACACCCCACACCCGAGAGAGCATCCAGCGCACCATACTGGAGGATTCTTTGGTGGCGAAAGCGGCAAACCCCGCCAACCCCCACAACGCAAGCACAGGCAGCACCGGAATAATGTACCGGCCGTGCTGATACGTGACCGGCAGGCGAATTGCAAACAGCCCCAAATACCCCAGCACCCACAGCACACCGCTGAGTTCAGCCCAGCGGCGTTCGCGCAGGGACAACCAACCAAATGTCAGGAAGCCGATCAGCAGCAAAGCCCCCGCTCCCGCCAACAGCGGCAGAGGCTGGCGAAGCAAGCGGACCAGCAGCGGAATCTGGCGGGTTACGGCATACTCAGCTTGTTTAGCGAAAAAGGTATTCGGCCACCAGGCCCCAGCCAGCCAGCGGTT
>Ga0102946_1000250_pt1 | contig 18843 bp, 19 predicted proteins | sample SalPon2A_A_D1_MG_FD_78209 | JGI IMG/M metagenome (GOLD analysis project Ga0102946, IMG submission 78209) | Soil microbial communities from South San Francisco under conditions of wetland restoration - Salt Pond MetaG R2A_A_D1_MG | ecosystem: Environmental > Terrestrial > Soil > Wetlands | place... | reverse complement strand
GAAGGCGGCAACAGCTACCGTGATATTGACTACGCGCTGCGCAGCTCCAATGGACAGTTGACGATATACGAAAGCGGTGACTGGCAAAACAGCGGACCAGGTCTGAACGATGGCGACGAGATATCGATCTTTGTGAGCGGCGGATCAATCGAATACCGCCTCAATGGCTCGCCGGTGTTTACGAGTAGCTACACCGGTACGCCGGACTGGTATGTGGATACCGGCTTCAAGCAGGGCGCCATCGCGTTGGAAGTTGTTGCAGAAGGCGACGCTGGCCCCGTTGAACCGCCGGACAATCTCCCGATTACCAGCTGGGTGAACCAGTCCGGTGGTGTCACAGCGTCAGGCAACGATTTGAGTTACTCAGGCGTTCCGGCGAACTGGACCAACTCCATCAATTCGGTGACGATGTCGTCGCTGGGTGCCGGCAGCGACTACACAGTAAGCTGGACAATTGATTCAAACCCGGCGGGCACAATTTGGGTGGTCGGCCTGGGCGTGACCGAGATCAATACGCAGCGCACGGACATCGACTACGGTTTCCGCAGCTCCAATGGCACTCTGCAGATCCGTATGAACGGTATCTACATGGCGCAAATTGACGCGTTGTCGGTCGGCGATGAGCTGGCAATTCATGTCAGTGGCACAATGCTGGAGTTCATGCTCAATGGCGTTGCTGTCTACACGACCACGATCAGTGGTTCGGAAGACTTCTACATTGATTCAGCCTTCAAGACTGGTGCGATCGACCTCGGTTCATTTACTTTGACTGAATAGTCGGGATCGATAGATCCGGGATTCGAAAAAGGGCTGACAGCAATTTGCTGTCAGCCCTTTCTTCGAATCGACCTGCTGAATGGCGGGCAGATCTCGGTCAGCGAGGGTTATCGGCTTCGCATATTGACCGTAATGTGTCGGTGTTCCCAGGTGTACACAGGGTTGCCAGCCTCGACCTTCACCTTGACGTTTCGGCCTTTCTGGTCTTTGTAGCGATCTTTCTTGTCACGCGGCTTGAGAGTGAATGAATCGCCATTGTGCAACAGAATCCAGACATTGCCTTGAGTTTTCGTCACGGTGCACGGGCCGGACTTCTTCTTCTTGTTCTCACCGTTCTCGCGGACGTGACAATCCGCATTCGGGCCATCACTGGCCAGTGCGGCGGGCGGCAATGAGACGGCCGCCGCAAGAGCGGTAGCAATGCAGAGTTTGGACGCAAATTTCATGATTCCTCCGTTTGTAGTTATCGATTCTGGGTAGCGCCTGACCAGTGTACTTCGAACCAATGTGGCTGGCGACCAGGGGGACAATGATGCCGACCCGTTCACAAAATTGGAAAAAAGTACATCCTACGTTATTACATTAACACGACAAATGATGTACATTTATCGAACCTCTGAGTAATAAAGTCGATTCCTGTTATGAAAATCAACCACATACGATCACTTGTTCTGCGTCTTGCGGTGACGGTTGCTTTCGTCACCGGCGCGATCGCAGTCACTGCACTTATCTGGGCTCTGCAGTGGTCGGATGGCAACAGCCCGAGTACCTATTCAGACCTGGCATGGCTGCATGCAGGGCGCGTCACTGTAAGCTATGCGCTTCTGTCGGGACTGGTGGTCGATTCCATTCGATTACTCTTCGACCTCGATTGGCGAAATGAGGGCTCTGTTGGCTTGCGAAGCAAGTAAAAGCTGATTGTTGCAGTTTGTCAGTACCCCAGCCCGAATTTTTCTCAGCCGAACACCCAATAAAATTCGCTTGTGGTCACCACTGCTGGTTCGTAACGTTGGGCTGTCGTAAAGACAACTCACTTCCGCCGAAGGGATAGCCAACCCGTCCCAGCTCGCGGAAATACTTGAACCAGTAACGATGAGCGAGCCAGGTAATTCTATGTTGACCAATGCAGAAAATAAGGCGACAGTCTTTGATGTCGCGAAGCTTGCCGGTGTTTCAATCAAGACCGTATCTCGGGTGGTCAATCGCCAGCCGCATGTCAGCGCGGCTACGCAGGCTCGTGTCGATGATGCAATTTCGACATTGCGGTATATACCAAGCGAAGCGGCCCGGTTGCTGGCAGGGCACCGCGGACTGAAAAGTCAGTAGGAAATAATCAAGCAGCTACTCGTGCCGGTTAAATGTCTGGTAGCCGGCCTTCCGAACCAGTGCATCGCGTGTCGCGTCTGCATAATCACCGGCTACCATCTCTTTCACGAGGTCGAGGAACGGGATTTGCGTCTCCCAGCCGAGCAAACGCTTCGCTTTGGACGGGTCGCCGAGCAGGGTCTCCACCTCGGTCGGTCGGAAATAGCGCGGATCAACGGCGACAACTTGCCGATTAGTATTCTGGTCTATGCCTATCTCGTCAATGCCGCTGCCGCGCCACTTGATATCCATCGATAATTCCCGGCTGGCGGCCTCGATAAACTCGCGCACTGAATGCTGTTCCCCGCACGCGATCACGAAATCGTCAGGTGCGTCTTGCTGGAGCATTAGCCACATTGCCCGGACATAGTCTTTCGCATGTCCCCAGTCGCGTAAAGAATTCATATTTCCGATGTACAGGCAATCCTGTACGCCACTTTTAATACGGGCGAGAGCGCGTGTAATTTTGCGGGTGACAAAGGTTTCGCCCCGTACTGGTGACTCATGGTTGAACAGGATTCCATTCGAGGCGTGCAGGCCATAGGCTTCGCGATAGTTGATCGTAATCCAGTAGGCATAAACTTTGGCCGCGCCATAGGGCGACCGGGGATAGAAAGGTGTCGTTTCCTTCTGCGGTGTTTCCTGCACCTTGCCGAACATTTCGGAGGTTGAGGCCTGGTAGATTCGCGTGTTCTCCTGAAGACCCAGAATACGCACGGCCTCCAACAACCGGAGCGTGCCTAATGCGTCACAATTAGCGGTGTACTCCGGGGTCTCGAATGACACCTGGACATGACTTTGTGCCGCCAGATTATAAATTTCGTCGGGTTGCACTTCCTGCATGATACGAATCAGGCAAGTTGCATCTGTCATGTCGCCATAGTGAAGATGCATCCGAACATCTTGCTCATGTGGGTCTTGATACAGATGATCGATACGATCCGTATTAAACGATGATGCACGGCGTTTGATGCCGTGTACGTCATAGCCTTTGTCGAGTAATAGCTCAGCAAGATAAGAACCATCCTGGCCGGTGATGCCAGTGATTAATGCAGTCTTCATAGTTTATGTAACCACGTTTAGAGAAAAGTAATGTAAATCCATGTTATGCATGGATAACACCGATGATGAGGTTCTGAAATGCGTTTGCCTGAGTATTAGATTTCGGTCTGCCGCTCGAGCCAGCGCGTGTGCCATGCCATCGCAAGGATGACGACAAAAGTGGCGGCGTTGGCCGGAATCTGCAGATTGAAAGCGCCAGTGGAATGAATCAGCAGGGCGATGATGGCAATGACTACACCGCAAGCGATGCCGCGCATGAATTGGTTTTGCCGTGACAGTATCGTTCTGACGGCTTGCCAGGCGCTCAGCAGCACGATGCTCGCCAGCATTCCCAGTCCTGGCAGGCCAAATTCACTGCCAAACTGCAAATAATCGTTGTGCGCGTGTTTGAATTGCCAGGACCCCACCAGGCTGGTGTCGTACATCGGATAGGAACTGGTGAAGCTGCCGGCACCCGTGCCGGTGATCGGGTAATCGCGCACGATAGCGAGCGTATCGCGCATCACGCCCGTGTGATAAACCTCTGTAACACCCGGTTGGCCGCCGGCGGTTATATCTGCCTCAGGTGTTGATCCTACTACGATAATATCGATGAGTATTACGCCGATAAAAAGTGCAACAAATTTCATGTTAAAGCGACGGACGGCGAGCGCATAGAATGATCCGGTCAACGCCAGGCCACCAATAATTGCCAGATTACCCAGGTGTGACTTGCTCAGCATTAGCGCAATGACGATGACGACGGTCGCAATCAGCAGGTAGGTCGTCAGGTCGAAACCGGTCCTGGTCAAGTTCCGTGCGCGCGTCCGCCAGTCTGCTGTTGGCGTAGTCAGCAACAGGCCGATTGCCAGCGCCAGGCACATCCCGAGATAGCTCGCCAGGTGGTTCGGATTGACAAAGGTACCGGTGACAATCCCGATGTAGTGCTCTTTTTCGGCAATAAAACCGAGTTCCATTCCGCTCAGCGTCATCACCAGGCCGAAAATTGACTGCAAGAGTGCGGAAAACACAATCACGGCTGCCAAAATTCGCAAGCGGTTGCTACGGTCGACCAATAACAATGTCAACGCAAATAACACACCATAAGAAAGCGTTCTTAATACTGCCGCCCGGGTTCCGGAGGGATCGAGACTAAGCGTGGCCTTGGTCAGTGTATGGCCGTATACCTCTGCGGCATTGGGCGATAGCCAGGAGACCCACGAGGGCGGTAACGCAACCAGTTGAAAGACTGTCAAGGCGAATATGAGCGCGAACAGCAACAGGACAGGCCAGGCCTTGCGAAATGCAGCGGTGGTACGGACCCGACCCAATGCGAACAACGCCAGCCAGGCAATTGCCAGTCCAAAGACAACAACTTCAAAGAAAGACCAGGCCCACAGCACGTTGCTCCCTACCGGGAGCGGTAGCCATAGGAGAGTCAGCAGTAATCCGAGAAACAGGTAGCGGTCGTTGCCCTCAACCGAATCGTCCTTAACGGGGCTCAATCTCTGCCCTGTAGATCAGTCGGCCGGACTCGGATCGCCACAGTCCATGTGGTGAATACCTTTGGCAGCGCTGGGACCGTCATGGTCGTTGCCGCCACTGCGACAATTGTCTACTAGCGGCCGATCCTGATTGTCGGAACTAACTGTGCTGCCGGCAAAACCCAGCCCTAGATACCGATCGTATATAACACTGCGAGCCTCGCGCCCGAGCCTGTCGCGATTGAGTTTACGGCGCGCATCGGCCGAAGCGTCATTGGCAGGGATACGCGCAGCAACTGACAAAAATTTCGTCATATTGTCATCACGATTGACAGAATCGAACTGGGCATAAACAGCGTTATCGCCGTCAAGAATTTCGGCCATGCCCGTAAGTTCCGAAGCTGCAAGCGTTGTTACACCCACGACCAGTGAGCTACAGATAATAATTTTGGATTTCACAAATTCGCCTTGGCTCGCAATCTGCGCGTCTTCGAACGTTTCAGTGCCAGCTATAAAAAGGGCTTGACGGCAGGTTCGCGCCAAGTGGTGCCAAAGTAGCAACAAATGACAGCGCTGTCAATTTAACTTGAAGAATATATTTTATGTCAAATATATGTGGGAAACACTATGCATATAGAGCTATTCGTCGTCTGACGCTTCCGCACAGAGCGCCCGCACATGGGGAAGTGGCAAGTCCGGGGAAGCGTCACTGGCGGCGCATATCTGGCGCCACGCGGCCGAGTTGCTGACCAATTGGATGGTATTTTCATGCTGACGGTGTAAGCCACGCTCGACAGCCAGGATCAGTTCGAGTCTTGCAGCCGGAGTCAGGAAATCCCAGGTTTGGCTGCCGAGATCGATTACCAGTCGTTGTGTGTCGTTCTGCCAGGGACCGAATCGTGCCGCGTTGGCAAGAGCAAAGCTGAACTCATCAGCGGCGAAATTTTCACGCAAAAAGTGCTCGAGTGCCAGGTTGCCCCAGTAGTAAGGCCAGGTAGGCCGGTTCTCGATGGCCTGATTAAAATAGGCCTCCGCGGCCTGGGCATGCCTGTTGATTTCCTCATTGCTAAGTTCGTTATTCAGCTGGCTGAGTTCGAGCTGATGCAACAACGCAAGGGCTTCAAGATACTGGGGGTTTCCTGGCATCAAGCGGTCGGCCTTGACCACGGTATCTTCGATCGCATGCCACTCTGCCGCGCTGACCTTGAATTCGACGAAACTCTTTGCTTCCAGGTAATCGATGGCGGGCCGCGCATTGAGGTCAGAAAGTCCGTTAAGTGCCGCTTTCCAGGCCGGCCAAATCAAAATTAGCGACGCTGCAGCAGCGATGACGAGGAAGTGCAACGGCGGCAGCTGCCTGTTTACCGGCATAGCATTTCAGCAAAGCGCATGGGTCTGTCTCGCAGCCGGAGAATCATGAGCTGCTGCCATCAGGCAGAGGACCGCGCTTGCGGTAGTAGCTGCTATAGCCGTCGCCCTTGCTGAAACGTGTTGTCCTGCGTTCCTTGACCTGGTTGACCACAACGCCAGTGACCGGGGCATTGAACCGCTGTAGTTGACGAAGCCCGTTCCGGACCTGACGCAACGCGGTTGTATCGGATTTGATGACGTATACGAGCGAATCCGCATGTGTGGACAAGATAGCCGAATCGCTCACTGGCAGGATGGGTGGGCTATCAATAATCACACGGTCGTAGGTGCTACGAAATTCCTTCATAAGCGTGGATACCGCTTCGGATGACAGCAGTACCTGTGGGTCAGGCGGTATGATTCCGGTGTGCAGCACGTCCAGGTTGTACTCATTGGTTTTAATGATGCAGTCCTGAATGCTTGCCTGTTGGGCTAACAGTTGGGTTAATCCCGGCTGCGTTCTGTCAAGCTGCATACTTTGCGCAACGCTGGGGTGACGCATATCTGCATCCAGCAGAAGTACCCGTTCTGCCTGGGAAAATGCCAGCGCCAGGTTCATGGCCACGGTGGACTTGCCTTCCGACTGGACGGACGAGGTCACCAGGATAACACTGGGTGGGTCATCCAGATTTGACAGCGAGATACCGGTTCGGATAGTGCGGATCGCCTCGGCGAAGCTGCGTTCCGTGTCGTCGTTCAATGCCAATCCAACCCGCTTGCTCGCCTCGACAGACAGTAATGGCAACAAGCCCAGCAACGGCAGCCCGATCTTTTCCTCAACGTCTGACGATCCGTGGATCGTGTTGTTAAAGAGCTCGAGCACGTATGCGACGCAAACACCGCCCAACAGGCTGAGTATGAAAGCCAGGCTGACTGCGAGCTTCTTGTTGGGTTTGAACGGCGATCGGGGCACGACAGCCGGCTGCACGACGCGCGCAAGCTCCGACTGCAGGTCGCCGGTTTGCGCAGTTTCACGCATGCGATTGTAGATTAATTCGTATAACTCGCGATTCGTATCGACTTCGCGTTGCAGACTGGCCAGGTTGGAACCCTTGCGACTGACTTCCTGGTACTGCTGCTTCGCACCCGCCAGTTCGGCTTCCAGTGCCTCGACTTCATCCTGTGCAGCAAGATATTCAGCAGCGACGCCTCCGGCAACGTCGATTTGCTGCGCCTGGAGATTTTGTGTCGCCTCAGCCAGTTCAGATTGGGCCGCTATCATCGTTGGATGCTTCGGCCCATAGCGTTTGCCGAGTTCGGCGACCCGCTGTTCGGCGAGCGCCTGGATCGATCGAAATTGCTGTACGCTGCTGTTTTCCAGGATGGCGGGCACACTTTCGATGGCTCCTGACTCGCCGCCATAGACCTGCAAGTATGCGATTTTCGTTGCTGATAACCTGCGCCGGGCATTAACCAATCGAGTAGTAAGATCGTTAATTTCCAGGTTAGGCAAAGCCTGGTAGCCCTGCACATCGATCAGCTTTTCCTGCTCGCGGAATGCCTGCAATGCCGCTTCGGATTCCTGCAGGTTTTTGCGCAGCTCTTCGACCCGATCGCTCATCCAGCTCGATGCCGACCGCGTCGCTGACGTCCGCACTTCGAGAATGCTCTCGATATAGGCAGCCGTATGTGCATTAGCGTAGGCTGCCGCCCGTCGCGGATCTTCAGACTGATAATTAATCTCAATAAGCTGGGTGCCTCGAACCGGCTGTATCCACAAGCCTGCCAGGTAGTTATCGATATCCGCTTCGCGTCGATCAAAGTCGACTTCGCCACCCGGAGGTTCAGGCGACTCCAACGGCAATAGCGATCGCCAGTTGAAGCGGAACTTTTCCAGGCCGGAAGGAGGTACATGCTCTGGCGCGCCAACAGCGTCGATGACTTTCGCTGCAATCGGGCGGGAATACAGTATCTCAGCCTGCGTGTTGTAGTAGTCCTGGCGACGCGTATCGACACCATAGATCTCTTCGATTGAGACCACGTTCGCCTGGTAAGGCTGTATATGGACGAGAGCTGTAGCGCTGTATACCGGCGTTATCGAAAAGACGATCAGTGCGGTAACAATTGTTACGAGAAGGGCCAATGACAACACCAGCCATTTTCGACGAGCTATCGGGCTCCATATCCGTTGCCAATCGATGCCGTCGTCGTCCAGTTCCCAACCTTCATACATCGGCATTCCTCAGAAAAAACTTTGTGGCACGGTGATTACGTCACCGGCTCGGACCGGATCTGACATTCTGATTTTGACTTCAGCGCCGGACGGGTCATTGGCACGTTTGACCACGATCTTGTTACGCGCTGCCCGCGGGCTCAGGCCGCCAGCCAGCGCCAGCGCTTTTTCGAGCGTCAGTCCCGGCTGGTAGGCATACCCGCCGGGACGATTCACTTCGCCATTCAGAAAGAACTGTCGATACTGTTTGATGGAGACCGTTACATCCGGGTTAATCAGGTAATCGCCGCGCAACCCGTCTGCGATGCGTTGTTCCAGTTCGGGCATCGTCAATCCCGCTACCTGAATCTTACCGAGAAAGGGATAGTCGAGCGCTCCGTCATCGCTCAGTGTGAACTCGACACTAAGGTCGGGCTCCCCGAAAACCGAGATAGCAAGCTGATCGCCCGGACCGAGCACGTACCCGACCGGTTGTTGCGCAGACGCGAGCGGGGCGAGCACGATGAGCAGAATCGCGATCAGTGACCGCGAAAACGTTTGGATTTGCATGGAAGTCAGGTTTCCTTTGTCATTCCAGAGCCTAGCACTAATTACCAAGGGTCACGCCAATACTGAACAAGTCACCGTCGTAGATGAGGCTATCGAGGTTACTGTCGCGTGAGCGCCAGGCATAGCCGGTTTGCCAGCTAACAAGACGCCCCTGTTTAAAGCGGACGCCCACGCTCACCTCATTAAGGTCCTGGTCCCGCGGTGCACCGATAAAATTGTAGTCACTCTGTGTCCAGCCGACCACGGATTGCCAACGGTCGTTAAATTCATGCGTCCAGGCCACTGAGAAAGATTTTGTATCGACAAATGCGGCCTCACGGGGACTCTCCTCGTTGACGCGTGACGTTGAAAAATCAAAGTATGAGTATTGCCGGGGCGCCCAGCGAATATTGATGTCCCAGCTGGGATTCGATGTGCTTTCACGGCTTGGGTCGTCAAAACGTCGCTGTTCCACGCCCACGCGGATTGTGCCCGCGGTCTTGGCAGTTGCTTTCCAACTGAGGCCAATCAAGTAACGCCAGTCATCACTGTCCAGGCTGGCCTCGCCCGGCTGCGTCTTGTCGAACTTTGTATCCAAAAACATCGCATCGAAGGTCACAGTGGTGCGCCGATGAAAAAGCACCGAGATGCCAGCACCGGCAGATTGCGTCTTGTAGTCAAAAAACTGGGTTCGCTCGAGGTTATTCGTGTAATCGAGTTGGGTTCCGCCGATGCTAAAGCGCAGTCGTCCACGATTTCCGTCCGCACCGTATTGGAGTCTGCCTTTCCAACTATTTCGGTCGAACTGATCAGGTTCGGCGGGAAACGACGGTGATTCGGGATCGATACCAGCCGTTTGGTAACTACCGCGATCCCAGTGGCCTTTTTCGGTCGTCAGTCCTAGGTCAAATTGCATGCGGTCACTGAGCTTGAACCTCGCGAGTCCCCCCAGCAGGTGATCGGCGTAATTATCATCGGAGTCCGCGAAATAGTAACCGTAATTTCCGCGGTAGCTGAGCACATATTGCTGCTGCGCCGGAGCCGAACTAAGCACAATGACCGGCGAAAGCGTGGCAATCCACGATGCAATCACCGTCGAATTTGTATCGTAAATATTGGAGTCGTAGTCGAAACGTACCCCGAGGCTCGGGTTAAAAGCTTTCGTATTTTCAGGAGGTTGCTCGCTTGCCGATCCGACCTGGAACATGCCTGACAGGAGCACGGCTGCCGAAGACGACAAAGCAAGCCTCGCAACAGCGGAGTATCTATCAAACCGAAAAATGAGCGGAACCCGACGGGTAAAGTAGGTGGATAGCAAAGATTATATTGACAGCGCTGTCATTTGTCGAGTAAGTTGCCCTCAGGATCGAGTGACTTAACCCTTAAGTCCGGCCTGTCGCGAAGCAGAGTCTCAAAGATAAACGCGGCTCCATTTATCAGGAGGTCGCCCTCTGCGGGTTTAATTAAAGCGTGATAGGCACACCCGTCTTCGCCGCCGTGGCCTTGCTGGCTTTTGTCGGTAGCTACATCGCACTGTGCACATTCAGGCTGGTCGCGATTTTGGTGAGGCTGGTGGACGTGGCTGGAACACTGAAACACCACAAAGGCGCAGTTCCTCTGGTTGGTGGACTAGGCATTCTTGCCGGCTATCTGCTGGCGCTGGGCGTTTACCCCGTTTTCTTTTCAGAAAACTCTTACTTCCTGATCGCCAGTGCGTTGCTCGTGATCACCGGTACCCTAGACGATCGCTTTGTCCTGAGTCCTGCTTTGCGCCTCGTCGTTCAGCTCGTCGTCGCATTGACCGCTGTTTTCGGCGCCGGCTTAGTTGTAGAGACAATTGGCGCGCCGTTCTTTAGCGGTGCTATAGAAATGGGCTGGCTCGCTGTTCCCTTTGCAATACTGGTATTTGTCGGCGGTATCAACGCATGGAACATGATTGACGGCATTGATGGGCTCGCTGCGGTACTCGCATTTATCGCCTTGTCCTGCATGCTGGCAATTGCAGTGGCCGCATCGCCGCCTGTTCAGGCGAGCCTGATTGCGCTGTTGTGCGGGATTGCTGCATTCTTCCTTTTTAATCTGCCGGTGTATGGCCTGCATACACACCGTACGTTTCTTGGCGACGCGGGCAGCATGTTCCTGGGCCTGGCGATCGTCTGGCATGCGCTGGTACTCAGTCAGGGCCCAACTGCGGTTATGTCGCCAATCACCGCGCTTTGGTTCGTCGCTATGCCGGTATTTGATGTTATTACAACGACGCTGCGTCGCGTGCTAAGGGGTCGGTCGCCGCTGGCCGGTGACCGGCAACATCTGCACCACTTGTTACAGGACCATGGTCTGTCAACGCGACAAACACTAATTACTATTTCGATCGCCGCACTGTTATGCGGCGCAATAGGCCTTGCCAGTCATTTCGCTGGCGTTGCTGAAAGCCCGATGTTTGCACTGTTCGCATTGGTTGGCGCCGCGTACTTCACCTGGGTTCGACGCCTGTCAAAATCGGCGTCGCAGGCTGCGCCTGACGCTAGCAAGATTGAGACGAGCCAGTAACCCCTGATTTTGACTTATGTCGAATAGTTGGCGCACTTTTCTGAAGAATGTATTCACGAGCCAGGGGACTGCGGGAGGCTGCCATGCGTGCTAGCACACACCCGGACTGGTTTGCAGTTTATACGAAGCCTCGACAGGAGCAGATCGCGCTGGCCAATCTGGAAGCACAGTCATTTTCATGTTTCCTGCCGATGATCGAGCAGCCGCATCGGCAAGGTGGTGCCCGAAGAAAAATCAGGTTTGAACCGCTATTTCCCCGTTACCTCTTCGTGCATGCGTCACCCGAAACTCAGAGTATGGCAACGGTGCGCTCGACGCGTGGTGCAGTGGGGTTGATTCGCGCTGGTCACCAGCTGATCCGGATCAATCCGTCAGTGATTGCTGACATCAGATCTCGCGTCGATCCGGATACCGGCTGCATCCCTGTTGAGCCGGTCTGCCTGAGAGATGGCGACAATGTTCGTGTATTTGGTGGGCCACTGGCTACTTTGGAGGGTGTCTTTAAGGAACATCGCGGTCAAACGAGATCGCTATTGCTCCTCGAAATTCTCGGCCAGGAAACGGCAGTTGAAATCGACCGGAGCCTGCTGCAGCGAGTTAGCTGAGTAGTGCAGGTCACTGTTGCCTATGCGGCGCCGACAGGCACTGCAGGGCGGTAGCGTGGCCAAAGCCGAATTTAAGGGTTCAGAAATTTATTGCGATGATCAATTCAGAATCGAAGCAACCTAACTCAATAAAAACCGGATGAAGATCTCGGTGATAACGGTTTGTTTCAATGCGGCAGCGACCATATCGGACGCGATCGATTCAATTCGCTGTCAGGATCATCCCGATATCGAGTACATCGTCGTTGACGGTGGCTCAACGGATGAGACGCTTGCCATCATTGCACAGAATCGGGACATAGTTTCCGTTCTTATTAGCGAACCGGATGAGGGGATATACCACGCCGCCAACAAGGGCATTGATGCATCAACCGGCGAGTTCATCGGAATGCTTAACGCTGACGATTTTTATGCTGATAATCAAGTTCTAAAAGATGTGGCAAAGGCGGCCGTTGAAGGAACAGATGCTGTGTACGGGGATCTGCATTATGTTGATCGATCTCATCCGGAGGTCATCCGGCGAAACTGGGTATCCGGTTCCTATGACAGGCAAAAGTTTCTCCGGGGCTGGATGCCCCCACATCCCACTTTCTTCATTAGCCGGCGTGCTTATGATAACTACGGCAAATTTCGCATGGACTTCAAATCGGCTGCCGACTATGAGCTCATGTTACGTATGCTGTACAAGCACTCCCTGACGCCGAATTACGTGAACCGGGTTCTGGTCAAGATGCGTGTGGGAGGGCAGAGCAATAGATCGCTCGCTAACCGAATAAAGGCGAATAGAGAAGACAGGAAGGCCTGGACGATTAACGGACTCAAGGCCGCCTGGTATACGCTTTACCTCAAGCCGCTGTCCAAACTGAATCAGTATTTCAATTAAGGCCCGAAATCGAATGAACAAGAAGCATGTATTGGCCATTATTCCGGCACGTGGAGGGTCAAAAGGACTACCAGGAAAGAATATCAGGCCGTTTGCAGGGAGGCCCTTGATTGTTCATTCCATTGAAGCAGCGTTGAATTGTTCACTCATTACACAAACGGTCGTCTCCACCGACGACGACCGTATTGCCGAAGTCGCCCGGGGTCACGGTGCGGAGGTTGTCAAAAGACCGGATCATCTGGCGGCGGATACGTCCCTGGTGATCGACGCAATGAAACACGCAGTGCTTGCCGTTGAGGAGCAACAGCGAGATGGGGTTGATTTTGTGCTGCTACTTGAGCCGACCTCGCCATGTCGCAGGCCGGAGGATGTTCAGCGCTGCGTACAGGTTTTGCTTGACGATAAAGCAGACAGCGTAGCCACTTTCACGGATGCCCATGTCTCTCCGAACAGGCTTTGGCGGGTTCTGGATGACCGCGTAGAACCGTATATCGAAGGGGCGATTCCGTGGTTGCCAAGGCAGAAGCAACCGCGGGCCCATGAGCTCACGGGCCAGGTATATGGATTGAGTCGACGGATTCTTTTTGAGAAGGAAGATTCAATCGCGCTATTACTGGGCAGGAAGTTTGCGGTAGTTACGCCAAGAGAGACCGCCCTGGACATCGATACAGAGCTGGACTTCATGATTGCTGAAAAAGTCATGGAATATTTTCAGGATGCGAGCAAGGGTCACTAGAGAGCGGATGTCATCAATACAATGAAATCACTTACAGAGCTATTCAGTCTGCAGGACAAAACCGTATTCATAACGGGGGGCGCGGGTCACCTCGGCACCGCAATGTGTCAGGCGCTTGCTGAACTCGGCGCAAACATAGTAATCGGTTCGAGGAATGTGGAAAACGGCGAAGCCGCGGCTCAGGCACTATGCGAGCAGTTCGGCATTGATGCGTTGGGAGTGCAGCTGGATATTACGGACCCGGATAGCGTGGAAGCTGCTCTGGTAGCCGTCGAGAAGCGGCACGGTCGACTGGATATCCTGATCAACAATGCATGGTCCGGGAAAAAGAACTCATTCGAGTCCATAAGTATGGACGATTGGCGGTACGATATTGATGTCTGCCTGAATGGCGTGTTTTATACGGTCAAAAAGGCGGCTCCTTACCTGAAGCAGAACAAGGGTGTGATCGTCAATATCGCTTCCATGTATGGTCATGTGGCGCCGGACTACAGAATGTATGCAGGTACAGATCACGCCAATCCGCCCAGCTATGGTGCGGCCAAGGCCGGCGTAATTCAGCTGACGAAATATCTCGCAAGTTTCTTGTCGCCTGACGGTATCCGGGTAAATGCAATCAGTCCTGGACCATTCCCGTTTGCTGACATCGTCAGCAATACCGAGTTTATGGATGTGCTGAGATCAAAGACCATGCTGAATCGCCTGGGAAACCCGGAAGAACTAAAGGGGGTTATTGCGCTGCTGTGTTCTGATGCATCGAGCTACATGACAGGCCAGAATATTTGCGTTGATGGTGGTTGGGCGGCGTGGTAGGTCCGATAAAGCTGGGCATGGTCGGAATTAACGAAGGGAACGGCCATCCATTCTCCTTCTCGGCAATCATTAACGGCTATGACGATGCAGGTATGAAGGCGTCCGGGTGGGATGTCATCTACGATTATCTCCAAACCCGGACAGCAACAGATTTCGGTTTTGAAGAAGTTTACGTCACGCATGCCTGGACTCAGGATCCCGAGCAGACAAAAATACTGGCCAGGGCGTCCAAAATTCCGAATGTCGTTGTGGAAATTGGCGATATGGTCGACGAAGTGGACGGCGTCATCATCGCGCGGGATGATTTCGAAACGCACTTTCCGCTAGCGCAGCCGTTCCTTGAAAAAGGCAAGTTTGTATTTATCGACAAGCCGTTGAGTCTGGATGTCGAGGAACTTCGGTATTTCCGCAAATTCTTGGAACGTGGTCAGCTCATGTCCTGTGCCGGAGGGCGCTATGCCCGTGAGCTGGATGAGCTCAGGCAGGATATCGACAATTTCGGCGAGATGAAGCTGATCCGGGGTACGGTCGTAAACGGGATGGCAAAATACGGTGTGCATATGCTCGACGGAATATTCAGCGTGACGGGGTTCCATGTCAAAAGCGTAAACTGTATCCAGGCGAAGCATTCCTCGGCAATGATAAGAAACACCGACGGATCACTAATTTATATAGATGCGCTGGGGCCTGCGCCAAAGACATTGCAGTTCGATTTCTGGAGCGACAAAAAGCGCTTTCATGCTGAAGCCAATGACAATTTTTCCATGTTCCGGCGACTACTTGCAGATTTTATTTTGATGATGAGGTCCGGTAAACCGACGGTGGATCCGAATCTCGTCCTGGATACGATGAAAGTTCTGATAGCTGCTGACCGCTCCTGTAGCGAGAATCGCGAGATCGATATCGATGAAATTGTCATCTGAACTGAAGGACAAAACAATCGTCATTACCGGCGGGGCAGGCCTGATTGGGAAGGCTTTTGTGAGAGAGGTGGTGCGCAACGGCGGAACCGCGATCATCGCGGATGTCGATGCGGATACTGGCAATACGGTAAAAGATACGCTATCTGCGGAGCTGAATACCGATAACATCGAATTCGCAGCAGTCGACATTACCAGTAAAGAATCTGTTCGAAATCTGCTTGACAAGGTGCGCGAAAAGCACCCGGTCATCGATGGGCTGGTAAACAATGCTTATCCACGAAACGACCATTATGGTCGAAAGTTCGAGGAAGTTACCTACGAGGACTTTTGTGAAAACCTCAATCTGCATTTGGGCGGCTACTTCCTGATGTCTCAGGAAGTAGCCGCGATCATGGTCGAGCAGAACAAGGGCGTCATCGTCAATATCGCGTCCATCTATGGCTTCATGGCGCCGCGATTCGAATTGTATGAGAACACAGGCTTTACCAGCCCTGTCGAATACTCCGCAATCAAAGGCGGATTGCTAAGTCTCACCAAGTATCTTGCCTCATACCTGGGCAAGCACGGCATCAGGGTGAATGCCGTTTCGCCGGGTGGTGTACACAATAATCAGTCAAGTTCATTCGTTACGGAGTATTCCAAGAAGGCAATTATTGGCAATCGGATGGCAGAGCCCGATGACCTGGCAGGTGCCGTGGTTTTTCTGCTCAGCGATGCCTCACGCTATGTGACAGGACAAAATATTGTTGTAGACGGCGGTTGGAGTATCTAGGCGTGCCCCGGTTTATCAATTCTTGAAAAGACAAACTATGAAAAACAAGATAGCAAAGACTTTATGTGAGTGGGGCTTCTGCGATGAGGCGGCTATTGAAGAATTCTATCCGCAAGTCAGGGACAGGGATGACATCGCTGTTCTGAAGTGTAAGAAATCAGGGCTGATTTTTACGTCCACCTCAGAACACATGAATCTGTCGCACTATGAAGAGAAACATGAGTTTCCTCACTACTGGAAAGAAGACGACAGAGAGAAAGCTCTGGTCGATTCGTTTGAAGACGACTCACGCAGAAAAGAACAGTTCCTGCCGCTGATTAGCAACAAGAATTGGGTGGACGTAGGCACGGGGGCAGGTGGTGTGCTTGATTTGCTCAAACCTTATGCGAACAAGGTCGTCGCTGTAGAGCCACAGCAAAGGGCGTTAGATGCCTTACAGAAGATCGGTTATGAGGCGTACAGCGATATTGCAGATGTGCCTGACGACGAGTTCGATGTTGTTACTCTTTTTCATGTGTTTGAACATCTGACTGATCCGCTCGATTTACTGAATATTGCGTTCGGGAAGCTCAAGGTTGGCGGCAAGATAATTATCGAAGTCCCGCATGCGAACGATTTTCTGTTTTCTTATCTTGATCTGGAAGAGTTCAAGAAATTTACGTTCTGGAGTGAGCACCTCGTGTTGCACAATCGTGGGTCGCTAACAACATTCCTCGAGAAGGCAAATTTCAGTAACATCGTTATCAGCGGATACCAGCGCTACAACCTGGCCAATCACCTGCATTGGCTGAAAGAGAAGAAACCCAGCGGGCACATCAAATGGAGCATGCTTTCGTCGAATCAGCTCGACACGGCCTATTCAAATATGCTGCAAGCAATCGACATGACAGATACCTTGATTGCGATCGCCGAAAAATGAGTGCCTGGTGAGCGGTGTTGATGGTTTTGCCTGAGCCACAAACGTGACCTCACATCGCCAGGTATTTCGCTCCAGCGCAGTTATCGGCGGTTCCTCGGCGATCAATATGGTTATCAGCATCGTCAAGGTCAAGGTGCTGGCCTTGCTGTTGGGACCGTCCGGCGTTGGGCTCATGGGTCTGTATCAGAACATCATGGGCATGACCGCGACTCTTGCCGGATGTGGAATCGAAAGCAGCGGAGTCCGGCAGGTGGCATCGACTGCGGATGAGGCAGAAACGCTGGCCACTGTCAGACGATCCATCTGGTTGGCCAGCCTCGTGTTGGGCGTCTCGGGAATGGTGATCTTGTGGTTGCTTCGGGAATCGATGTCCCGCTGGGTATTTGGCGATACCGTTCACACCCAAGAGGTAGGTTGGTTAGGTTTTGGTCTGTTACTGACTCTGCTCGCCGGATCACAGATCGCATTGTTGCAGGGTTTACGTCGTATCGGTGACCTGGCGCGGATTAGCATTATCAGCGCTATGGTCGCCGCAGTTGTAGGAATACTCGCAGTATATTATCTCGACGAGAGCGGTGTACTATGGTTCGTTCTCACGGCACCGGCCGTAAATTTCATTGTAGCCAGCTACTACGCGGCGCGCGTACCGTCTATTGAGTCAGCGTTCGACCTGCTGGCAATCAAGAAGCAATGGCAGGCCTTGCTCAAACTTGGCATACCACTTATGTCTGCTGCCCTAGTAACTCTGGTTACGCAGCTTGCCGTGCGCTCGATCGTGCTACGCGAATTGGGGTTGGATGCCAGCGGCTACTTCCAGGCGGCGTGGGTTATTTCCGTGACCTATGTTGGTTTCATATTGAACGCCATGGCGATGGATTATTACCCGCGTTTGACAGCAGCAATAAACGATCGCATCCAGGCCAGAAAGCTTGTCAATGAGCAGGCTGAAGTGGCTCTGCTGCTCGCCGGGCCGGTATTCCTCGCAATGATCACATTTGCACCGTGGGTCATTAGTTTGCTCTACACGCAGGGATTCGGGCTTGCAGCAGATTTGCTGCGGTGGCAGGTGCTTGGGGATATCCTGAAGCTCGCCGGTGCGCCGATTGTTTTTATCTTTCTTGCCACTGGCCGCGGTGGCATCGCAATCGGTATCCAGTGTATCTGGAGTGCAGCCTACCTGGGTGCATTGTCAATCGGCGTGAAGGAAGTAGGGTTGGTGTTGGCGGGCGTTGGATTCTGGGTCGCTTACCTGACCTATTTTGTGGTAGTGACGCTGGTTGCCCGCAAAACATTCGGGTTTAAGTTGGCACATAGAAACTGGGTGGTCATGCTGTTGCTGTTGCTCACAGGAGGTCTTGTAATTTACCTCGCTTCGCAGTCACTTGTCTTAAGCTATACGGCAGGACTGCTTGCGACCGTGACGGCCGGTATCTACAGCTTGCGCAGGCTCGATCATTTGATCGACCTGGCAGGCTGGTTGCGATTGAGGTTTCTGTAATTTCGATAAAATATCGCAGCGAAATAGATGGATTACGCGCGGTAGCTGTGATTCCAGTAATACTTTTTCACGCTGGATTCGTAACATTCGGCGGAGGTTTTGTTGGAGTCGACGTTTTCTTCGTAATCAGCGGTTACCTGATTACCTCAATTATTATTTCAGAAAAGGAGCGCGGGGAGTTTTCTCTGGCTAATTTCTATGAGCGGCGTATCAGACGCATTCTGCCCGCGCTATTTTTTGTCATGCTCGTGTCGTTGGTTTTTGCGTGGTTGTGGCTGCTGCCGACTGACATGGTGTCGTTTTCACAAAGCCTTGCAGCCGTTTCCACGTTTTCTTCCAACATGTTCTTCTGGCGGACTTCAGGTT
>Ga0102946_1000249_pt1 | contig 18863 bp, 14 predicted proteins | sample SalPon2A_A_D1_MG_FD_78209 | JGI IMG/M metagenome (GOLD analysis project Ga0102946, IMG submission 78209) | Soil microbial communities from South San Francisco under conditions of wetland restoration - Salt Pond MetaG R2A_A_D1_MG | ecosystem: Environmental > Terrestrial > Soil > Wetlands | place... | reverse complement strand
TATTTCGACACACTGACGCAGGTCATCGGTGGCGGACAGTCATCCCTGTCTGCCCTGGAAGGATCGACCGAAGAAGAGCAGTTCCTGAAAACGGGATAGAACCTTGGTCGCGGCCAACAGTCCGCTCCTACAAGACGTTTGATTGGGGGGAATGGGTCGCGGCTAACAGTCCGCTCCTGCAATTTTCTGTGGGAGCGGCTTCAGCCGCGACTCGCTTGTAGTTGGCCTTTAAATTTCACTAATCCGCAGACAAAAAAAGCCTGGGCCCGAAATGGACCCAGGCTTTTCGGAAAACGCCTGACTATAAAAGGTCTACAACGAGGTAGAGCACCAGGGTCAGCAACAGACCCATATGAATCACGCCTTTCACACTGGTCAATGGCCCTTGTTTGCCCACCATTCCGTTCACCTGTAGTGCCAGAACGATGGCAACAGATACGACCTTGGCCACTGTGCTGGCGGTCATCAACTGCGCAAGGTGAACACTGGATGCCATGAAAAACAGCATCGGAATCGAGAACAGGGTATTGGTGCGCGATGCCAGGCCTGCTTTAGCCAGAGCTCCGGCCGCCCTGGGGTCGGCTTCGCCGCCCTCTGCAGCCTTATTGGCCGAGGCAATGACAATTTTCTGATTGGGCCAGATGATCAGCCATACATTCAGGAACATGAGTGTTCCAAGAATGCCGCCGAGCAGGATGCCCCAGCCCATCAGTTGCTTGATGGCTAAAAGCGCAACTCCGCTGAGGAAGGTTAACATCGCACCCCATCGGAACCACCACAGGGCCCGCGGCACCAGTTTCCGGATGGCGTCTGATTTGGACGAACCGTCGGCTTCCTTGAAATACTCTCCCTGGACAAAATTGAAATACCAGAGCAGGCCGATCCAGGCCACTCCGGCCAGAATGTGAATCCATCTAAAAATAAAAGCCAGGCCATTGCTTTGCAGAAGTGCAAGTTCCACGTTTTCTATCTCCCGTTTCCCAGTTTTTACAGCCAGCACATTTTGTGACTGCTTAGCCCGATAGGGTACACCCCATGGGTATCGATCAACAAAAATTCATTGCCGGGCTAGTTCGGCAATTCAGACGCATCCACTGCCTGGCCAAAAAACAGGGCGTTGAAAAAGAGCCTTTCGCTGCCCCGCCAGAAGCCACGGAACAGGGGTGTGTTTGCAAAACGAACAACCAGGCCATCTCCGCGCTTTTCAGCGATCACTGCAGGGCCCGAAGAAAATTCTTCAAGTCGCTCGTCGCTCACATAACCGGCAAGAAGGGGGGTTTCTGAATAACGTACCGGTGTTGAATAGGGGTTTTCACTGGGCTTCAGAATCGTGGTGCCCCGGCGCATGATGGGAAGGACATTTCTCGGAAAACCAAAAGCCAGGGGATGCGAGGTATCAAGAACCGTTCCTACAATTGCTCCGCCGATAGCCAGCCGGGCACGGTCGTCGTCAAGCGAGCCATATGGCCTGGATCCGGTTAATTCTGATTCCGGCTCGCCCTGGTTTTCTGTTTCGACCTGTGTCGCACAAACCTCGGGATCATCTTCGAAACACATGCCTTCGACCCATGTCGCGCCACCACCGATGGCGATGACGATTCCGCCATCCAGTGCCCACTGGCTAATCGACTCAAGCAGGGCCGGGTCAGCGTCATCGTAACTGCCATTTGGAAGAATGATGTGGGAATAATCCGACAATGAGACACTTGCCAACCGTTCCTTTTCGACAATTGGTGTTGCAACGCCGACACGAAAATCCAGGGCAAACCAGGCCTCACCGAAGTCGTATTCGCCGATGCCCTCGCCCCCAACCAGTAAAGGATTGACGGGTCTGACGGGTTTGAAATTCTCAGATCCGAAATCCGGACCCACTGCGGTGATCGTCTGCGTGGCCGAATGGATGGCAAGCCCTGACAAAGAGGCATCCAGGAGCGTTGCATTAACCACGGGCAAAACGCTTTCGTCCTGGGTATTGGGTTGTATCAAGAGTGTTCCCGACTCGAAACCGGCAAGGCCGGCCGAGGTCTGGACTGAAAACGGTTTGATGGCAGTTCTGACCCGGGCGCCTTCCTGCAGCAGGGCCTGTAGAAGCTCGGCTGCACCCAACTGGTTCCAGGGGATCAGCCAGCCTGCAGCATCTTCTGCGGGAGGAAGCCCGCTTGATGACAAGGTTGGAACGTCGGTGCCCGGCGCCTGACGAACTGTCGCAAAAGGCAGGTTGTATGCAAGTGGCATGGTCCATGCGGAAACATCGTAGAAAGTCTCATCCTGGAAGCTGGTACGCATTTCCATCATTGCTTGCAGCAAACCGAACTGGCGTTGGCGCGCCGGTATGAACCAGGCCCCACCTGGTTCAAAAACCAGATCCCCCGCTCGGACAGGTTCACTGATTGCCTCGTATTCAATGTCGTGCATGGAAAGGAGATCAAGAAAAGCCTGGGCTCGTGCATGGTCATTATCATCACCAACCACCCAGCCGGTGAACCCGATGCGTTCCGCGGCACTGAGCTTGTCACGATAAAATGCCCGTTGATAATTTTTCAGGCGGTCCCGCAGTTCCCAGCTTCCCTGAAGTGTGGACAGAGAAACCCTGAACTGGTTGGCAACGGCCATTTGAAAAGTCTCTATGCCATTGCTTGTCGCCAGGGCCTGGCCACCGATGGCCCGTTGTTCAAACAGGATGCCGATGCTGCCATTGATGTCGGGATAGGTTGATCCTTTTCCGAAATAAAAATCATCGTAGGCTTCTTCCATGAAAATCGGCTGCCCGATATTTTCCAGCGCTTCGGCATGAAAGACTGCCAGCGCCCTGGTGAGTTCGATGTTGCCCTGGGGTGTGAGCGGGTTCTGCCTTGAGGGCACCCCCGGCTGGAAGAAAAACCCCGGATGGCCACCCTGCTCATGGTGGTCAGTCAGTACATGCGGCCGCCATTGCTGAAACTCGGCCATGCGAGCGCGTGACTCCGGATGAACCAATGGTAACCAGTCGCGGTTCAAATCAAACAGGTAATGGTTGGTGCGCCCTTCCGGCCATCCCTGGACATATTGCCTTCTCGCAGGATCGGCCACCGGAACCTTGCCGGCATTGCTGTTTATCCAGCTGGCATTTCGGTTGAGGCCATCCGGATTGAGGCTCGGGTCAATCAATATGATGCTGCCGTCCAGGATCTCTGTCACCGCATCTGAGCGAGCGGCAGCCAGGTAATAAGCAACCAGCATGGCAGCGTTGCTGCCACTTGGTTCATCGCCATGAACGCTGTAACCGAGCCAGACCACCAGGGGTGCATCCGGATCACCATTGATGTGGGCCTGACGCATTGAGTCAACGCGATCCGCATTGTCTGCAGAAGTGATGGTCAGCAGGACTGTCGGGCGTTGTTCGTGGCTGTACCCGGTAACTTTCAGCGACACGCGCTCTGAGCTTTCGGCAAGCTCATGCATGTAAGTCATTAGCTTGTCATGGCTGACGTGCCAGTCACCGACGTTCCATCCCAGGACTGACTCCGGAGTCGGAATGGCAGGGTCAGGGTCAGCATCAGCCGGCAGGTATTCTGATGCATTGCGAGGTGCTGCCAGCCCGGTTCCTGTTATTGTCAGGCAAATCGCCAGGGTAAAATATCTAATTGCGGTCATCTCTTGTCCGTTGTTCCGGGCACGGTAACCGCACATTCTATCCAAAAGCCTGAGCGGAAATTCTGCGGACATGGCATGATGCGAATTATTCGAGCCTTTCGCCACCAAAATCCCGGGATAAAAATTTACAGATGACGTTACTGCAGGTCATTGTCCTTGCTCTGATTCAGGGGCTGACCGAATTCCTGCCAGTTTCAAGTTCGGCGCACCTGATTCTCGGCGGGCTTGCTTTTGGCTGGCCGGACGAGGGGCTGGTTTTCGATGCCGCTACTCATCTTGGAACATTGATAGCGGTATTGATTTACTTTCGAAGAGATCTTCGCAGGATGGTGATGGCCTGTTTGCGTTCACCAACAAAGCCAGAGGATGTTCAGCAGCGGAGGATGGTTGGATTGCTGGTGTTAGCCAGTCTGCCAGTGCTCATGATCGGCTTTCTTGAAAGTGATTTTATTTCTACACATCTTCGCGACGCTCGTGTAATCGCCTGGGCAACCATTATTTTTGGCCTGGTCCTATGGTGGGCGGATGCTCGAGGGCCGAAAGACCTGGCAGTAGACAAAATGACAACACGTCATGCGCTGCTGATTGGCCTGGCCCAGGTGCTGTCTTTAATTCCCGGCACGTCACGCTCCGGGATCACCATCACGGCCGGGCGACTGCTTGGCCTTAATGCGTTTGAAGCGGCGCGCTTTTCTTTCCTTCTTTCCATTCCTGTCATCGCGGCCGCCGGAGCATTTGGTGCTTTGCGCGTCTGGACAGGGGCTACCGCTGTGATTTGGTCCGAATTCTGGCTTGGTGCGGCTCTGGCCGCCATCGCCGGCTGGATTTGCATTGCTGCATTCCTTGCGCTGGTCAAACGTATCGGGCTGGTGCCGTTTGTTATTTACAGGCTGGTCCTCGGGGTCTTCCTGTTATGGCTGACGTGGTAAAGCACCTGTTCGGTGCATAATGATAAGATACTTGCACAAAAATGGTGCACTGGTCTTGGCGTTGCAGTTATGCAACAGAATTAATTGGACTAAAATACTCTAAATGCACCGAAAGTCTTCTAAAAGCGTGTAAATCTGACAAACATGGTCATTGTTTTCACTCGGAAAGAGTTTGAGTGATGGCACGACTTATGCATATATATACTGATCAATGCTGATACATCATTCACGGGGCGCGGGAACAAGTAACAAAACCTGTCAATCCGTATAAACGACTCAACAAAACCAAACAGAAGGAAGAAACCTCATCATGAGTGTGAAAGACATTCTCAAGAAGCTGGACAACAAGGATTACGAATTTGTCGATTTGCGATTTTGCGACACCCTCGGGAAAGAGCAGCATGTGAGTCTGCCGATCGGGGAGATTGACGAAGACTTTTTTGAAGACGGAAAAATGTTTGATGGTTCATCGATAGCCGGCTGGCAGGGCATCAATGAATCAGACATGGTGCTGATGCCTGACCCCGATACGGCAGTTCAGGACCCATTCTCAGAGCGTAAGACCTTGCTGTTGCGCTGCGATGTGCACGATCCGGACACCATGGAGCCTTATGCTCGCTGCCCCAGGTCACTGGCAAAGCGGGCCGAGGCATACCTGCAGGCATCGGGTGTTGCCGATGAAGCATTTTTTGGGCCGGAGCCGGAGTTTTTTGTCTTTGACGACGTTCGATACAACAATGATCTTCATGGTTGCTCATACCGGGTCGATTCGGAAGAAGGTGCGTGGAATTCCCCCACCGAATACGAGGGCGGAAACACCGGCCATCGACCTGGGGTCAAGGGTGGATATTTTCCGGTTCCTCCGGTCGATTCACTGCATGATCTTCGCGCCACCATGTGCGTGGTCATGGAGAAAATGGGCATCAGTGTAGAGGTCCATCACCATGAAGTTGGCACGGCTGGTCAGTGCGAAATTGGAACGCGATTTGCACCTCTGACACGCAAGGCCGATGAGCTCCTGATGCTCAAATATGTGGTGCATAACGTTGCACATGCGGCCGGTCATACAGCCACTTTTATGCCCAAGCCACTGGTGGGCGACAATGGATCAGGCATGCACGTGCACCAGTCGATCGCGCGTGATGGCAAAAACCTGTTTTCCGGCGACGGATACGGTGGATTATCAGAAACCGCATTGCACTACATTGGCGGTATCTTCAAGCATGCGCGGGCCATCAATGCATTTTCGAATGCCACGACCAACAGTTACAAACGCCTGGTGCCCGGTTTTGAAGCCCCGGTGGTTTTGGCTTATTCAGCCCGAAATCGTTCGGCCTCCTGTCGCATTCCCTTTGTGAATAACCCCAAGGGACGCAGGATAGAGGTGCGTTTCGGCGATGCTGCCGGAAATGGCTACCTGATCTTTGCTGCCATGCTGATGGCTGGTCTCGATGGCATCGCCAACAAGATTGACCCGGGATCACCTATGGACAAGGATCTTTATGATCTGCCGCCGGAAGAGGAAAAGGGGTTGCCAACAGTTTGTCACAGCCTTGACCAGGCCCTTGATGCACTGGATGCTGACCGCGAATTTCTGAAGGCGGGTGGTGTATTCAGCGACAATCTGATTGACGGCTACATCGCACTGAAAATGGAAGAAGTGACGCGTTTCCGCAAGAGTACTCACCCAATCGAGTTCGATATGTATTATTCTTTATAGGGACTTCAGGGCAATTATGCGCCGACATGCTGGCGGATAATCAACCTGTTGTTCCTTGAGTCACCGGGGGCGGAGCGGGGCAGTTGGATGACCCGCTCCGATGACCCGAATGTGAATGGAGAAAGGAATATGTACAAGGGACTGATTATTACGCTCAGCATTGCGCTGATGGGACTGGCAACAATCGAGCCGCTCTGGGCTCAGGTTTACAAGGTTGTTGATGAAAATGGCAACGTCACCTACACCGATGAGCCACCCAAAGACGGCACTCCGGAAATGGTGCTGCCGGAAATTTCTGTTATCGAATCTGATTATGAGCCTGAGCCGTCTGTTGCTGACCAGGCAGCTGCCGATGGCACCGGTGATGCAACTGGCGATGAGGAAGAAGCCTTGTCGCCGCGAGAACTCCGCGGCATGTTCAAGGATTTTCGCATCCTGACGCCAGAGCCAGAAGAGACCTATTGGGGTACTGCCAATACGGTTGTTGTCAGCTGGGGTGCCAGCACGCCTTACGAGAAAGGCATGTCGGTCTCAGTGGTGCTTAATGGCGCAGCCCAGGAAGCATCCCCAACCGGTAACGTGATGGCAACCCTGGACCGCGGGGAACACAAGGTATATGCGGTTTTGATGGACGAAGGCGGGACCCGGATTGCCACATCTGAAACTGTTACTTTTTATGTCCAGCAGGCCACGATCAGAACCAACCGAAGATAGGCATTCTGATCGCTGCTCGTATGTCACGTGAAGTCTGAAGCAGTTCAGGAAGAGGGCATCCTCGATTTTCTTGATTCGGCTGTTATCAGGCTGGATGCGAGTGGGCACATTGTTGAACTGAATACTGCAGCGACGCAATGTATCGGTGTGGGAAAGGCGCGTGCGCACGGCCGGTCTCTGACCGAACTGGCAGATTTCCCAACAGAACTGCAGGAGGCGCTGCGGTCTCTTTCAATTCAGGAAAGAGGGCTGCACTTTCAGGAACTGCAACTCAACGGGCAGTATTACGATTGCAGCATTCAGTTTTTCGATGACGGCGGAGCACTTCTTGAGCTACACAATCTGCGTTGGGAGCTTCAGCGTTCAAGGTTGCAAAGAAGTGAAATCCAGGCGGGCCTGATGAAGCTTCTCAGCCGCAACCTCGGTCACGAAATTCGAAACCCGCTGGGTGGTATCAGGGGCGCAGCTCAAATGCTGGCCAATGAGCTGGAAACAGACCTGGAATTGCCAGAGCTTGCAGAGTTATCGCGAATGATCATGCGAGAGTCCGATCGGATCGAGGAATTGATTGCCCGTTTCGGCCAGCCAAGGCTGGAGCTGGTGGAAAGTGATTTCTACCCGTTGGTCGCCGAGGTGATTGAGCTGGTCCAGGTTGAATTTGGTGTTGCTGTGACCATTGAGCGCGATTTCGATCCGAGCCTTCCCCCGGTTGTGATCGATCCTGGCGCGGTCCGGCAAATACTGCTCAATCTGTTCAGAAATGCCTGCCAGGCCGGGTGCGGCAGGATTCTGTTGCGAACGCGTATTTCACATGAGCCGACTCTGCTTCAGTCCCCTTCGCCTGTGCTGCGCGTGGATGTCGAGGATGATGGAGTCGGTGTTCCGGCAGCATTAAGACCCCTGCTGTTTTTGCCTTTGATGACAGGCCGTCGTGATGGGACTGGCCTCGGCCTCGCGCTGGCCCAGCAAGTAGCCGCTGCACATGGTGGAATTCTCAACTACGAACCCAGGGTTGAAGGCGACGATGAAGCAGGCAGTCGGTTTACGATTCTGCTGCCCATCCTGCCGGCACTCCATGAGTAACAGCGCGACCATCTGGATCGTTGATGATGACCAGACCATCCGCCTGGTCCTGGAGCGAGCGCTCGGGCGTTGCGGCTTTCAAACGCGCCTGTTCGAAACAAGCGGGGCCGTGATTGCGGAAATCAAGAACCAGGTTCCACAAGCCATCATCACGGACATACGTCTGCCCGACGCTGACGGACTTTCAATTCTTCCAATCCTGAAGGAGCTTGATTGCGACGTTCCTGTTATTGCAATGACCGCTTTCTCCGATCTTGACCAGGCGGTGGCTGCATTTCAGCAGGGTGTGTTCGATTACCTTTCCAAGCCATTTGATCTTGACCAGGTGATATCGGTTGTAGAGCGTGCAGTGGCCGACGTCAAAATCCCGGTGCAGCCAGCTGCCCAACCCACTGAAAACCAGCTGCTGGGAGATTCCCCGGCGATGCAGGAAATTTTCCGTACGATCGGTCGTCTTTCGCATTCCGATATCAGCGTGCTGCTGACCGGGGAAACCGGCAGTGGCAAGGAGCTTGTAGCCAGGGCGCTTCATCATCACAGCCCGCGCAGCTCGGGTCCGTTCGTGGCGATTAATACCGCTGCAGTTCCGTCTGAACTTCTCGAATCAGAGCTCTTTGGTCACGAGCGAGGCTCGTTCACTGGTGCACATGCCCGTCGTGTGGGAAGGTTTGAAGAGGCTGCCAACGGTACCCTGTTCCTGGATGAAATCGGCGATATGCCCCTGCCCTTGCAAACGCGCTTGCTAAGGGTTCTGGCAGAACGTGAATTCCACCGGGTGGGTGGTCGCGACCTTTTGAAAGCTGACGTTCGTGTGATTGCCGCCACCCATCAGAACCTGGAAGAGAAAATTGATTCCGGCGCGTTTCGGGAAGATCTCTATCACAGGATCAACGTCATTCACATTGCACTACCACCGTTGCGACAGCGATCTGAGGATGTTGGTTTGCTGGCTGAACACTTTATGCAAAGGGTGGCTGCTGAGCTTGGCCTTGAAGAGAAAAGACTTCGACCTGAAACGCTCGGTCTGCTCAGCGCATACAAATGGCCTGGCAATGTCAGGCAGTTATTGAATATTTGCCGTCAGTTGTGTGTCATGGCGCCGGGTGAGCAGATTTTTCCGCAGGACCTTCCGATTGAATTCCAGCGCGGTCAGCGAATCGAGAACGGTAAGGAATGGAGTGAGCGACTCAGGGTATGGGCGCAGCAAGAGCTGCAGGCCGGCGGAAATAACCTGATGGGTCGGGCAACTTTCGAGCTTGAAGGCGTTTTGATGGAAGCTGCGCTTGCAGCTACCCGGGGGCAGCGTCAGAAAGCAGCAAAAGCGCTTGGTGTCGGCCGCAATACCCTGACGCGCAAAATCAGGCAGCACGCAGACCCTGAAGATGAGAGCAAGTCCGGAGTCACCGGGGATTAAGACACTTCAAGCCAGAATGTGACCGGCCCATCATTAATCAGGCTGACTTTCATATCGGCGCCGAATAGACCGGCTTCGACTGGACTGCTGGTTTTCTGCGCAATCTGAAGCATGTATTCGAACAGGCGTTTTCCATCTTCAGGCGATGCTGCAGAGGCAAAGCTGGGGCGATTTCCCTTGTTGGTATTGGCGGCCAGCGTGAATTGTGGAACCAGCAATAATTCGCCTTCGACCTGAGACAGGTTCAGATTCATCCTGTCATCAGCATCAGGGAAGATCCTGTATGAAAGAATACGCTCCAGCAATCGATCCGCTTGTTGCGTGGTGTCTTCACGCTGAACAGCGACGAGAGCGAGGATGCCTTTTCCAATGCTGGAAAGCTCTTGCCCGTTAACATGTACAGCCGCTTCCGTTACTCTTTGCAACAATGCAATCACATTTTTCCCCACTTTCAGCCCTAATCGCCAGCAGTATTTTAACAGTGGCGTTGGCATCCCCCCGGGCAACTGGTTGCAGCTTCTAGCTGTACGCTGAATCTCTTGGGCCTGTTCTTTATCAAGTCATTTCTCAGGTTGCTGAGCTGGCTGCCGGCCGGCGGTCCCTACTGGCTCGCACGGCGACTTGCATCATTATGGATGCGGTTGTCGCCGCGAAAACATCAAACGACCATCAGGAACCTCGAGATGTGTTTTCCCGATCTCGACACGGATGAACGACAAGCCCTGATTCGTGAAAGCTTCGTGCACTACGTGGCGGCGGTTCTCGAGGCCGGACACAACTGGTATTCACCGGTCGAAAGCCTCAGGGCCCGGTGCGATGAAGTGGTCGGGCAGGATCAATTTGATGCTGCGCTGGCGACGGGCAAAGGAGTCATGCTGCTGGCGCCTCACTGCGGTGCCTGGGAGTACCTGGGAATTCATCTGCAGCACATTCCTGAATTCGCGATTCTGTACAAGCCGCCGGAGGACCCCCGGCTCCACCAGGCGCTCGTGGAGCGTCGTAAACGCGCCGGTGGCACCATGATTCCGGCGAATCCTGGTGCGGTCCGTTCCTTGTTTGCCCACCTGAAAAAGGGAGGCAGCGCAGGCGTGCTGCCGGACCAGGACCCGTCAAAAGGCCAGGGCCGATTTGCACCTTTCTTCGGGGTTCCTGCATTCACAGGCGTGCTGGCGCCAAGGTTGGCCAACAAGACCGGCTGTCATGTCTTTTTCGGAGTGTGTGAGCGCTTGCCGAAGGGGCGCTACCGGATTCATTATCTTCGGGCCGATGAAACCGTGGGTGGGGATGATCTTGATGCGGCTGTCGCAGGGGTCAATAGAGGCGTGGAACAATGCGTGCGAATTGATCCCGCTCAGTACCTGTGGAGCTACCGTCGCTTCAAGACCCGGCCGGAGGGCGAACCCCCCTTCTACCAATAACCTGTCATGTCGGGAAAGCAGACGACTTTTGGCAGCCATCGGCGAACCTGGCCAAAGAATAAAATGCGATTCTGCGGTTGAGCTTGAATCAAGCGCTGAGCATTGGGCTGGGCCTCCGCACGATGTTGATCTCATTTTGATTGACACGCTCGATCAACCAGTACGGAGGGCGAGCCTTCCTTGTACCAGTAACGTTGCCAATTGTGTGAGGGGTGTTTGATTTGCAACCCTCGACGGGATGGACCCCGGCGCGGAGCCTACAGGGAAGTATTTACGGCGTGTTGCAAATTGAACACCCCTTGCGCAATCGAAGCGATCATTTGTCCAGCCGTCGCAAGAACACACCCATCTCTTTCTCAGCCTGCTTGTCACCATTTTCCTTCGCTGCCTCAATACCCGACTGCCAGGCCTCGCGAGCACCCTCGATGTTGTCCAGGCGAAGCCGTACCTTTCCAAGCTGTTTCCAGGCAGCAGTGTAGGCAGGTTCCATTTCGACAGCTGCGGCCAAGTGTTCTTCCGCCTCTACCGGGATGTCATCCTGGAGCAGGGAATTGGCTATCGTGACCCGCAACAGCGCACTGTCGCGATCCGTTCCGATCAGGTTCTTGAGACTTGCTGCATCCATACAGGCCTTACCATTTAACCTTTCCAGTAAGTGGGCGTTATCAGGACAAACAGCGTATAAATTTCGAGCCTTCCCAGCAACATGGCAATGGCAAGAACGATTTTGGATGGGTCATTGAGATTGGCGTAGTGAGGGCCTGCCTCACCCAGTGCCGGGCCGAGGTTGGTAATGCAGGCTGCCACAGCCGAAAAGGCTGTAACGGTGTCCACCCCGGTTGCTGCGAGCAAGACGCTCATAAAAACGAAGCTGGCAATGTAGAGGAAGAAAAACCCCCAGATGGCATCCATCACGGTAGGAGATGTGGTCAGCCCACCGTACTTAATCGGGATGACCGCGCGCGGGTGGATCAGGCGCCGGATTTCTCTTGCCGCCTGCCGATAAAGCAGGATGGTTCGAATCACCTTCATGCCACCAGCGGTACTTCCGGCACAACCACCGATAAAGGCAATCAGGATCAGGCCAAGCGGCACGAAACCGGTCCATTGGTAAAACGGTGCAGTCGTAAAGCCGGTTGTGGTCAGCGCAGAAAACACCTGGAAGGTGCCATACCGGAACGCTTCTGTGAGTGAATCGTAAGCACCACTTAAGAACAGGGCCATGCTGGCAAGAAAAGAGATTCCGAACAGGAGACCGGCGTACACCCTCAATTCAGGATCGACAAAGTAAGACTGCATGCTGGCATGTCGCCAGGCGGTGAAATGAAGCGCGTAATTAATGCCTGAGATCGCCATAAAGGTCATGGCAATCACCTCAAGTTCGACACTGTTCCAATAGCCCATGCTGGCCTCATGGGTGGAAAATCCACCGATGGCAACCGTGCTGAAAGCATGTCCTATGGCATCGAACAATTGCATACCGCCCAGCCAGTAGGCAAACGCGCAAACGACGGTGATGCCGACATAAATCAGCCACAGGGCCTTGGCCGTCTCCGTAATTCGGGGAGTCAGTTTTGAATCCTTCATTGGTCCGGGGGTTTCTGCGCGAAACAACTGCATGCCGCCGACCCGGAGCATGGGTAGAATCGCGACCGCCAGAACAATAATACCCATCCCGCCCAGCCACTGAAGCTGCTGGCGATAATAGAGGATGGCCCGCGGCAGGTTGTCGATCTGTGTGAATATCGTTGCGCCCGTGGTTGTGAGGCCAGACATCGATTCAAACAATGCATCGACGTAGGTGAGGCTTGGTTGTTTAAGGAGAAGGAACGGGATTGCTCCCACCAGAGCCAGCACCAGCCAGCTCAGTACCACCACTAAAAAGCCCTCTCTCAGGCGCAGTTCCTGGCTCGTCGAACGCACCGGAAGAAAAACTGCCATCCCGATGATGATCAGGATGACGGCAGGCAACAGGAACAACATGACTGTGTCGTCGTGATACCACCAGGAGACCAGGGCTGGGGGCAGCATCATCAGGCTGGATGCCGCGATCAGGAATCCAACCACTTTTTGTACTGCCGGGTTGATCATGCGAATGATGTATCCCTTGCGTTTCTAGACGAAGGTCGCTTCGACCTGGAACAAAAGCTCGATCGCGGGAATGTGCTTCTTGTCGGGAACAAACAGGATGACGTGATCATTCTCCTGAATCACGGTGTCGTGATGAGCAATAATCACATCATCCCCGCGCACCATTGCCGGAATGGTGGTGTCCTCCGGAAGGTCGATCTCATCGATTCGGCGCCCGACCACCTTCGATGACCGTATATCACCAAGCGCAACGGCCTCGATGGCTTCCGCGGCACCCTGGCGAAGCGCATGCACGCGTTCCATATTCCCGCGACGAATATGGGTCAGCAGGGCACCGATGGTGACCTGCTGCGGAGAAACAGCAATATCAATGCTGCCCGATTCGACAAGGTCCACGTAGGCTGGACGATTGATCAGTGCGATCACTTTCGCTGCGCCCATCTTCTTGGCCAGCATGGCAGAAAGAATATTGGCCTCGTCATCGTTGGTCAGTACGCAATAGACATCAGCTGAATCAATGGTCTCCTCGCGAAGCAGGTCTTCATCTGCGCAATCGCCCACGATGACGATGGCCTTTTCAAGGTCTTCGGCGATGGACTCCGCGATTTCCGGGTCGCGTTCAATGACCTTTACATGGTGACCACGTTCCAATCGCTTGGCGAGATTGGCGCCGATATTGCCACCACCACCCAGGACAATCCGCCGCGCAGGTCTTCCCAGGGGGCGGAATTCTTTCATGATGGTCTGGATGTGCCTGCTGGCTGCAAGGAAGAACACAATGTCGTCTTCCTCGATCAAGGTTCCACCATCGGGAATGATGGTTTCATCGTCCCGATAAATGGCCGCCACTCGCGCCTCTGTGCCGGCCGGCATGTGGTTTTTCAGTGTATGAAGGCGGTGACCCACCAATGGTCCGTCCCGGTAGGCACGTGTCGCCACCAGCTGAGCCCTGCCTTCTGCAAAATCCAGAACCTGCAGGGCGCCCGGATATTCAATCAATCGCGAAATATAGTTGGTCACCAGCTGCTCAGGGCTGATCAGAACGTCAACCGGGCAGTGATCGCGCTCAAACAACCTGGCGTGATCCATGTATTCCGAAGAGCGAATCCGGGCCACCCGGGTCGGTGTGTTGTAGAGCGTATAGGCAACCTGGCAGGCGGTCATGTTGACCTCGTCCAGGCTGGTCAGGGCGATGACCAGGTCAGCATCCTCGATACCGGCACGAACCAGCACCCGTGGATGCGAAGCAAAACCGTTGACTGCCCGAATGTCGAGGCGATCCTGCAGTTCCTTCAGACGCCTGTTGTCGATATCAACGACGGTGATGTCATTGTCTTCCCGGGAAAGGGCATGGGCCACGCTTGATCCGACCTGGCCGGCGCCCAGGACTACAATTTTCATGTCTTTTCTCCCTGGCGGACCACCGCTTTGGGATCAATACTCAGCGCCCGCAGTTTGCGATACAGGTGGGTACGTTCCATGCCCACATTTTCGGCCAGCTTGCCAACGCTGCCATCCACTTTTCCGAGCTGGTAGATGAGATAGTCCCTTTCAAATGCCTCACGAGCCTCCCGCAAAGGGAGGTCAAAAATTTCCGGGTGCGAGGGCGCCATGCGGCTGGGTTTGACCGGGTTGCGACTGAGTGCTTCCTCGACCTCGGTCACGGAGATTTCACCCTCGCCACCGAGAATCAAAAGTTGTTGAACCAGGTTTTTAAGCTCACGAACATTGCCCGGCCAACTGTGGTTTCTCAATCGGTTCTGAGCCGGCAGTGAGACTGGTCGGTAGGGTAAATTCTCGTGGTCGGGAAACCACTCGCAAAAATAGGTCAGCAGGTCCGGAACATCCTCCGCCCGGTCCCGCAATGCCGGAATGTGAAGTGGCAACACGTTCAGGCGAAAATACAATTGCTCAAATTCTGCATTCGACTCCGAAAGGGATCCCAGGTCCGGATCGCCGGTGGCGATCAGCCTGGGGGGTATTCCCGGGTCATTGTCCTGGCTGGCCTGTTCATTGGCCTCAAGTGCCTGATAAATGGCCTTCATCGCCGATTCCGGGAGGTCCTGGACATCAGGAATGTACAAACTCCCTCCGGTTGCCTGGGTAAACATCCCGGATTGTTCGTCATTGAAGTAAGTGGCCGCATCATTGGCGGCCAGGGTACAGTGATCTATGGCGATGAACGGGCCATCCCGACCGCTGCGATGGTGAATGAAGCGTGCCAGCATTTCACGGCCTGATCCACTCTCGCCTGTAATCAGCACGGGCGAACTGTGTTGTGCCGCCTGGGCTGCCTTTTCTCGTAGTTCGCTCATGCTGGCGCTGTTTCCCACCGGTTCAATAATGGCCTTGGCGGCAATTTTTGACTGAATGGCAGGCGCTTCTCGGTCTTCGAGTGAGGTGCTGACGATAGAAAGAAGCCGGGCCAGCGAAATGGGTTTCTGTACAAAGTCCTGGGCCCCCAGGCGTGTTGCTTCAATGGCTGTTTCAACTGAACCGTGACCCGTCATGATCACGACAGGGCAACCAAGGCCGCCTTTTGACCATTCTTTCAGCAACGAGATGCCGTCAATGTCAGGCATCCAGATATCCAGCAGGACAAGGTCCGGCTCGTCACGCGTGAATGCCAGGCGTGCGGCGGCTCCGTCCTCTGCCACGGTGACCGAATAGCCTTCATCTTCAAGGATCTCGGAAACCAGCGACCGGATATCAGGTTCGTCATCGACGACCAGGATATGAGCTTGAGACATGTGTACCGGTTAAGCCATGGGGTTGTTGTATCCGCGCAACAGCTTACTCTCTTTAAGCCTCACCCGGAAGGGTTGCATGAGATGGCTGGCTGAATGTGGCCTGGCAGAGTGTTCAACTGTCTTCAGAACCACTTGTGATCGCACCATCCGGCCTGCTGATCTGATTCTGGCCATCTTCGGCACCGGCGTCCAGAGGAATGGTAATCACAACCTGCGCTCCGCCACTTTCAGGATTTGAAATCGCCAGTTGTCCGTTGTGTTCTGAAACAATTTTTCGACAAATCGCAAGGCCCAGCCCACTCCCGTTTTGCTTGTGAGACACGTACGGCTGGAACGGTTGTTCCAGGACTTTCTCAGGAAAACCCGGGCCATTGTCTGAAATATTCAGGTGTAGCTCAGGTTGGCCTTTGTCCTTATGCACCCTGGTTTTGATCGTGATCAACACTGGCTTGTCGGAAGCCTGGCTCGCATTGCGAATCAGGTTGTGAAGCATCTGGCGCAAACGTCCCTCGTCGGCAGTCAGGCCACCAGGACCAGGACAAAGGTCGAGTTTGAACTCTGCCGAGGTGTCGCCCTGCTGGTAAAGTGAAACCACTTCGCCAACAAGTTCATCCAGGAGAATGGGTTGGCGCGAGAGAACCGGTTCAGCCGCATAATCACCAAAAGCATCGACCATTCGCCTCAGCGCGTCGACCTGGGAAACGATGGTTCCGGATGCCCTTCGCACCAGGTCGCCATCGGCCTGTTCAAGCTTGTCGGCCAGCTTCAATTGCAACCTTTCAGCAGCCAGGCGAATAGGCGTCAGCGGGTTCTTGACCTCATGAGCCAGGCGGCGTGCCACCTCCGCCCATGCAGCCTCGCGCTGAGCCTGGTTAAGTACGGTGACGTCATCGAATACAATCACCTGTCCCTGCTTGACGTCTCTGCCAGCATCCAGTGATTGTGCTGCTGACTGAGGCTCAAGCAGTGGTACGCGCGTACCACGCATCAGCAACACCAGTGGCGATTTCGGCGTATTGATCCGAATTTCCTGTTGCCAGTCATTGCGTCCGCGAGCCACCTGGTGACGAATGGCGCTAACGAATACCTCAAGTTGTGGGGCAAGCCCTGGAATGTCTCCCAGGTGGATTCCGGCGACGCCTTTCCCGGCGAGTCCAAGCACATCCAGGCACGCATCATTGGCGGTCAGAATCCGTTCAGATTCATCAAGCGTCAACACACCTGATGAAAGGTTGCCCAGTACGGACTCAAGCAGCTCTCCCTGGGCTTGCAGATCTGCACGGCTGCTCTCGGCAGCCTGGCTGGCTGCTCGCAAAGCCTGGGTCATGTCATTGAACGAGCTGACAAGGAAGCCGATTTCGTCATCCGGGCCGGCAGCGACCTCCTGGCCCAGGTCTCCGTCAGCAACCTTGTGGGTGGCATCAGACAATCGGTATAGCGGCGCCACCATTCGACGAGCGGCATGAAGCGCTGCCAGCATCGCCAGCAGCACCGAAAGCAACAGCACGAGGGTCAGGACCAGCACAAAGCTTTGCTGAAGGGATTCCCTCAGGAAGGCGACGTTTCTATAGCGGACGTACTCTCGTTCGATCGAACTCGTCAGAGACGATAACGCTGGCGGAAGAGGATAGCTGGCGACAAGAAATCGCTCTGTGCTGTTTGAAAACCTTGATGGCAGTCGCTGAATCACCGAGATCTGTAAAACCCCGTCTGAATCAGGTTCAAGCGCTGCATACTCTCCGTTGAAACTGTCCCGCGCCTGCAGGAGAGCAAAGTCTCCGGGCCGCTGGGGCAACCCGGTCAGGGCGTTGATGTTGGCAGTGGCAACCAGGTTTCCGTCGGACTCAACAACAGATAATTCCGTTGGTCCGGCAGAGCGCACATTTTCAAGCAACTCACGACGCAGCAGTTCACCCCCTTCAGGCAGGCCACCCACATCGAGAGCGATGTCGCGTAACTGGTTACGTACTTCAAGGGTCCGGTTATCCAGGAAAGCCTGCCCCAGTTCCAGTGAATCTGCGAGCGCATCTTCCACGTTCACATCAAACCAGTTGTCGATGGCGCGCGTCAGAACATATGCGGAAAAGGCAAAAACAAGCAGCGCCGGGGGGAGGGATAACACCAGGAAATTTCGAACCCAGCGTGCGGTGAGCCTGGCGCCTGGTACTTCCTGGTGAACGTTTCGCACCAGCTGCACGATGCGATAAATGATTGAGCTGGCCAGAATCAAGAGCGCCACGATGGTGGCAACCAGCACCTCATCAAAATATTCGCTGATGCCCTCTGCATCTTTCTGCAATCCACCCGTAAGAAACAAAGCCACCAGCAGCGTGACAAGTATGGCCAGTATTGGCAGGGTTCTTGAGGCGAACCTTTTCAGACGGCTTTTCACGATTCAGCTTTAATTTCAAAATCCTGGCTGACCCAGCCGGAATCATGAGCCCATTGCGAAGAGAACAACATGGGTAGTTGCATTGGGCCGGGCATGCTGCCCCGATCCAGTTGGCTGCGCAAGCTCAGGTTGTACTGACCCGGCCCATCAGAAATGTCATCAAGCTGCCAGTCAATCGAGGCCATTTCGGCAATGATGTGACGCAACCTGGGGTAAGTCCTGGGCTGATCATCAGGTAAAGGCCCAGATAGCTGAAACCGATCGCTCAGTGGCAGGTACTGAATTTCATAGAAAATGGATTCGTCCTTGGTAGCAGACCACTGACCGGACTTCTGAAGAGCCATGTCTACCCTGATTTTCAGGGGAACGCCATTGCGCAACGCGGCCCGCGCGTCGCCGCTGAGGCGAATGTCCTGCCTGGCTTCAATCCTGATGCCAGCCGGGCTTGCTGTCACGTTCAGGTCAGACAAGCGTATTCCAAAGTCCTGCCTGGATGGCGCACAGGCCGTTGCGACCAGCGCCAGTGACAAACAGCACGGAAAATGCCAACTGGCGGAGCGCCTGCGATCAGGATTTGCGGAAACGTGCGTAATAGAACCCATCCATATTGAACTCGCCCGGCAAAATCTGACAACCATGACCGGCACGCCGACCATAACCCGTCTCAAGCGGCAGAGGTTCAGCGTCAGGGTGGTTTTCAATGAAATGACTGGTTTGCT
>Ga0102946_1000248_pt1 | contig 18872 bp, 13 predicted proteins | sample SalPon2A_A_D1_MG_FD_78209 | JGI IMG/M metagenome (GOLD analysis project Ga0102946, IMG submission 78209) | Soil microbial communities from South San Francisco under conditions of wetland restoration - Salt Pond MetaG R2A_A_D1_MG | ecosystem: Environmental > Terrestrial > Soil > Wetlands | place... | reverse complement strand
CTTCGGAGACCCCGCAGGATGACTACACACCCAGCAATTGGGGCGGAGATTGTGCGGCAGATGGCAGCATTACACTGGCACTGGGTGAAAACAAGCTCTGTACAATCACCAATACCTTCGGGGGACCACCACCGCTACCGACGCTGACGCTGGTCAAGACGGTGATCGGCGGACCGCTGACACAGTCCGACTTCCCCTCCTTCGTCGATGGTTCACCACAGCCATGGGATGTAGTTTCAGAGTTGACCGTAGGTCCACACACTGCATCCGAGATCCCGCAACCCGATTACACGCCGAGCGCTTGGGGTGGTGACTGTGCGGCAGATGGCAGTGTGACACTGGCGTTGGGTGAGAACAAGACTTGTACGATCACCAATACCTGGGTGGAACCACCACCGCCACCACCGAAGGAGATCAGTGTCAACAAAATACTAGACACGGTTCCGTTCGGCTGCCCCGCTATCATAGGGAAAAGTGTTGGGTTTTCCATTACGGTAGAAAACATAGGCTTAAATACTGCGCAGGATGTCATCCTGTACGATCATTGGAGTGAGTACCTCAAACCCGCAAAAACCCCGGATATGTATGATTGTTCTCAACCAAAGTCACGCACCTTACGTTGTAAGCTTGGCAATTTGGAAGCTGGCGGTGATCCTGAAACCTATACATTCAGCTTTTTTGCCAGCGGCCCGGAAACTGAAGAGACATGTAATTACGCCTGGGTCCCACCGCTGCAAAATGAATCAGACTACACAGCAGAAAACGAATCAGAAGCTTGCGTTGAACTGGTCAATCCATTGGGATTTCAACCCGATCAACTTTCTAAAGCACAAGTCGGCGTTAACTATAGTGACGTGATCTACATAACTGGCGGTAAGAGTGAACTGAACAATCAAGTGGCTGTAGACGGACTGCCGGCCGGTGGTCTTAAGTATAAATTTGATTATGAGAATAACGAAATAGAAATATATGGTTGCCCGCAATCCGTAGAGGATGAGGAGATTCCCTTCCTGGTTCGCGCCTCATACTCCGCTGACGATCCTGACGAGGCATGTGATTCCGTGGTACAGAATTTCAATGTGACCTACGAGAGCCTTCCGGATTGCGTGTTTGAACCACAGTTTATCGAACAGCGTGGCACACCTACCCCAGATGCTGATGTGCTACCAAACGAATCGGTACAAAAAGTGGCTGTTGATTTTGAACAGAATAGCTATGTCATCGGATTCACCTATCTCGAGCATAACTACGCTGTCGACCCCAATGGCCAATTTGCGGACCATAAAAAGAATTACGATATCCGATTGTCAAAGCTCGATCGGTCAGGTGAAATGATATGGGATAAGACCTACGACACCGGTAACGACGACTATGGCTACGCAGTTACCCTAAGCCCGGACAAGAGTAGACTCTTTATAGGCGGGGGCGCGGAAGTGGAATCCGGTGGCAATGCCTGGCACGACGCGGTACTGCTGGAACTTGATGCCACATCCGGTTGCCCAGTTGGACAGCATTTTCAATCCTTTGGTCGGGGAACAACCTCAGCCTATTATGACATCGAGGCCAATGGGGAACACATTTACGCCGTAGGTGAAGTCCAGATCAATCCGATCAAGCCGGAAGATCCAATAACACCAGGTGGACTCGTCAATGTACTTAACAGGGAAGAAACGTCAAATCGGGACAGCTGTGCAGCTGACCTCATTATCCCCGATTCCGCCGCTGCAAACCTGACGTTAACTTCCAATCTTATCCGCGAAGGTGACACACCAACGGTGGCATACAGCGTGGCCCTCCCGGTTAACTGTGAAGCATGTGAGGTTCTCATTGGCGGCGCAAGCGGTGTAAACGGCTGGGTGGACAGCATCAACGCAAGCAATACAGCACTCATCCCGTTCAAGTCTCAAACCGACATGAGTGTTCAGGATATCGCCGTTCAAAGCGAACGTGTCGTTCTGGTGGGCGCCAGCACTGATAACAACATGTTAATGCTGGGCTATAACCGGGCGGGCGCACCATTGTGGAATCCAAACCCAATTAACATTGGTCCGGGACGTTTACGTGGTGTTGTTATTAACAACGATGGTTTCATTTATACAGCCGGCACAAGCACTATCAATGGCGCAATGGGTCATTTATACAAATTTAATGTGGTCGGTGAAGAAATAGAAGAGGTAAGACTGATCGGTCCTCAAACGGACTTTGCGTTTTCTGATTTGGCGCTCTATAGCTCCACGGGCGGGGTTGTCTCAGGGCAGATTGAAACCGACACCAACACTTATGGCGGCCTCAGATTTAACTTCGAGTGCCGTGGAACGTGTAATCCGGATAGCAATTAGGCTAGCGTCGGCCTGGAGGGTTTGGTGGTGGCGGGACAATAACAAGCCTCTCCGGCGGTTCAAAAAATATTTCCCTGGTAAGCCTGCACCATGAGTAAATACATTCGCTGTTGCCCGAGACGGCATCGGTTCGTCGATATCGCTTGGGTGGTGGGATTTTCTCTCCTTTACGCGTCACCAGCCACTCACCCGCGTTAACTACTACCTTCTGGCTAAGTTCACGATTGATGCTGGAAACTTCAACCGATCCCTCCATGACGAACAGGCTTGTATCAACACCACGTGAGTTGATCAGAAAATCAGTTTCCAGATGTTTGAAAAAAAACCCTCCCGAACTAAGCTCGCAATCCATTTGCTTATATCTTCTTTTTCCTCTTTTCCTGAATGTGACGATACCCGTCACTTCACAATTCTTGACATTATCTTCCTCTGTGAATGTGATACTTCCATCCCGGGCTCTGACTAGTGTCTCACTCTCGTCCAATTTCATTTGCAAAAAGCCACCCACCTCGTCATCTTCATTTGGTACGGGTGGACCAGACCTTACCGTATAATTTGTGAACACCTGATCGCCTTTCGTAACCCTTGTTGGTTCTTGAGTTGTATCAATTTCTACCTGAACAACTCTCTCCTCCGCTTTTACCACTGTTGCAATAGCATCGGCCGACAATGCTGATCCACTAAAACAAATTGAGAGGATAAAAACAGTTGTTGTTATCAGTCTATAATTTATTTTCATCTTAAAAATCCCGGGTTACCGCAATGGAGTAAATATTTCGGTTATAGTTAAAAACTCCAATGTTTGATTCATGGTCAATAAGACTGACCTGTGCACGCCACCACCAATTTTTGGCAAATTTATGCGTTACATTCAGAAAAATCTCTTTGCTCTTGTCAAGTTGACGGTCAGCAAAAACCGGCCGCACATTGGCGTAGTCTTCACGCTTGTAGCGAAATGCAAAGGCAGTCTGCCAGCGTGAGGTCAATTCGAATTCACCATGAACAAACGCGACAATTTCATCACGAGCCCAGTAAATACCATCGGCGTCATAACGGTTATATTCCAGGTAACTTCGCACCTGCAGTCGACTTGTCGCACGACCTGTAAGCAGCACACCGCCACCGGCTACGTCACCACTGCGGTCTTCTGCTGTGCCCTCCAACCACTCATAATCATCCCGCTGAAAGCGGGCATAGAAATGACTCAGGAAATCTTTACCAAACTGAATGTAGAAACCTGGTAGGACGGCAATTGAATTCCGGAATGTGTCACCATCCAGTCGAATGTGGGTTAGCTCCAATGGGATGCGCCAACCTGTTTTCTGACCCATATGTCCAATGGCTACCGAGCCGGCAATATAGGTGCGGTCAAATTCGTTCAGGTCATGATAAAACGACTGCAAAAAATTTCCGGAAGCATAGAAACTCCAGTCGCGCACCAAAGGGCGCTCATAAAGAACATCCGCCATTACAACATGTCGGGAATCTCCTTGACCGGTAGCAAATAACTCATCGGGAAACGTGACATTATCGTCATATTCATAGCGATAACCCAGGTCATATTTGAACCTGCTGTTTGCCTGGGTTTCAGGAATAAATGGTTCAAACCGAATCGCGTTTTCCGGGTCAGGATGTATGTATTTGCGCGCTTTTTCGGCAACCTGGTAAGCCGCTCCAAGCTCACCATCTGTCAGCAAGGCTTCGATTAGAGCACTGGCTGCTCTCAACCTCAGGGCCACTTTTACTTCTTCGTCGTCAATGAAGATACCCAGTTCTTCCTTGGCCTTTTTCCGTAGTTCAGCACTAATTTGGCATGGCAAATCACTGTCAACTTCACATTCTCTTAGATTAATGCGCCATCCATCGAAACTGGCTAAATGGCAGGTGTCACTATCTGACTGATCACAGGATGCCAGTGCCTTCAATTTATTTACCTGTTTATCGGCACCAGGTGATTGACGTTCCACCATGATTTCCATTTTTACTTTATTCAACTCAATGTCATTGGACTCTACTTTCAGAGCCTGTTCAATACAGCGCATTGAATTCTGGTAATCCTGGATCTCGAAGTACGATATCGCCAGCATTCTGCTGGCTTCTTGCGTTTCACATCGTCCACCAAGAAGGGCAATGGTGGTGCTCCAATGATGTTGTCCAAAGGCTTGCTCAGGTGTCAATTCGTCCTCTGCGTGAACACCTGAAATACAGATTACAAGACAGATAATCCCAAGTATTGGTCTTGCCAGAATACTCACCTTTTAAACTCTCCCCACTATATTTTCTTATTTGAGCCTTTTTGAATATTTCGCTATTCAGCCAAGTAAAACAGTCTTGAGAGATTATTGCAAATCTCGTTAACTCAATGGTTTACCTATTTAGAAGCATCCTTTCACAGCATCATTATTCAAGCATAGGCGTCCATAAAAATCAGACGCGACCGTGGGGCCTCAATCAGTGCAAACATAAGGTCAACGATCTCATCATGTCGGGCTACAAAACTCTCACTGATTTTTTAACATGAGCTATGCCCCCCACTCATACTGGAATGTGTTAATCCCATCGTTTAAGCATCTCTGTACGACGAATGCAACGGCATGTGAAGGAGGTGCTAGACTTTAATATATCTGATACTGGGAATAACAATGGCAAAAAATAAAGAAAACAAGCCGACAGATGCTAAACCAACAAATGATGTTGACAAGGATGATGCCAAGGTTACCCAAAGTGACGGTGAACCTGGTAATCGAAACAGAGATACACAACAAATTTCTAAGGGTGACAAAGCGACAAACGTTGTCACCGACGGCGAAGTCAATATTACCCACGATGACAGTAAAACTGACAATAGACAACAAGACATAAATCAAAATCTTGGAGGCAACAAAGCGACAAGCGTAGTCTCCGAAGGTGATGTCAATGTTACCCACGATGATTCTAAAACAACGAACATCAGTAGTAGCGTTTTTGCCCTGATCGCCATGGCAGTTGTTCTGGTAATCGTTGTAGGAATGGCGCTCTATTTTGCAAACAGGCCCATCATTAAAGAAGAAGGCGAACAGGCGATAGAAAAATCCGCCCAACAAAGTGATGTACCAGTTGCAGACATGGAAGCTCGTATTGCCTACGATCGTAGGTTACTAACGAACATGATTGAACAGATTGAGAGTGTTAAACGGGGTTTAGGCAAAAATTTGAGTTATGGCAAATTCGAAGAGGCGGAAACAGACCTCAAAGACTATAAGTTTTCACAGGATTCCATAACGGACAAGAACACTGCCATTCTGGCATTTGTTAGAGGTGGTATTCATTTTCTGGAACATGAATATGATGATGCCGCCAGGTTTTACGAAGAAGCTGTGGAGAATGCCAGTAAGGATTACCTGTTTGAGTACCTCTCTCAACTCGGGACAACACAACTGGAGTTGGGACTATATGACGAGGCGCTGAAAACCTTCGAGGATGCCATTGTTGCAAGCAATTCCGAAGAGGAAGAAGCAACTGGCAATAACAACCTCGGTAAAGCTCTCTGGTTTATAGGAGACGATCTGGACAGTGCGATTACAGCATTCGAAGACGCACTTGAGATTAGAAAAATAGAAGACGGTCTTGAGCATGAACTGGTTGGCAGTATTTATAATAACCTGGCAGTAGCATATGACGACTACCTTAAATGCAATGAGGCGCAGGAAAAATATAGGGCGGCACTTGATATATATAAAGAGGCGCTGGGTGATTTGTATGACAAGAGTCGAGAAGTGGCTAATACGCTGAGTAATAAGGCAACCTCACTTGAAAGCATACAATGTAAAGAACGTAAGAACCTCACTGAACAACAACGGCTTGCCGAGGAAGCGGAAGCAAAACAGAATCTCAAGGAAGCGATTGAGATAAGAACAAGAGTTGTCGGTGAGAACCATCCCAGCGTTGCCATGGACTATTGTAATTTGTCCACCCTGCTATGGAATGATCCAAAGGTGACCGACAAAACAGAAGCGATGGAGCTTCACAATAAGTGCCGTGACATATTTATCGAAACACTGCCGGATAGTCACCAGGCAATAACCGAAGCCAGTGTCGAGTTAAGAAAAAGAGAAGACATTTTGGAAAATAAATAGTCTTTCATCAAAACATGACGGGAGTTATTGTGCATGAAGTATTCTTGAGTTATATACGATCGGACGTTACTGGTAAGTACGAGACATGCAAATGTCGTGAGAAAAGTCGCGATTACTACTTCCGAAGCCTACCCAGAGGTCATGAAACGACGCTTAATGTGATCACCGACCGGGTGAGTAAGGGACAAACACTTACGGACAACCCAACAAATTGACAGGTATTCCAAAATGAATGAAATATTCCTAAGTTACAAACGCTCCGACGAAGCGGGATATGTAAAAACTCTGACAGATAGTCTTCATGATAAATTCGGTGAAGGCATGGTTTACCGGGACGTGGACAGCAACATCGCCGGCACAAATTGGAAAAAGACAATTGCCCGCGCTGTTTCCGGCGCCGAGATTGTGCTTGCAGTAATCGGGCCCAAATGGCAGGAGTTGATCACCGGAAGTTCTTCCAGGGAACGAGACTGGGTTCGTTACGAATTGAACCAGGCGAACGATCTGGACGTGCCGATCATTCCGGTCCGAGTGGCAGGTGCGGGGTTTATTGACAAGGACCTTGGAGAGCTCAACTGGCTAACAGATTTACAGTTTTTCGAACTTGCCGATGGTCAAGGGCGTTGGGAAGCGGATATCGACCGATTGGCCGGCGACATCTCAAAAAGAACACAACTAGAGGTCATTGAAAAAGCGCAGAAGAAAGCAAGCTCGATTTCACAGAGTTCGACAGGTGATGGTTCGCACAATATCGTCTCCAGTGGCCCGGTCACCCTTAACTATGGCAAAGATTCTGACTGAAAATCCTTAATCCCTGTTTTCCTAGGGTTTTCGCGGTCGAGATATTTTATACTGACTGGCTAGGTATCCTTAACGGTGGTTCCATGAACCAACTGCCAACCCCGAACGCTGACTAATTTTGTATCAGCGTCACAAACTGGAAGTGAATGAGTGGTCAGGACTCAGAGCCATAATCCAGGGAAATAAATGATGATGAATATAGGGAAACTTGTACTTAAATTTGCCCTTGGCCTGATGATCAGCGCAAGTCTGTCAATTGTGCAGGCATCAGAAGAAACTTCGACCGGAACCAAGGGCAGCCCGCCAACCCGTACCGGAAAACTATACCTGCCAAGCAACGATCGCATGGCCGATCTGGCTGCAGGTATCGAAGCCGCAAGGAAGAGCAACCGACTTTTGCTGGTGATGATGGGCGCCAACTGGTGTCATGACAGTCGGGCGCTGGCCTCCAGAATACACAAGGAGCCATTGAGTACCCTTATCAATGAACACTTCGAAACCCTGTTTGTTGATGTTGGCTACCTGGAACATGGCAAAGATGTAATTTCCAGCCTCGGAATACCGGTTTACTATGCGACGCCAACCGTCCTGATCATCAACCCCCACAATGGTGAGGTCATCAACCTGGATAACCGGCACCTCTGGGCCGAAGCCGCCTCTTTGAGCATGGAGGATTCAGTTGATTATTTTCAATTATTTGCGAATACCGATCTATCATCCATGCAATCAGCGCCGGAACCTGACGAAAACCTGAAGAAGCTTCTTGTAGAGATCGACGCTTTCGAGCAAGAGCAGGCTGAGCGACTCTACCTCGCCTATGCTGTTCTTTCACCCATGTTGCACGCCTACAAAGCTGGTGACAAAGATAAGTTTTCAGAAGCAACATGGAACGAGATTCGGGATTTTCGTTACAAGGTTTCTGCCGACATTGATAATTTGAGGGCCGAGGCCCGCGAACGGGTAGCTGCCGGTGAAACGGATATACAGCTAGACTATCCGGAATATCCGGCGTTTACCTGGGATTGATAATAAGAGGACATCGGTATGCCCATTACACGAAGGGACCTTCTGGGTTTATCCCTGACAACATCCATCGGCGCGGTACTTGCAACACGCCTGGCATCTGCCAACACACCACAGACACTTTATGATGACAGCATCGTTATCGATGGCCTGGGTTTTCCGGGCGGTCTTTCCGCCGACGATTCCGCGCCTCTCAGTGCACTCGAGCTTGAACACATCAAAGAATCGGGTCTTACTGCCCTGCACCTCACGGTAGGTGCGGTAGGCACGATGCCGCCTTTGCAGGCCTTTGAGAAGATCGTACGCAACATCACCGAGTGGGAACAACAGATCGATCGCAACCCCGGTGTGATGGCCCGTATCCGTGAAGCCAAAGACATTACCACGGCCAAATCCAGCGGCAAAACCGGCTTGATTTACGGTCTCCAGGACGGTGTCTCATTTGAAGATGACCTCGACCGGCTCGAAGCCCTGCACCAGCTTGGTATACGTGTTATCCAACCCACCTACAACCGCCGCAACCTGCTGGGTGATGGTTGCATGGAACCGGCTGATGCCGGTTTAAGCCGTTGGGGTGATGAGGCCATAGAACGGATGAACCAGCTCGGAATTCTCGTGGACCTGAGCCATTGCGGCAGACAAACCGCGGCCGACGGCATCGCCGCCTCGAACCGGCCTGTCAGTTTCACCCATACCGGTTGCTATGCACTGGCCGAGCATCCCAGGCATCGTACCGATGAAGAGATGAAGGTGGTTGCAGACGGTGGTGGCGTTATCGGTATCTACATCATGCCCTATCTCGCCAGGGGCAAACAGCCGACGGCGGCGGATGTGATTGCGCACCTTGAACATGCCATCAACGTGGCGGGTGAAGACCACGTTTCGATTGGTACCGACGGTACGGTTTCTCCAACGGAGTTGACCGATGAATACAAAGAGAAATTCCGGAATGGCACGGCTGAACGGAAAAAGCTCGGTATCGCAGCACCGTTTGAAACCGAAACCGGCTACCTGTTTGCCAATGACCTGAACACACCACGGCGGTTTGAAACGCTGACCGGGTTGTTGCTGGAACGCGGACACAGCGAAACCCGTGTCAGGAAGATACTGGGTGCCAACCTGCAACGCCTGTTTTCCGAGACCTGGAAAAGCTGATATCTTTCAAGCGCCAATAAAAAGCTCAACGCATCTGCAAGACGACAAAGGTCTCAAAATGAGATGTCGCTGGAAACATATCCAGCAACTGAACGGTTTTAACACGAAAACGGGTGCTTAAACCACGCAGATCACGTGCCAGGCTGGCGGGGTTGCAACTCACGTACAAGACGAAGCGCGGTTTGATTTTTTTTACCCAGCTATCAAGCGCAGGAAATCCACGACGTGGCGGGTCAATCAGCAAGGCATCAAACTCCGCGCCACCTGTTCTGCGCATAAAATTGGGCAGCGTCTGGTCCTGGTACAAATCCATCTGGTAAAAGTTGTCGGGCATTTTGGTATCCGGTCCACCGCCGAAGTTATCGATCATCACCCGCTTACCACCCGCAGATGAATAGGCATTGGACAGGTTACCGCTACCCGAGAAGACATCCAGCAGACGGTCGACCCTGATCGCCTCAAGCTGGGCTTGTACTCGATCCTGTAACACCTGGTTCATTTCCTCGTAAATCTGCGAAAAACCACCATGCGCGTAGTCCTCGTTCCAGTTCAGGCTGACCTCGTCAGATTTGAAATACAACTCACAATGACCATGACCGGAATAATCCTTTGTCCAGTCACCTTCATACAGCTTATCAAAGGTGGGTTGAAGCTCCTTTCGCAGAATCTTGCAATGCGGTATTTCCAACACCTCGTTGCTGACGGTATCGAGCATACCGATGTACTTATGCCGGTAGTGAAGCTGTACACGATTTCGATATCCAAGCCGTCGCGGTGCAGGAACCACTTCGATACTCTCCCCCGTCACACCCAACGGCGCCAGGTAACGTTCCAGGCTGGCCTTCTTATAGCCAAGCTCACTGTCATAATCAGTGTGTAATAGTTGGCAGCCCGGACACCGATCAAAATGGGGACATTCGGGCTCGATTCGATTCTCAGCGACCGTTTTCAATTCCAGCAAATGCGCAAATTGCACACCTTTTGAGCGTTTATAGACCGTCGCAACACCCGTTTCACCGGGCAAGGTGCCGGCCACAAAGGTAATCTTTCCGCCTTTCCTGGAAACGCCCTGCCCCAGGGGATCGATACTTTCAATTTCAAAGTCCACTTTACGGGGCTGGACCGGTACTTTTTTGGGTCGGCGCTTCATATAATTAATCCTGGTTTGATCATGCAGAATAACACCAATCCCTAACTGTCATATCACTCCGGGTATATCTGGCATCGATCCACTCTGCTGGGGTATTCTGGAACAATGAATTCCACATCAACCTTACCCTTCGATAACAGCTACGCACGGCTTGGTGATCAGTTTTTCACAAGGCAGTTGCCCGTTACAGTAGACAACCCGGGGCTTATACGTGTAAGTCATTCGCTGGCACATCAGCTTGGTATTGACCCGAAGTGGCTGGAATCCGACAAGGGTGTTGATTTCATGGCGGGGAATTACATCGCCGAAGGTTCCGAACCGCTCGCCACCGTTTACGCCGGCCACCAGTTTGGTGGCTGGAACCCACAATTGGGTGATGGCCGCGCCGTCCTGTTGGGAGAAGTGATTGACCAGGATGGCATTCGCTACGATATTCAACTGAAAGGGTCCGGCCGAACACCCTATTCCCGTGGTGGCGATGGCCGTGCGCCATTGGGGCCGGTCTTGCGTGAGTACATTGTCAGCGAGGCGATGTCGGTATTGGGTGTACCGACCAGTCGTGCGCTCGGAGCAGTCACCACCGGTGAGTGGGTGAGGCGTGGAGGACGTCTGCCGGGAGCCGTACTGACCCGTGTTGCGCAAAGTCATATCCGTATCGGTACATTTCAGTTTTTTGCCTCGCGCCAGGATAACGAAGCGCTCAAAATCCTGATCGACCATGTTATTCAGCGTCATTATCCGCAGGCGTCAAAATCTGCAAGCCCGGTTCGCACCATGCTCGATGGGGTCATAGCCCGCCAGGCCAGCCTGGTTGCCCGTTGGCAGTCGTTGGGGTTTATCCACGGCGTTATGAATACCGATAATATGTTGCTTTCGGGTGAGACCATTGATTATGGACCCTGTGCCTTCATGGATGAATTTGATCCCGGCAAAGTGTTCAGTTCCATCGACCATGGCGGCCGTTATGCTTACGGTAACCAACCACCTGTCGCGCACTGGAACCTGAGTGTGTTAACCCAGTCACTATTACCGTTTCTTAATGACGATCCGGATAAGGCCCTGGCTTCAGGACAGGCAGCCATTGATGCGTTTCCCAGGACATACCAGGCGGCCTTTGTCGAAAATATGCTGGCCAAATTGGGGCTGATGGAACCAGCCGATGATGATGCTGAACTGATTCAGGATCTGCTGAAACTGATGCACGATAACCAGTCCGACTTCACCCTGACCTTCCGTTACCTGTCCGACCAGGTTCAGCCATCTTCGGCATCGGGTGGTGGTGTAAGACCGCTGTTTGAATTACCCGAAACCTTCAATCCGTGGCTTTTACGCTGGCAGGAACGAATCAGTCACGATCCACGTGATGCCACCGAACGCCAGCAAGCCATGTATGCCGTCAACCCGGTTTTTATCCCGCGCAATCACCTGGTTGAAGAGACGATAGCAGCGGCTGAGAAAAATGCAGATTTTGAACCCTTTAACCGGCTTGTGAATATCCTCGCAAACCCGTTCAAGTTCAACGAAGAAAACGCCCGTTATGCGAAACCGCCCAGGCCTGAACAGGTTGTCCAGCAAACGTTTTGCGGTACCTGAACTTTCCAGAACAAGCATCACACCATGGTCGTAACGGCTGACTCTCCCGGTTTAAGCTGACCCAGAGACCAGTCCCCCACCCGTGCGCGTATCAACCTGAGGGTAGGATGTCCGACTGCGGCCGTCATCCGGCGTACCTGGCGGTTGCGGCCTTCGCTGATGGTCAGTTCAAGCCAGCTGGCGGGAATGGCCGCGCGATAGCGAATGGGAGGGTCACGAGGCCAAAGACCGGTGGGCTCATCAATGATCCGCGACTTTGCAGGCCGGGTTTTACCGTCTTTCAAAATAACACCTTGACGTAGTTGCGCCATGGCATCTTCGGTGGGTTCACCTTCCACCTGGGCCCAGTAGGTTTTTTCAAGCTTAAAGCGCGGGTTCGATATCTTTTGCACCAGGTGGCCGTCATCACTCAACAGCAACAGCCCTTCCGAATCATAGTCCAGCCGTCCGGCAACTCTCAGTGCGGGATCGTTGATAAAATCACTGAGGGTCTGCCGGTCTCCTGATTCACGAAACTGTGACAGTACCCGGAATGGTTTATTGAGCAAAACTACCCTGGCCAAATCAAACCACCAATCTAGGTATCAGCAGTATCAGCATTTTTTTCAGCCGGTTTCTTTGCTGGTGTGTAATCACCAATCTGGCTCTTCAGCGGGCATACTGAGAAAATGGGGCATTTCTTACAGCCAACAGCAATGGCAACTGGGCAAAGCGTCATAGTATTCTCCGGTACCTGTAAATGGGTTGGGACTCTCTGGTCAGGTACAACGTGATCATGATAGAACTAAACGGCAGCCTTGAATAGCAATGCAACTATAATTGCATTTGCATTTGATCCACGCCGCTAACTGCGGTGCTTAAAACCGCTCCCAGGCAGGTGTCACGCTTTTCGGCAGCAGCGGAAACCTGCCAAGTTCCGCCCAGGGCTTACCCGGCATGTGGAAATCCGACCCGCACGACGCCAGCAGGTTTTTCTGTTCGCACAACTGCGCCATAGCGCTGGTCTGTTGCGGCGTCTGTTGCCCCGAAACCACTTCCATACCCTGCCCGCCTGCATCAATAAAACTGTCGAGCAGTCGCTTTAACCGCGTTCTGGTCAGCTTGTATTTCAGCGGGTGGGCAAGTACCGCAATACCGTTGGCATCACGTATCCACTGAATGATTTGAGGCAGTTCCGCCCAATGGTTTTTAACATCACCCGCCTTACCATCACCCATGTATTTTTTGAATGCGTCATGCATGGTCTCTACCTTGCCAATATTAATCAGGTGTTGTGCAAACTGCGGTCTGCCGATATAGGTTCCAGCCGATAGCCTGCTAGCCCCGTCGAATGCATTTTCAATACCCTTTTTTTCCAGGTTGCTTGAAATACGCTTGGCACGTTCAAGACGGGTCTCGCTTTGGATCCTGGCGGCGGTATGTATCGATTCACTGCCCAGGTCGACATTCAGACCAAGCACGTGGATACCCACACTTCCCCATTGCGTCGATAGCTCGATACCCGGTATCAGCGTCAATCCGTCCTGATTAATTTCGTCCTGGGTCAGTTGGATTTCATTAAAGGCATCGACCGTGTCGTGATCGGTAATGGCCAGCATATCCACGTCTTTTTCGATCGCGCGGTCGATCAATTCACGTGGTGTCAGAACACCATCTGAGAAGCTCGTGTGCGAGTGCAAATCGCAGATCAAAAGGTGGGTCTGCTAATTAAAATGTGAAATCCCGAATTACGCGCATCATTTACTGTCTTTACCCGTAAACATGCGCCGGGTATCAAACACGGCCCTTATCGATCGAATTTTATCGCCTTCTACCTCGAAAAAGAACGCACCTTCGTTGTGTATGCCATTCACTGAATCAAACGAAGTCATCACGGCGACGGAACCACCCTCTATGATCATCTTGCCGTAAGTTTCGTTCTCCATGAATGGCGCGATCTGCTCGATATAATCACGAACATCGGATTCACCACTGATCGGAATCGGTGAGAACATGCCGTGGTATTCGACATGTTTTGAAAGCGGGACCACGCTGGCGTCATCGATGTTCAGCGCTTCAACAAATTTCAAAACGACGGACTCAACCTCTGCTCTCTTGGTCAATTGTCTTTCTCCAGTCAATTTCGGTGCCGATTTGCTTACGGAATTGCTATGATTAGCCGTTGCAGAAACATTACATAATGGTAGCAGATTCTGTATCGGGTATAGGGAAATTGAATTTGGCGCATCAGCAAAAAATAACAGCACACATCTAATCAAAACTTGGAGTACATTCATGGAGCGTGACTACCGCGTAAAATGGGCCGGTGGCTTGAGATTTATCGGTACCGGTGCCAGTGGCCACAGTACCGTTATTGATGGGGACAAGGAAAGCGCGCTGTCACCGATGGAGCTACTGTTATTAGGTACCGGCGGCTGCGCATGTATAGACTTGGTCATGATCCTGCAAAAAGGCCGTCAGAAAGTCGTTGATGCATGGGTCGAACTGGGTGGCGAACGTCGCGAAGAACTACCACGCTACTTTACTGACATCGAAATGCACTTTGTTGTGAAGGGTATCGCGATAAAAGAGGAGCGTGTAAAGCGTGCCATCGATCTTGCGATGGAAAAATATTGTTCCGCATCCGCGCAAATGGCCGCGCTTGCTGAGATCAAGACCAGTTACGAAATCATTGAAGCCGATACACCTTGAATCTACCACGCAGCACAGCTGCGTAAACCGGAGAATCTATGTTAACTTTACTTCGTAATATACTGTTTATATTGTTTATCTTAATGTCTTCCGTTGCAATATCAGCGGAGGACGACGAAAAACCAAAACCCGGTTTGAACGAAGCCAGCCTGAAAGGGCTAGAGTGGCGAAGCATTGGTCCGGCGATGACGGCAGGGCGAATCGCAGATATAGCAATCAACCCAAAAGACCGTAGCCAGTGGTTTGTTGCCGTCGGTAGTGGCGGTGTATGGAAAACGGATAACCGGGGCACTACCTGGCAAACGGTTTTCGATAATGAGGCCTCCTATTCCATCGGCTGTGTCAGCATTGATCCAAACGACACTGAGACCGTCTGGGTTGGAACCGGTGAAAATGTCAGTGGCCGTCACGTCGGTTATGGCGATGGTGTTTACAAGAGCCTCGATGGCGGGAAATCCTGGACCAATATGGGTCTCAAGAACTCCCAGCATATCGGTATGATCGTGATCGACCCGCGCGATTCCAACGTGGTTTACGTTGCCGCCCAGGGGCCATTATGGTCGGCCGGTGGCGACCGCGGGCTATACAAGACCACCGATGGCGGTAAAACCTGGAAGCTGATCCTGTCGGCAGGCCAGTACACCGGCGCCAACGAGGTCCACCTTGACCCGCGCAACCCTGATGTCATCTATGCCTCCCTGCATCAACGCTTCAGAAACGTGGCGGCATTGATGAATGGCGGCCCCGAATCCGGTATCCATAAATCCACCGATGGTGGCCTGACCTGGCGCGAGTTAACCAACGGTGTGCCCAAGGAAGACAAGGGCAAGATCGGCCTGAGTATTTCACCGGTTGATCCCGATGTCGTCTACGCCACCATTGAACTGGCGCAGCGTACCGGTGGTTTTTGGCGTTCAACCGATGGCGGAGCGAGCTGGGAAAAACGCAGCGATGAGGTTTACAGCGGAACCGGGCCGCATTACTACCAGGAAATATTTGCCAGTCCGCATGATGTCGATACCGTCTACCAGGTGGCGCCCACCCTGCACAAAACTATTGATGGCGGCGAAACCATGAAACCGGTACAAAATCGCACGGTACACGGCGATTACCATGCCGTAGTTTTTGACCCGGCAGATCCCGACTACCTGATGGTCGGCACCGATGGCGGTGTGTACGAAACATTTGACGAGACTGAAAACTGGAAGTTCTTTGCCAATATGCCCATCACCCAGTTTTACAAGGTCACCGTCGATTATGATGAGCCCTTTTACAACATTTACGGCGGCACCCAAGACAACAACACCCAGGGTGGACCGTCACGCACCGATAACGTCCATGGCATCCGCAACAGTGACTGGTTTGTCACGGTGTTTGCCGATGGTCACCAGTCGGCGGCAGACCCGACCAACCCGGATATTATTTACTCCGAATGGCAACAGGGTAACCTGGTCCGCTTTGACCGCAAGACCGGTGAGATCGTCTATATCCAGCCACAACCCGAGGCCGACGAGGAATCCGAGCGCTTCAACTGGGACGCACCCATCCTGATCAGCCCGCATGATTCTGCACGTTTGTATTTTGCCAGCCAAAGGGTCTGGCGCAGCGACAACCGCGGTGACAGCTGGACGGCTATATCCGGTGACCTCAGCCATGCCCGTGACCGTATGATCTTGCCGATGATGGGCCGGGTCTGGAGTTTCGACTCCGCCTGGGACCTGATGGCCATGTCCCAGTACGGCACTATCACTTCTTTATCGGAATCACCGCTTGTTGAAGGGTTATTGTATGCAGGTACCGATGACGGCCGTATCCAGGTCAGTGAAAACGGTGGTGAAAGCTGGCGTGCGATTGACAAGCTACCCGGGGTTCCGGATGGTTTCTTTGTGAATGACATCAAGGCCGACCTGCATGATGCCGATACCGTTTATGTCGTTGTCGATGATCACAAATCCGGTGATTTCACACCCTATATTCTCAAGAGCAGCAACCGGGGTCAAAACTGGTTGAGTATCAGCAAGGGATTGCCCGAACGGCACGTGGCCTGGCGTCTGGTTCAGGATCACGTCAACCCGGCGCTGTTGTTCGCAGCCACCGAGTTTGGTGTGTTCTTTACCATTGATAACCAGACCTGGACAAAACTGTCAGGCGGCACACCCAACATCGCGTTTCGTGATCTCGCTATCCAGAAACGTGAGAATGATCTGGTGGGTGCAACTTTCGGCCGTAGTTTCTACGTTTTTGATGACTACACACCGTTGCGCAGCCTGACAGCCAATAAACTGGCTTCCGAAACCATGCTGTTTCCGGTACGTGATGCCCTGTGGTACCTGCAACGCATGCCGCTGGGTGAATTCAGGACCGGCAGCAAGGCCTCACAGGGTGACGCCTATTATGTTGCCGATAACCCGCCATTTGGCGCCGTTATCACCTACTACCTGCCTGAATCCATCATGACGGCCAAAGAGCAGCGTCGTGAACGTGAAAAGGCAATAGAAAAGGAGGGTGGCGACACACCCTACCCCGGTTGGGATGCGCTGCGTGCGGAGAGAAACGAAGAAGATCCGGCAGTGGTGCTGACCATACACAATAGCGCAGGGGAGACCATACGCAAACTTGAGGGTCCGGCAAAAGCTGGCTTCCACCGCGTTGCCTGGGATTTACGTTACGCGAATTCCGACGCCTGGACAGCCAATCCGCAGGATAACTACATCGTTTTCTCCGGTCCGTTAGCCGCCCCGGGCGACTATACGGTCAGCCTCGCTACCCGGATTAACGGTGTATTGAAGGAAACCGGTTTGCAAAGCGCCATCAAGGTGAAACTAATGCGTCAGAACAGCCTGGCCACGGCCAGCACGGATGAAGTGGTTGCCTTTGGTAACCGTCTTGATAACCTGATGCGCGAAGGCAACGGCGCCGATGCCGCGATGAACGCCCTGATCACTGAACTGGCTGCAATCAAGCAAACCCTGTTGCGATCCGGAGCAGATAGTGCATTGAGAGCACAAGCACGCGCCCTGGAACTCGAAGTATTGGATCTGCAGTTGAAACTATCGGGTGATGGCGTACGCGACTTTGCCGGTGACCCCGGCCCGGTCCCGGTTTCGGCGCGTATCAACGTTGCGCAGTTGGGCACGTCCTTCTCGAGCTATGGGCCAACGCCCACGCATGAACGCAGTCTTGAAATTGCCGAGCAGAACTTTGCCGGTATCAAGGCGGCATTGCAGCGGATATTCGATACCGATCTGCCCGCGCTTCGCAAGGCAATGGATGAAGCGGGAGTGCCGTGGACACCCGGACGGGGTGTACCGGGCGAAAGCTGACACTGCAAGCAGCCCGGATTATGGGGGTCAGAGCTTTTACTCTGCCCCCCGATTTTCGTAAGCTGTTCATCAAAATCCAGGGATGATGTTACAAGGAGGTGACAAAGTGCAGATTCTACACACTATCAGAAAACTTTCTGATTCAAATCCCGAAACACGGCTTATACGGCTGTTCGCCGCCGTTTTAATTTATCTGGCAAGCACCGCAGTTCAGGCACAGACCATCGAGGGCTCACTGGTTAAGTGGCAACCATTGCAACTTAGCTTCCAGGGCCCTGCTGCCAGCGAAAGCGACAATTCACCAAACCCTTTCCTGGATTATCGACTGCAGGTCAGCTTTAACGGTCCATCCGGGCAAGTGTACCTGGTTCCCGGTTTTTTTGATGGAGATGGCCTGGGCGACGGTACCGGTGATACCTGGCGTGTCCGTTTTTCACCTGACGAGGCGGGAACCTGGAACTGGACCGCTTCATTTCGCTCGGGTAGCAATGTATCTATCGACCTTGATCCACTGGCTGGAACAGCGGCATCATTCGACGGTGCCACGGGCAGCTTTGATATCACCGCGGTCGATGGCAATGCACCCGGGTTGCTCAAGGGGGGTCGTCTTGAATACGTGGGCAAGCCTCACCTGAAGTTTCGCGACGGTGATTATTGGCTCAAAGGCGGTGTTGACAGCCCG
>Ga0102946_1000247_pt1 | contig 18966 bp, 17 predicted proteins | sample SalPon2A_A_D1_MG_FD_78209 | JGI IMG/M metagenome (GOLD analysis project Ga0102946, IMG submission 78209) | Soil microbial communities from South San Francisco under conditions of wetland restoration - Salt Pond MetaG R2A_A_D1_MG | ecosystem: Environmental > Terrestrial > Soil > Wetlands | place... | reverse complement strand
TCACCAGGGGGCCCATGTTATTGGACGTGTCCGTGCCGTTGCCGACCTTCAGGTCCTTAAGCTCCTCGGACAACTTGGCTACGACCGTATCGGCCGTTTCGTCGCCGACACAAACGGCCACAGAAATAGCCATGCAGCGTTCGCCGCAGGAGCCATAGGCTGCACCCATCAGTGCGCTGACAGCATTGTCGATGTCTGCATCGGGCATCACGATTGCGTGGTTTTTTGCACCACCGAGCGCCTGCACGCGCTTGCCGTTGCTGGTGCCGGTCGCGTAAATGTATTCAGCGATCGGCGTTGAGCCAACAAAGCTGATCGCCTCGATACGCGGGTCTTCAAGCAGCGTATCGACCGCTTCCTTATCACCATTTACCACGTTGTAAACACCATCAGGCAAGCCCGCTTCCTTGAATAGCCTGGCGATATACAGGGGTGCACTGGGGTCCTTTTCCGAGGGTTTAAGTACAAACGTGTTGCCACAGGCAATTGCCATCGGGAACATCCACATCGGAACCATTGCCGGAAAATTGAAGGGCGTGATACCGGCAACGACGCCAAGCGGCTGAAACTCCGACCAGCTGTCGATATTGGGACCGACATTGCGCGAATGCTCGCCCTTGAGGAGTTCCGATATGCCGCAGGCATAGTCAACGACCTCGACGCCACGCTGAAACTCGCCCATCGCATCGTCAAGGACCTTGCCGTGTTCGTTCGTAAGCAGCCCGACGATATTATCCGCATGTTCCTCCAGCAAAGCTTTGAAGTTGAACATGATCCTGGACCGCTTGGCAGGCGGTGTATTGCGCCAGCCCGGGAAAGCCGCCGCGGCCGCGGCAATGGCGTCCTCGACGGTGCTGCGTGATGCCATTGCGACGTGTCGGGTGACCGCGCCGGTTGCGGGGTTGGTAACGGCCTGGGTGCGCCCGCTGTCTGCGACATCCGCGCCATTGATGAAATGACCGACTACTTCTGCGGACTTGATGTCCTTGGCGGCTCTTGCATTCATGATATCTCCTGGTATTTCCTGCGTTATTCGACCGCATCAAGGATGCGGCGCACGCCTTCGAACGACTTTTGCATTTCATCGACGTTCGAATTCAAAAAAGGTGAAAATTGCAATATGTCCATGCCATTGCGTACGACGAGATGTTCTTCCCAAAAGCAGCGCTTGTGTATTTCCAGGCCGCGTGCTCCCGGAGCGCCCTCTCGCGGCGCCAGCTCAATGGCGCCCATCAGGCCGAAGTTGCGAACGTCAATGACTTTCTCGTGGTCATCGAAAGAATGCAAGATGTCCGCAAATGTTTCTTCGAGCTCTGCTGCCTGCGCAAATATACCTTCCTCCTGGTAGACATCCATTGCGGCCAGCCCGGCGGCTGCCGCCACCGGGTGCCCGGAGTAGGTGTAACCGTGAAACAGCTCAATCATGTGTTCGGGACCCTGCATGAACGCCTCGTACACGTGCTCTTGCACCAGTACGCAACCCATCGGGATTACGCCGTTGGTCAGCCCTTTGGCGCTCGTAATAATGTCCGGCTTCACGCCGAAGCGCTCAGCGGCGGTCCCGCGCCCGACCCGGCCAAAGGCGGTGATTACTTCGTCAAAAATCAGCAGGATGCCGTGCCGGTCACAAATTTCCCGCAGCTTTTCGAGGTAACCGACCGGGGGCGGCATGACGCCCGCTGAACCGACGACTGGCTCAACGATGACGGCCGCAATGTTGCTGCCGTCGTGCAAAGCGGCGAGGCGTTCTAGGTCGTCGGCAAGCTCGGCGCCGTGCTGTGGCAGGCCGCGACTGAATGCATTGCGTTCGAGGTCCAGGGTATGGCGCAGGTGGTCAACGCCGGGAATCAGGTTGGCGCTGAAGACCTTGCGATTCGGCACCATGCCGCCAACGGACATGCCGCCAAAATTGACACCGTGATAGCCCTTCTCACGACCAATTAAACGGGTGCGATTGCCTTCACCTCGGGCGCGGTGATAGCCGAGCGCAATTTTCAAGGCGGTGTCGACAGATTCGGATCCGGAGTTGGTGAAGAAACACTGGGAAAATCCATCGGGCGCCAAGTCGACCACGCGTTCAGCAAGCGCGAAGGCTTTGTCGTTGGTGACCTGGAATGACATGCAGTAATCCAGTGTTGCGACCTGCTCTTGCACTGCTGCCACAATTTTCGGGTGGCAGTGGCCGACGCCCGACGTCCACAGCCCGGAAAACATGTCGTAAATCCTGCTGCCGTCAGCGGCAGTGTAATAATGTCCCGATGCGCCGCTGATGATTCGCGGCGCCTTTTTGAAGTCGCGATTGGCGGTGTATGGCATCCAGAACGCGTCTGTCGTTTGCGCTGTAGCACTCATATCTGGCAGTCCGGCAATTGAAAGGGGCAATCAGTGTATGCCGAGCAGCTATGTTAAACAATTGCATACTTGCGGGAACATAAACCATTGATTTTAAACAGAGCGAGCATCAAAATGTTTAGTTTACTAAACAAACTATGGGGCGTGGTCCTATGCACGTAGAGATTGGTGAGCGACTCAAGGAAATTCGTTTACGCCACGGCTTATCACAGCGGCAGCTGGCAAGAGTTTCCGGCGTCGCCAATGCGACGATTTCACAGATTGAGGCGGGCAAACTGAACCCGACGGTGAGCCTTTTGAAAAAGGTGCTGGACGGCATTCCTATCAGCATGAGCGAGTTCTTCGCCGACGATGTCGAGATCAGGGAGCGTATCTTCTTTCGCGCCGACGAGCTGACCGAGATTGCTGACGGTGGCGTCTCGTATCGACAGGTGGGCGCCAAGCTGCACAACAAGGCAATTCAACTGCTCAAGGAGTGTTATCAGCCGGGTGCCGGCACCGGTCGCCACGAATTACGGCACAAAGGCGAAGAGTGTGGCCTGATCCTGAGTGGCCGGCTCGAGGTGACCGTAGCAGACCAGGTCGCGGTACTGACGGCTGGCGATGCCTATTATTTTCGCAGTGACCAGCCGCACCAGTTTCGCAATGCAGGCAATAAACCGTGCGAACTCATTTCAGCCTGTACACCGCCCAGCTTTTGATGCAAAGTGACGCCCCTCGTTTTTTAATCCAGATTAGAATTCAAGAATGGCACAGTTTGGAACCGTTTTTTGCGATACCTATGTATCGGCCAGATTTTCGGATGGCCGCTGGCAAGAACCGACGATGCAGGCATTGGCACCGATCGAAATTCACCCGGCAGCCCATGTATTTCATTATGCGAGTACCTGTTTCGAAGGCTTCAAGGCCTATCGATGGGAAGACGGCAACGCCAGGATTTTTCGCCTGAAGGACCATGTCGCGAGAATGCAGAAAAGTGCCGCGTCGCTGCGCCTGCCGGTGCCCGATGCGGATCTGCTGGCCGGCATGGTCGAACAACTGGTTGCAAATTTGGCAGACGACATTCCGCCGCCGCCGAGCTCCCTGTACCTGCGCCCGACGCTGATCGGTACGGAGGAAAACATTGGCGCCGCGGCCGCGCCATCCCGCGATGCGCTGCTGTTTGTGATTGCATCACCCGTCGGCGACTATTTCAGTGGCGGCGCAAAGACGCTGAAACTGCTCGTTGATGATGAGCATGCACGCACAACCGACCAGCTGGGCAGCACCAAGACTGGCGGTAATTATGCAGCTGCCCTGGGCCCGACCCTGGACGCGAAGGCGGAATACGGGGTGGACCAGGTCCTGTTCTGTCCCAACGGCAACGTGCAGGAAACCGGCGCGGCCAACTTCCTGTTGATCAGCGACAGCGAAATCATCACCAAGCCGCTGGATAGTTCCTTTTTACACGGCATAACGCGAGACTCGGTACTCAAACTGGCCGCGGACAATGGCTATAAGGTTAGCGAGCGCAACTTCACGGTTGAAGAGTTGCTGACACTGATCGCAACTCACGAGGCAGCACTTTCCGGCACCGCGGCAACCTTGTCTGCGGTTGGTGGACTTGTGTATCGCGGCAAGGAGTTCACGGTTCGAGACGGCAGCCCCGGGGCAAATACGCAAAAACTCAGCGCTGCTTTGCAGGCAATTCAAAACGGGTCTGCAGAGGATACACATGGCTGGCTGACACAGGTTTAGTCCGGTGTGATTCAGATAGCTTTCGAAAAGCGCTCGTTGTTGAAGTCCGACCTGAGGTAACGGTCAAATTGCATTGCAATGTTTCGCATGAGCAGTCTGCCGGCAGCCGTCACCCGAATCCCGTGTTCGTCAATTTCAATTAATTTGTCGGCTGCCAGCTCGGCCAGGTTTTGCAGTTCCGTAACGAAATAGTCATGAAAGGAGATCGCGAAATGAGACTCGATGTCCGCGAATCGCACCTCGTCGTAACACATAAGCGATTGAATGATTTCGGCACGCAACAGGTCGTCTTTGGTGAGGATCAGGCCTTTGGCGATGGGCAATTTGTCTTCTTGTAATAGTGCGTTGTAGTCCCTGGTGGTTAACGCGTTTTGCGAATAGCTGTTCCCGACATGCGCAATCGAACTAACCCCCATCCCAAGCAAATCGCAGTGGCGATGGGTTGAATATCCCTGGAAGTTTCTTTGCAAGGTGCCGCGGTTACGGGCCACGATCAGGTCATCGTCCGGTAGCGCGAAATGATCCATTCCTACGTAGTGATAACCCGCATCGCAAAGCCGCTCTATGGTCATGTGCAGCAATTCGAGCTTGACCTCCGGTGATGGTATCTGACCGGCATCAATCATCCTTTGGCTTTTGAATTTCTCCGGCAAATGCGCATAGTTGTAGACAGCAAGGCGATCGGGGCGCATTTCGATGACAGCGTTCAAGGTTCTGGTAAAGCTGGCAGGAGACTGCAGCGGCAGACCGTATATCAGGTCAAACGAAACGGATCGGAACTGCAGGTCACGCGCTGCCTCCAGCAATTGCATGACGGATTCTTCGCTTTGCTCCCGGTTAACCGCACGTTGCACCTGGGTATCGAAATCCTGGATGCCAAGACTCAAGCGGTTGAAGCCGAGTTCGGCAAGCTTGACGAGTGAGTCTGGCGTAACGGTCCGTGGGTCGATCTCAACAGAGAATTCGCGCCTGGCCGGTGGGGCGAAAGAAAAATTCGCTGCCAGGCGCCGCATCAGACCCGCGAGTTGATCATCGTCAAGGTAGGTCGGTGTGCCGCCGCCGAAATGCAGCTGATCCACAAGGCGGGACCTGGAGAATAGCTGGCCATGCAGCTCGATTTCACGATGCAGATTAGCGAGATAACCGGCGATACGCTGCTGATTGCGAGTGACGATCTTGTTGCAGCCGCAGTAATAGCAAAGTGCCTGGCAAAACGGGACGTGTACGTATATTGATAACGGTCGCCCTGAGGCATTGCTCGTTTGTGCAATGTCTCGATAGTCGGCGACTTTGAAATCATTGGTGAAGCGTGGCGCTGACGGATACGACGTATATCGCGGCCCACGGCCGTCATATCGGGCAATCAGGTCTGCGTCGAAACAAACGTCATCTTGGCGAACGTTGAGCATGCCCGAAATCGTCGCCGATCTCGGCGCGCGGTCATATCGGTACTTTCCGCAAGCTGTGGGCAAGTAACAACATCACGCTTAGCAACAGCAGTGCAGTGGCCTGGTGCGCCGCCGCCAGAAAGGTCGGCACGGACATTAATAATGTCGAAACGCCCAGTACGACCTGCAATACGCCTGTGTGCAACATCGCATTATTTAACCGTGCTGCTCGCGGCGGGAAATTTGCTCGACGAGCTCTGATCCAGAATGCGACCAGGGCGACAAATGTGATCATTGCCAGCAACCGATGATCGAACTAGACCGTCCCCATGTTTTCGGTGAAGTTGCGCCAGGTTGGTTCGAGTGCCGTCAGGCCAGGCGGAATCCACGTCGTGCCCATCTTGGGAAAGGTATTGTAAATCAGGCCGGCATCGAGACCAGCGACGAAGCCGCCAGACAGGATGGTCAGGGCGAGCAGTGCCGTCAGGGCGCAAGCGCGTCCAAACCAGGGATGCGATCGGGTTGGGCCGGCAGGCTGTAGCAACGTCTGTGCTCGCCACAGCATCAGCGCGTAAACGAGAAACGCCGCAGAAAGGTGCGCGACCAGTCGATAGGGACTGACGTGGGGTGCATCGACCTGGCCACTGGCCACCATCACTTTGCCAATCAGTCCCTGGGCGCCACCCAGAGCCAACATCAGCAGGTACCACGGCAATTCGGGCATGCGGATGTATTTCCTGGCGACGAAATAAATGAGCGGCAAAGCAAACGCGAATCCGAGCACGCGCCCCAACAAGCGGTGAAAATACTCGAGCCAGAAAATGCCCTTGAAGCCGTCGACGTCCATGTCCGGGTTCACATGCACGAACTCCGGCGTTCGCTGGTAGATCTCGAATACTCGCTGCCACTCTGCATCGTTCAGCGGCGGCAAGGCGCCCATGATCGGACGCCACTCGGCCATCGATAAGCCGGACCCGGTCAGCCGGGTCACGCCGCCCAGAACGACCATTGCAAATACGAGTCCGCAACAGACCAGCAGCCAGCGTGCGATCGCTCGCCTTTGCGCTTGATTGTCGATCTGATCATTCATGGCGACGCAATACTAACAGGCCGCAGGGATAAATCTGCACGTGATATTCTCGGCTGATGCGATACACGCGGTGCAACAACCTCATGGATTTTCGTCAGCTCGCCAAGCGGCGCTTGCCGGCTCCGGTATTTCACTATATGGATGGCGGCGCTGATGACGAGATATCGCTCACCCGCAATACTGAGGCCTTCAACGATTACGAATTAATGCCAGCGCAGCTGCATGACGTTAGTACGATTAACCTGCGCTCGACCTTGTTTGGAGAACCGGTCGACTGGCCAGTCATGATATCTCCGACCGGCGCGTCAAAGTTGTTCCACGCAGACGGTGAGCCGGCAGTCATCCGGGCAGCAGAAAAGTTCGGCATGTTCTACAGCTTATCCACACTTGGCACGACGACCATCGAGAACGCTGCACAGGCCGGTGCCGGGCCGAAGCTATATCAGCTTTACGTATTCAAGGATCGGGGTCTGACGGCAGAGTGGATCGAGCGCTGCAAGGCGGCCGGGATCAAGGCGCTGGCGTTGACGGTGGATGTTGCGGTGGGTGGTAATCGCGAACGTGATCTTGTGCATGGATTTGCCGCGCCGCCACGATCCCGTCTGCGCCAGCTTCTGAGTTTCGCGCAGCATCCGGGTTGGCTCTATCGCGCATTGGTGCGCAAAGACCTGGAAATGGTAAACATCACCAGCAGCGATGCGGCCGCGGCAGCGCTCGAGGCCGGCATTCGGTCCTATATCGAGGAACAACTGGAGCGCACACTGACCTGGCGCGATGTTGAATGGCTGGCCAGACAATGGGACGGGCCGCTGGCGGTCAAGGGCGTCCAGTCAGTTGCAGACTGCCGCAAGGCGGCGGAATCCGGCGCGACGGCGGTGATGTTGTCCAATCATGGTGGGCGGCAGCTGGATACGAGTCCGGCGCCGGTCGATTGCATACGCGATGTTGCGGACGCGTTACGGGATCGATTGGAAATTATTTGCGACGGCGGGATTCGCCGCGGCAGTCACGTGGTCAAGGCCGTGGCGCTGGGCGCGAATGCCTGCAGTATTGGTCGAGGCTATCTGTACGCGCTGGCAGCGGCGGGACAGCCGGGCGTGGAACATGCGCTGGGGTTGTTGCATGCCGAGTTGGAGCGGACCCTGGCGCTGGTTGGCTGCAAAGACATCAACGACTTGGATCGGCGATTTCTGATTCACCGGCATCCCGGGGCATAAAACGCGGCGAATGTATCGCCCCGAAATCCAAATACGAGTAATATGAGGGCGCTCCTGTACGTAGGGGCGACAATCTAATCAGAGGTAAATATGTCAGGCGAAAGAGTTAGCGGTACGGTCAAGTGGTTCAATGATGACAAGGGATTCGGATTTATCGAGCGGGAAGGTGGACAGGATGTCTTCGTTCACCACAGCGCCATCCAGATGGAAGGATTCAAGACCCTGAAAGAAGGGCAGGCAGTCACGATGGAAGTGACCCAGGGCCAGAAAGGTCCACAGGCCGAAAACGTTATCGCCGACTAGGCTTGAGACGTTCGGCCATTGCAAAAATGGCCGCTCTCGTGCGCGCAGTAGCTCCGATGCTGCGCCGCGAACGTTACTGATGCGCTATTCCGTGCACATGTTGCTGCTCTGCGCAACGTTTATCCTGTCCGCGTGTGCCAAAGAGCGCGCACCTGCGCCAGGCACTGCGCGCCCGGAAGCCACATTTGCAGGCAGTGACGCCTGCGTGGATTGTCACGCCGAACAGTATGCAGACTGGCTGGGCTCGCATCATGACCTGGCGATGCAGGTAGCCGATTCCGCTACCGTGCTGGGCGATTTCGCCGATACGACATTCGATTACTTCGGTGCTACCACCGAATTTCGCAGGCAAGACGGCAAATACCTCGTCCGGACCGCTAATGCGCAAGGCGAAGACGAAGATTACGTCGTAACCCATGCCTTCGGCGTTTATCCACTGCAACAATATTTGGTCGAATTCCCACAAGGACGATTGCAGTCATTGCCATTCGCGTGGGACACCCGTGCCGCCGAGGACGGCGGCCAACAGTGGTTTCACGTTTACGGTGACGCTTACATTCCTCCGGGGGATGAATTGCACTGGACCGGTCGCCAGCAAAACTGGAACTACATGTGCGCGGAATGTCATTCGACCGACCTTCAGGTCAATTACGACGCGCAGACAGACAGCTTTGCTACCAGCTGGTCCGAAATCAACGTCGGCTGTGAGGGCTGTCACGGTCCCGCTTCAACACACGTGGAAAATGCGAAGGCCGGGGAAATGCGTGGCAGCGGGGGGTTAAAGGTAGACCTTGATGATCACGGTCGCGCCGTTTGGCAGATGAATCCGGAAACCGGCATCGCAGAGCGTAGCGAGCTCGCGATGCGGCGCTCAAAACAACCGGAAGCTTGCGGTCGCTGTCATTCGCGCAGAGGGGTCATCACCGCGGATTATGAATATGGCGTGCCCCTGGCAGACACCCACCGACCAGCGTTATTGAATGATCCACTGTACTTTGACGACGGGCAGATACGCGACGAGGTTTATGTTTACGGCTCTTTTCTGCAAAGCCGTATGTATCAGGCCGGGGTGACCTGCAGCGATTGTCACAATCCGCATTCCCTGCAGTTGCTCTCAGGGTCTGATCCCAGTGACGTGTGCAGCCAATGTCACCTGCCCACCAAATTCGCGACGCAGGAGCATCACCAGCATGCGCCGGCGAGTGTCAGCTGTGTTGACTGTCATATGCCGGCACGTGACTACATGCAGGTCGATCCTCGCCGCGATCACAGCTTTCGGGTTCCGCGGCCCGACCTCAGCGTCGCTACCAATTCGCCGAATGCATGCGCTGATTGTCACGCGGATCAGAGCGCAGAATGGGCGGCAGCGGCTGCGCAGGATTGGTGGGGTCCGCGTGAGCCGCATTTTGCGACGGCGTTTGCCAAAGTCCGCGAAGACGGCGGCAATTTGCCGCTCAGTGGTGTCGCCAGCGACGATGAATTACCTGGCATTGTACGTGCCACCGCGCTTGCCGCTTTAACAGCCCCAGCGAGCGAGGTGGACGCCAATGCGATCCGGATTTCGCTGCAGGATGCCGATCCATTGGTAAGGATGGCAGCCGTAGGCAGTTCCATGCTCCTGCCTCCGGAAAATCGCGTGCAGTTAGTGGCGCCAAGCCTACGGGACCCGATCCGCAGCGTACGCATCGAGGCAGCGCGAATCGCTGCGCCCTTGCGTGATTACTTGCCGCAGACCTCGGGGTTTGCAGCCGCTGCCGACGAGTATCGAGATGCGCAGGCGGCCATCGCCAGCCGGCCGGAGGCGCATGTCGCTCTGGGTGATTTTGAATCGTCGCTCGGGAATATTGATCAGGCCCTGCAACACTATGCTTTTGCCCTGAACATGGATTCAGCCTACTCATTTGCGCGGCTCAACTATGCAGATGCACTAAGACGTTCCGGCGACGAGGCGGCCGCTGAGAAGTTGCTTAGAGACGGACTGGAATTGCATGAGGAAGACGCAGATCTGCGTCACTCCCTCGGTCTGCTACTGGTGCGTACGGATCGTGCAGAAGCGGGGCTGACGGAGTTGCGCCGTGCGGCGAGGCTGGCGCCCGACAATCCGCGCTATGCCTATGTGCTGGGTATCGCGCTGAATTCACTCGGGCAGACAGACTCGGCGATTCTTACCCTGCGCGATGCGCGTGAGCAATTTCGCGCGGATTTTGATATTGCCTGGGCGCTTGCGACCTTACTGCGCGATAGCGGTGACACCAGGGCAGCGCGGGAGGTTGCGACCGATCTCCTGGCGCAACGACCGGGCGATGCGAATGTCAAAATGTTGCTTGAATCTCTGTCCGCAGGCTAGTTGCGGAATTTACAGCAGCGTATGCAGACCGTCGTAGACCAGCTTGACGCCTACGACAAACAGCAAGGTGTGGATGAGCATAAAAAAGACACGGTCACTGACGCGCGCATGCAGCCACGCACCGGTCAGCACCCCGATGGGCGCGAGTATCATTAGAGCCGCCGAGGTTGCCAGGTTAGCTGTGGACAGTTGGCCCAGCCAGGCGTATGGGATGAGCTTGACGTAGTTGACGACGGCAAAAAACAGAATCGTTGTCGCCGCGAAGTCAGTGCGATTAACTGGTCGCCGCAACAAGTACATGCTGATCGGCGGGCCACCGGAGTGCGCCACAAAGCTGGTAAATCCGGCAACGGATCCGCCGATCAATCCATAGCTGCGCGGGAAATGGGTTGCCCCTGACTGGTTTGCGTTTCTTTGCTCGATCCAGGTGTGTGCGGTGAAGGTGATCGCGACCACGCCAACGATGAGCTTTACGACTGCTGCACTCATATACTCGAACAGCAAAGAGCCGACGCCAATGCCGATCAAAGACGCGGGCAGCAGAACTCGTAGTTCCTGCCAGAGCCACTTGCCGCGAAACTTCCATACTGCGACCAAGTCCATCACGCACAAAATTGGCAGGAGAATCGCGGCTGCCTGAATCGGCGATATGACCAGTGCCATCAACGGCACAGCGGCGACTCCCAGACCGCCGCCAAAACCGCCCTTGGAAATGCCGAACAACAGGACAGCCGGAATTGCGACGGCATAAAACCACGGGTCTGTGATCAATAGTTTTTCCTCTTACTGGCAAGCCAGTGTAAGCGTTGCAACGCTGCAAGTCTTAGCTTCCGTGCCTTACTGAGTATCGGATTTCATGATCTAATAGGCACCGACAAATACAAGAAGTGCATCCATGAAACTCAGAATACGTGACAACTCCGTGCGGTTGCGACTCGAGCAAGGCGAGGTGGCGGCGCTACGCGAGCAGCAACAGGTAGCGGCGGCAACCGGTTTCGCGGACGGTGCGGTTTTCAATTATCGCGTTGAAAGCAGTCGGACCAGTCGGCAACCCGAGGCCATGTTCGAGAATAACTCGCTGATCGTGCGCATCCCCGAAGCATCGGTAATTGCGTGGGCAGATTCCGAGCAGGTATCGATACAGGGCGAACAGGCTCTGGCGGGGGGAGAAGACCTGGCGATTCTGGTAGAAAAGGATTTTGCCTGCCTCGCTCCACGCGAAGGTGAGGACGAATCAGACATGTATCCGCATCCACAGGCGGACGACCCGACGGTGCAATGCTGATGGGAGCCAGGCGCTACGCGAGCTTCGACCCGGAGACCCTGGCTTTTCTGCGTGAACTTTCCTGCAATAACAATCGAGAGTGGTTCAAGGCAAACAAGAGCCGCTACGAAGAACAGGTCCTGGATGTTGCGTTGCGCTTCATCGCGTCGATGCAGGATCCTCTGGCTGAGATTGCTCCGCGGTTTGTCGCGGAGCCCACGCGCATGGGCGGCTCATTAATGCGGGTCTATCGCGATACGCGGTTCTCGAAAAACAAGACGCCCTACAAGACCAACATCGGCATCCAGTTCCGGCACGAGCGGGCGAAGGATGTGCATTCACCCGGCTACTACGTTCACATTGATCCTGACACCGTGTTCGTCGGTATCGGTATGTGGCGCCCGGATTCTGACTCGCTGCGGGCGATTCGCAATCGCATCGCTGCGCGGCCCGCTGAGTGGCAGCGCCTGTTGCAGGATCAGATGTTCAAGCGGAGGTTTGATCTGGGCGGCGAAAAACTGACGCGCCCGCCGCGCGGCTTTGACAAAGACCACGAATGCATTGAGGACATTAAACGAAAGAGCTTTATTGCGGTGCAGGATTTCGAGGTAGACGATTGCGTGAGCCCTCAATTTCAGCGCAAGGTGGAGACGACTTTCAAGGCGGGCACGCCGTATATGCAGTTTCTGTGCAAGGCAGTCGGCGTGAAGTTCTGAGGCAGACGTTGATGGAGAATCCGATAATCTGGCAACCGGAAGAGGCTCGGGTAAGGGCATCGGCCATGTTTGCGTTCATGCGCGCGCATGGCTTCGACAGCTACGAACAACTGCACGCCTGGTCGACAACCGACCTCGTTGGGTTCTGGGATGCTATCTGCGAACTTGGCGATGTCGTTTTTGATACGCCCGCCAGCGAGTCGCTGGCCCGGCCCGACAACATGATGGATGCGGGCTGGTATGCCGGCAGCCGACTGAATTTTGCGCAGCATTTGCTGCGGCACACCGGGCAGCAAGCCGCACTCGTTTTTTGCGGCGAGAACGGCGCCCGCCGGGAACTGAGCCGCAATGAGTTGCGCCAGGCAGTGGCGGCATTCGCCCAGGGTCTTCGCGAAGCCGGCGTTCGACAGGGTGATCGCGTGGCCGGTTTTCTGCCGAATTGCCCGGAAGCAATCATTGCCATGCTGGGTGCGGCAAGTATCGGTGCGATTTGGTCATCGTGTTCGCCAGACTTCGGCGTCAACGGTGTCGTCGATCGTTTTGGACAAATCAAGCCCAAGGTGCTCGTCGCGACCAACGGCTATCACTACAACGGGAAACGCATCGATAGTCTGTCCGTCGTACAGGGCATCGTCGACAGCATTCCGTCGATCGGTCACACCGTTATAGTGGATTTCCTCGAGTCGGGTAGTGTCGGGGTTGACGATGATTTTTTCGGCTGGGACGCATTCTGCGTCGACGGCTCTGAGTTGCATTTTGTATCGGTCGAATTCAGCCATCCGCTGTATATCATGTATTCATCCGGTACGACCGGAGTCCCGAAATGCATTGTCCACGGTCACGGTGGCACCTTGCTCAAGCATATCTCGGAGTTGATGTTGCACACGGATGTCAGTGCTGCAGATCGCCTGTTTTATTTCACGACCTGTGGCTGGATGATGTGGAACTGGCTGGCCAGCGGCCTCGTCGCCGGCGCAACGCTAATCCTGTTCGACGGGGCGCCCTTCGTACGAGACGGTCGGGCGCTTTGGGAAATGGCGGAGCGTGAGCGGGTGTCAATATTTGGCACGAGTGCGAAATACATCTCTGCGCTGGAAAAATCCGGGCTACGACCAGCCGACGAATTCGATCTCGGCTGCATGCGGAGCATTCTTTCGACAGGTTCGCCGCTGGCGCCGGCGAGTTTTGATTTCGTCTATGACGCGGTCAAAAAAAATGTCTTGCTGGCTTCGATTGCGGGCGGCACGGATTTGTTGGGTTGTTTTGCGGCGGGAAACCCGCTGTTGCCGGTGCGACGCGGTGAGTTGCAGTGCCTGGGCCTGGGAATGGATGTCGCAATCTTCGACTCGGCGGGCAATCCCGTGGTTGAAGAGAAGGGTGAGCTGGTGTGTCGCAAACCGTTTCCATCTACGCCGGTCTGCTTTTGGAATGATCCAGGCGATGCACGGTATAGAGCCGCATACTTTGAACGCTTCCCCGGCATCTGGGCCCATGGGGATTTTGCCGAGCTGCGAAATTCGGGTGGCATGATTATCCACGGCCGCTCGGACGCCATACTGAACCCTGGCGGGGTGCGCATTGGTACCGCAGAGATCTATCGCCAGGTCGAGAAGATCAGCGACGTTGTCGAGAGTATCGCTATCGGTCAGCGCTGGGAGGATGATGTTCGGGTAGTTCTGTTTGTCGTATTGCGCGCCGGCGTGGATTTGGATGACGAACTCAGGCAGCGAATTCGCAAGGTAGTGCGAGAGGGCGCAACGCCGCGTCATGTGCCGGCAATTATCGTTGCCGTACCGGATATTCCGCGTACAAAGAGCGGCAAAATAACGGAATTAGCCGTCCGCGCCGTTGTCCATGGCGATTCTGTAGACAACACGGAGGCATTGGCGAACCCTGATGCTTTGCGCTTTTTCGAGAATCTTCCGGAACTCGCGGAAGGCTGACAAATGGGAATTTCCAATACTATGCTTGGCACACCAGTGCATTCTGGCAACGTGCAGCCCGAGTGGATTGACTATAACGGTCATATGAATGTCGCCTACTATGTCCTGGCGTTTGACCTGGGCATCGATGCGTTGTGGGCGGATTTCGGCATTACCGAGGAACATATCGAGACGCAGCAAAGTTCAACGTTTGCGGTCGAATCACATGTCCTGTACCGACGCGAATTAAAGCTCGAGGATCCGTACGTCATTACTTCGCAAATACTGGCTTTCGATGAAAAGCGTATCCACCAGTTTCAGCGCATGTATCATGGCACGGCGGGTTTTCTTGCGGCGACCGCCGAATGGATGTCGTTACACGTAGACCTGCAAGCACGCAAAGTTGCGCCCTGGCCAAAGAATATTCTTGGCGGCATCAGCCGAATTGCTCTGGCTCAGCCGGACTGGGGAGTGCCCGAAGAACAAGGCAGCAGGATGCATGTACGGAGCCCGATTTGGACCGCGGTGCCTTCGGTGGAGGAATCCGGCCGGCGATGAGTGGAAAATTTTTACTAACGATTGACGAAGGCACGACCAGTACCCGGACCGTTATCTACGACCATGACATTCGGACGATAGCCAGCGCACAACAGGAATTTAAGCAGCACTATCCGCATCCGGGATGGGTCGAGCATGATCCGGAAGAGATCTGGGCTGCAATTTCGTCGGTAACCGCAGAGGCCGTGCGCACCGCTGGCGTGAATGCTGCCGATATTACCGGTATCGGCATCACCAACCAGCGCGAGACGGTGGTGATTTGGGATCGACAATCCGGTGAGTGCATATACAACGCCATAGTCTGGCAGGACCGCCGCACAGCCGATGCCTGCGACGCATTGCAGGCGGCCGGCCTGGAGGCAAAAATTCGGAAGCGATCGGGGCTATGTATTGACCCGTATTTCTCAGCAAGCAAAGTGGCCTGGATTCTGGATAACGTTCCCGGCGCTCGCGGCCGTGCCGAACAGGGGGAGCTTGCATTCGGCACAATCGATAGCTTTGTCCTGTGGCGGCTGACCCGCGGCAAGGTCCATGCTACCGATGCCACGAACGCCTCGCGCACCATGCTGTTTAATATTCATACACAGGCGTGGGACGAGGAGTTGCTGGAGATCTTTAATGTTCCGGCAGCCCTGCTGCCCGAGGTGCACGACTGTGCGCATGAGTTCGGCGTTGCGGATTTTGCTGCGCTGGGCGGCAGCGCTCCCGTTCTGGGTATAGCCGGGGACCAGCAAGCCGCACTGATTGGGCAAGCCGGATTCGATCGAGGCACGGTCAAGAGCACCTATGGAACGGGATGCTTTGTCCTGGCGAATACGTCAGCCGAGGCCCTGGTTTCAAGGAATCAGCTATTAACCACGGTCGCGTCGCGTCTCGACGGCCAGGTCAGCTATGGCCTGGAAGGCAGCGTTTTTGTTGCCGGGTCGGCCATCCAGTGGCTGCGCGATGAGATGGGACTCGTTCAGTCGGCTGCCGAAAGTGAGGCAATTGCACGCAACAACGGTGTGGTTGAGGACGTTTACGTTGTTCCGGCATTTACCGGACTCGGCGCACCTTACTGGGACCCGCATGCACGCGGTGCCATATTCGGCCTGACCCGCGGCAGTACCCGAGAGCAGATCGTGACTGCTACGCTGCAGGCGATTGCGTATCAAAGCCATGACCTGATTAGCGCAATGATCGATGACGGCGTAACTCCGTCTGTTGTACGGGTTGATGGTGGCATGGTTGCCAATGACTGGTTCCTGCAGTTTCTCGCCGATGTTCTGGCCATCCCTGTCGAACGACCGACTAATATTGAGGCAACGGCGCTGGGTGCGACCTATTTGGCTGGCCTGTGTGCCGGAGTCTTTGAATCAACGGCCGCAATTGCACAAAGGTGGCGTAGTGACACGGTCTTCGAACCGGTTATGGGCGAGGGTCGCCGCCAGGCATTGTTGGAAGGGTGGGCGACGGCTGTCGGCCGCGTCAGTGGCCATGCTTAGAGCGCGACAGAGAGTTGGCAAATACCGTATCACCGGTCGGATCGCATCCGGTCCGCTGGCCGATGTTTATCGCGCGCATGACACTATCCAGAAGCAACAGGTAGCGCTGAAGATACCGAAGGCCAGCAGCGGCGTGACCGAGGAAGAATTCCTGCACGAAGTGCAGGTTGCCACGAAGTTGCAACACCCGAATATTCTATCGGTACTGAATGCCAGTTATATCGACGATCACTTTGTTATCGCCATGGAACTCGGGGAACAGTCCCTGGCAGACCGAATCGAGCGACGCACTTCGACAGCACGTGCTCTGGACCTCGCGGGCCAGGCTATCGCCTCGCTGGCGCACGCGCATGAACACAAGATCATTCATTGCGACATCAAGCCGGAGAATTTCATCCTGTTTCCAGGTAATCAGCTAAAGCTGGCCGATTTTGGCTTTGCCAAGGTCAGCTTGCGGACGCTGAAGGCATCGGGTTCGGGGACGATTGACTACATTGCCCCGGAACAGGCGATGGGCCGGCCAAAATTTCAGTCCGATGTGTTTTCTTTAGGCCTGGTCCTGTATCGATTGTTTTCCGGGAAACTGCCGGAATGGCCGTTTGAGTGGCCATTGCCGGGATATGATCGTCTGGCAGCCAGGGTGCGGCCGGAGTTCGTTGACATGCTGCGCAAAGCGACCCAGCTCGATCCGAAAAAACGCTATCGCGACGCGGTGCAGATGCAAGCGGAATTCGAGCGAATGCACAGCCGCGCGCGCAAACAAAAGCAGCCCCGGGCAAAAGTGGCGGTGCGCAGCGGCGCGTCATGGAAGCGGGTCCAGTGGCGCGAATTCCAGCGGCAGTACCGCAGCACGCTGGACACGCGCCACCAGTGCCGACAGTGTGAGGGTCCCGTTGCGGAAAGTATGCAGGCTTGCCCGTGGTGCGGTTTTGACAATCCGGCACGCGGATCGGAATCCAGCCTTGCGTCGACTTGTCCGCGCTGTGAGCGTGGTGTCAAGAATGATTGGGATTACTGTCCCTGGTGCTATGGTCCCGGATTCGTTGAGGAAACGAGCCGAATATATCCCGACAAACGTTACACCGGGCGTTGCGGCAACAAACGTTGCAAAGGCCGCCTGATGCCCTTCATGCGCTATTGTCCCTGGTGCCGCACCAAGGTTCGCAAGCCATGGAAGCTGCCGGGTGAACTGACGAGCTGCACCGCTTGCAAATGGGGCATTGCCAGGAATTTCTGGAAGTACTGCGCATGGTGTCGGGAGCCGGTTGCCCGTGAATAATCCACCACTTGAAGACGCGATTATTCTAGGCGGCGGGCTGCAGCCCGATCGCCATGAAGCGGGTGTCGGCGGTGGCAATGTCGTCGCCTATTCCGGTCCGTCACCCGATCGTACAGGCGAAAATGAGGACAGCGCGGCGGTTATACCGTATGGACCGGATGCGGTGGTTCTGGTGGTTGCCGACGGTGCAGGTGGCTTGCCCGCCGGAAATCTCGCTTCACATACAGCTGTCGCGACACTGACCTCGCATCTGCACCGGTCTGGCGAGAAAACCATCATGCTGCGCACCGCAATTCTTGACGGCATCGATGCTGCCAACGAAGCGGTGCAGCAGGTCGCTACCGGCGCGGCGACGACCTTCACAGTCATAACAATCGAGGGTGTCGTTGCCCGCGCCTATCAGATCGGTGATTCGGAAGGCCTCGTGATCGGGCAGCGCGGTCGCCTGCGCCTGCAAACGCCGGTCCAGTCGCCGACCGGTTTCGCGGTCGAAGCAGGGTTTCTGGATGAACGCGCGGCGCTTCATCACCAGGACAGGCATCTTGTCTCCAATTTTTTGGGAACCACTGACATGCGCATCGATATCGGCCATGCCATCAAGCTGCAACCCCGCGATACGATAGTCCTGGCAAGCGATGGCCTGATGGACAATGTGCTGGTGGCGGAGATCGTCGAGCGGGTTCGCAAGGGGCCGCTCGACAAAGCCGCGGATGCGCTCATCTCGCTGGCACGTCGACGGATGAATGGCACTGCTGCCGAGCAGCCGAGCAAGCCCGATGACCTGTCGATCCTGTTATTTCGTAAACCGTATCGTCTTTAAAAATCAACAAGCTACAATTATGTCAATGGTCTGAGCGCGGCCCGCCTTGTACGTTTGATGACAGGTGTTGATCGCCGCGCAGGCGCGTATTATCGTCAATGAACATTCATCACCCGTATTCGATGGAACTCGGACCCTACTTTGTGGCTCAAACCCAGTAATTACGGCGGTTTTCATCCCGCCGACACTCCTCGAATCGAGAGGCCAGGACAATGAAATACAGCCAGTTTGTATCGCCGCTTATCGCGTGGATTAAGCCTATATTGCTCGCCGCTGTTGCGACGCTGGTGATCAGCGGCTGTAAGTCGGAAATGTCGGGACCGTCATCACCCAGTGGCGGAATGCCGCCGCCTTCCGGTGGTGGCATGTCTTCGCCACCTTCAGGAGGCTCTTCAGGCGGGCAGTCGGGTAGCCAGTCTGGCGGCCAAAGCCAGGGCCAGTCGGGCGGTGGCCAATCCGGTGGCAGTCAGTCCGGCGGTGGCCAGTCCG
>Ga0102946_1000246_pt1 | contig 19023 bp, 13 predicted proteins | sample SalPon2A_A_D1_MG_FD_78209 | JGI IMG/M metagenome (GOLD analysis project Ga0102946, IMG submission 78209) | Soil microbial communities from South San Francisco under conditions of wetland restoration - Salt Pond MetaG R2A_A_D1_MG | ecosystem: Environmental > Terrestrial > Soil > Wetlands | place... | reverse complement strand
TGGGGACATTTGACATGAAGGATACTTGCATTCTATACGCACACCGCCTCCTGACCTGGTACTGCCAGCATGTGTACGCGCTGCTGACGACATCACCTCGTCCAGGTTTGGCCTGGCCTTTGATATTGTTGTTTACATCCATCCTTCTAACCGGATGCAGCGCGCTTATGTCCAGGGCGACCGCCGGCCTGGCATCGAATTTGTCGGCGGCGATACTCAACCAGGAGGACCCTGAAACGGTTCGCGATGGCATTCCTGCATATTTGATTATGTTGGATAGCTTTGTCGCCGGTGCACCGGAAGATGTGGCTATGCTGTCGGCCGCGGCCGAACTTTACGCGGCTTATGGGGTGGTGTTCGTGGACGACCCGGAGCGTGCCGGGCGGCTCACTCAAAGATCACGGGACTACGGCCAACGCGCCTTGTGCAATGCCAATCCCAGTACCTGTGGAATGGCGAATCTTCCACTCCGGGACATGCAACCAATCCTCGATACCCTGGACCGGAAAAACTGTGCGCCACTGTACACCTTTGGACTGAGTTGGCTGGCGTATATCCAGACCCACTCCAGCGAAGCTGACGCACTGGCCAGGTTGCCCCAGGCGACCGCTGTCATGCTGCGTACACGAGAACTGGACATGGACTACCGGCCCGGCCAGGTCGAGATGTACCTCGCGATACTTAACACCATACGTCCACCTGCCCTGGGGGGGGACTTTACTGCCGGCCGCACCCATTACGAGCGGGCCATAGAGCTAACCAATGGTCGGGATCTTAGCGTCCAGGTCAAATTCGCCCGCTATTACGCACGCACCCTGTATGACCGCGAACTGCACGACCAGGTCCTGCAACAGGTTCTGTTGGCTGATCCGGTCGAGCCCGGTCTGACCCTGACCAATACGCTGGCACAGCGGGAGGCTCGAATCCTGCTGAACAACGCTGACGACTATTTTTAAGGAGATGTCATGAATATATCCAAATACAACGTATTGTTGGTCATCCTGGTTGGATTGCTTTGTAGTGCCTCCGCCACGGCCCAGATTCTGAAGATCGCAACCCTGGTGCCGGAGGGCAGTGAGTGGATGATCGCCTTGAAAACCGCCAGTACAGAGATCGAGGCCCAAACCAACGGTCGCGTCAAACTGAAATTATACGGTGGTGGTGTACAGGGCTCCGACCAGAACGTGATTCGCAAAATCCGGGTGGGGCAGCTGCACGGCTTTACCACGACCGGCGGGGGGCTGACTGCCTTGCACCGGGATGCAGGAATCTATTCCATGCCCCTGATGTTCAACAACATCGACGAGGCAACCTACGTCCGTGCAAAGATGGACAACCGGCTGCGAGAGATGCTGGAAGACGCTGGCTGGGTAAACTTCGGTTTCTCTTTTTCCGGTTTCGCACACCTGATGTCGAACAAGCCGGTCAGTTCCCTGAAAGATCTCGAAAAGCTGCGCATCTGGGTACCTGAGGATGACAGGATTGGATTCGATGCCATTCGTACCCTCGGCGGGGCGCCGGTACAGATGCCCATGACCGATGTGTTGACCGGTCTGCAGACAGATTTGCTGGATACGGTGGTGACCTCACCCATGGGCGCCGTGGTATTCCAGTGGCACGGCCAGGTCCGATACGTGACCGAACTGCCACTGGTCTATCTTTACAGCGCCCTGGTTATCAATCATAAACCGTTCAGCCGCATCGCGCCGGCTGACCAGGCCATTGTTCGCGAGAAGCTGGAGGCCGCCCAACGAAGTCTGAACATCAGCGGAGCGGACGATGACGACCGGTTCATGACGGCTTTGATTAATAGCGGTATCCAGTCCATGACTGTGGACCCCAACCAGGTCGCTACCTGGCGAAACCTCGTGCGGAACTCCAATCGACGGTTGGGCGAACATGGCGAATTCACCCTCGCCGAACTGGATGAACTGGAAGCCCATTTGGCCGATTATCGCCGCCAGGTCCTGATCAAGAATAACGGTAGTGCGGGAAGTCAACGATGAACCGTCCAGTCAAAATAATGCACTGGTATCGCTGCTCCAGCAACGGCATGCTGGACGGGATGATCGTAGTCCTCCTCGGCGGCATGGTTGTGCTGGCAGTCGCGCAGATCCTTATGCGCAACCTGTTCAGTTTCAGCCTGTTCTGGGGCGATGACCTGCTACAGTTGGCGTTGCTGTGGCTGGTGATGAGCGGGGCTGTTGCCGCTGCACGCACCGGGGAGCACCTGCGGATCAATATACTCACCCAATTTATTCCGCGCGCAGCCAGGCCCTGGATGTATGCCGCTCTGCATGCTTTCACGGCCGTCGTCTGTGCGGTCCTGGCCTGGCAGTCGGTTCTGCTGGTCCTCGATTCAATCAGGTATGGTGATATGCTGTTTGGTGAACTTCCATCATGGGCTGCGCAATCGGTCATGCCGGTGGGATTCGGCTTGCTGGCGTTCCACTATACGGTTCGCTGTATGTCCGAGATATATCATGGTCTGCACCGTGGCGCTCTGCAGCGGAGTTTGACATGACAATGCTGGTCATGGCACTGGTCGCCCTGCTGGGTGCACCGCTATTTGCAGTCATTGCGTATAGCGCACTGGTCAACTTTTACGGTGCCGAGATCAGCTTGCAGGTAGTGGCCATCGAGTTCTTCCGCATGGCAGAACAGCCGTTCCTGGTGGCCATTCCGCTGTTTACATTGTCGGGTTTCCTGCTGGCGGAAAGTAATGCACCCAGCCGTCTGGTGCGCCTGACCCAGGCGCTCATGGGTTGGATGCCGGCCGGGCTGGCCATCGTTTGCCTGGTGACCTGCGCCCTGTTCACGGCGTTCACTGGAGGATCGGGTGTCACGATCATCGCCCTGGGCGCCTTGCTGATGCCCGCCCTTAAGGAGGCTGGCTATATGGATCGGTTCAGCCTGGGCATGGTTACGTCGGCCGGCAGCCTGGGCCTGCTCTTCGCACCTTCCCTGCCACTGATTTTGTATGGCGTGGTGTCCGGTGTTTCCATCCGCGATCTGTTCATCGCCGGGATCATCCCCGGCACCCTGATGGTGACCCTGTTAGCCGGTTACAGTGTCTGGAAATGTCGCGGCGTAAAGCGCTCGCTGGCCCGCTTTTCGGCGCAGGAGGCCCTGACCTCCATACGCGAAGCGGCCTGGGAAATACCTCTGCCCATAGTCATCCTGGGGGGTATCTATTCCGGATTCTTTGCGATTTCCGAGGCAGCAGCCGTCATGGCCGCTTACGTCATCATTATCGAGGTGTTGGTACTGAAAGAGATTCCGGTACGGGAACTGCCACGTATCATGCGGGAATCCTGCGTGCTGGTCGGTGGTATCCTGCTGATCCTGGGTCTGTCACTGGCTTCCACAAATTTCATGATAGACGCCGGTGTACCGCAGAACCTGCTGGCCCTGATCAGTGAAAGGGTGTCTGGCGAGTTAACCTTTATTCTGTTGTTGCTGGCGTTCCTGCTGGTGTTGGGCGCAATACTGGACATATTTTCGGCTCTTGTACTCATGGTGCCGCTGATATTGCCGGTGGCCACCGAGTTTGGTATCCACCCGGTCCATCTTGGTATCGTGTTCCTGGCTGCCATGGAACTCGGTTACCTGACACCACCCGTTGGTATGAACCTGTTCATTTCCAGTTACCGGTTTGACCGCCCGATTTCCGAGGTCTACCTGTCCACGATTCCATTTTTCCTGATCATGCTGGCCTCGGTGATGATCATTGCCTTCTGGCCGAGCCTGTCCCTGTGGTTGCTGGGCTAGCGATCCCCGCGTGCGATGCTTCGAATCTCAAACCGTTGAATGGTCGCATCAAGACCGGTGTCAGCAATCTCTCCGGAAAACTGATATCGGTAAGTTTTTACATATGAAACGCCTTCCGCCATGACGTCAAAGATCAGCCAGCGACCATTCAGTTCATGTATAACCAGGTCAAAGTGTATGGTTTCTTCTTCGAAGGTGCGAAACGTGGCCCGGATTACGAAAGGCGTTTCTTCGATATCTCCGTGAAATGGTTCAATCCTGATGGACTCGAAGTTGATGTCGGGAACAAACCTGACAAGCAGGTGCGTAACCTGATTGTTGAATGCCTCGACGAAACGTTCGCGTTGCTGAGGCGTTGCTGCTTCCCAATGGTTCGCAATGATCAGGCGGGCGGCATAATTTACATCCGTGTATTCCTTCAGGAACGAGCGGATTGCGCCTTCAAGCTCCTGTTCACCCATTTCGTCTTGATTGCCATATACATGGGCGGCGTCAGCCAATTTTGCCATTCCAGCCTTAACCTTATCATCCGGGTTGTTGTCCGCTGAATGGGCCCGACTGCCGCATGACACCAGCGCAATACAGAGCAGACCGAAAACCAGAATTGGTCTAACTGCAGACAAATGACTCTCCTGAGGGATGACACGTATCCGGCCACCCAAATTCTTCCCAGTATTGACGTAAGCCGATTTTTCGGATCAATTGTTCAAACCTGGGATTCGCACGCAGGACGGCCGATTCCCTGGAAAAGAGGAACTCGGTATTGAAATTTGGACGATCCTGGAAAAGGCCGAAGGCCGCATCCAAAGCCCGATCATCCTGATGCAGGTAAGTCCATAAAGGGTACAAATGCAACCTTGGCACATCACCGTTTTCTGCCGCCTTCTCCACGGCTACGACTGCCTGGGGAAGCAGTTCTGGATCTTCCAGAGCCATGAGAAAGGCATCCAGCCAATACGGGGCAAGCCCCAGCATTCTTTGATAAGCGTTCAACACCAGTTTCGCCTTGTCATATTCACCAAACCTCAGCATAAGAATGATGTAGGCACCGGGGATCGAGGCAGCCGGCATACCCAACTCCCTGGCCCGCTCGAAGTATATTAGTGCTTCGTCATCATTATTGGCCCAAAGGTTTGCTATGGCTAGCCTGTGATTGACCACTGGCGACAGCGGATCAAGTTGTTGTGCTTGTCTGGCCACACTTAACGACCTCTCGAAACGACCCGTACTACTCAGAAAAAGGCTGTACCATTGCAGCACGTCGGCATTTTCAGGTGTGTAGTCGAGCGCCTGCCTGAAACCGTTTTCTGACTCTATCCAGTGCCACTGACTGTTGTACAAAATGAAAGACTTGATGGCCGCAGCCTTGACAGGAACGGAGGCATCGAACTTTGCACCCTTTTCGATTATCGCCAGAGCCGAACTAAAATTCTCTTCCGGTGTTTCATACGAATAGGATGGCAACAGGGCGTAGGCCGAAGCCAGTCCCACATAAGCATCACCATAATGCTCGTCCAGCGAGATGGCCTCTTTAAACAGCTCGATACTGGTTTTTAGAGGTCCTTCATTACGTCTTTGCAGATGAAAATTTCCCCTCAACACCAACTCATAAGCTTCCAGTTTCTTCGTTGGTGGCACGGTCGCAATAGGGTTCTCCTGTGTATCGACCGGCAGTGATGGACGAATCTGGGAAACGATATCGTTGGCGATGGCGTCCTGCAGCGAGAATACGTCGGTCAGTCCGCCGGTGTAGGTCTTTGACCAGATTTGAAATCCCGCGTTGTCAATCAGTTGTGCGATGACTCGCAATTGATCCCCGTCCTTGCGGACACTACCGTCGATCAGGTGCGATACCTGGAGTTCATCGGCAATTGCCCTGGAATCCTTGTGAGAGTCCTTGAAAGAAAACGCAGAGGTTCTCGCCACCACCAGAAGACCTGAGACCCTGGCCAGACGACTCATGATTTCTTCCGAAAGTCCATCGCTGAAGTACTCGCTGCCTTTGTCGTCATTCAGATTGGTAAAAGGCAATACTGCAATTGCAACACCCCCCGCCAGGTCCCGTTTAAACACCGGTTCGTGGTCGAAATAACCAGAATTTATCAAGAGTCCGGTCGCGAGCAGGATCGAGACCAGAATCAGTGCCCAGGTGCTGTTAATTCTCCAGAGTCCGGGGTGCTTTCCCTGTTCAATGCTCTCATGGCCAACGTCCGCAGAGTCCGGTAGCGCCGCGGTTTCTGATTCATCTTCTTTCAATTGTGCGATGAACCGGTAACCGTGACCATGCAGCGTCTTGATGACCGTCTGGGTTTGTGCGTCGTCACCCACTGCCTTGCGCGCCTTCATCACCGTATGGGAGAGCACGGTCTCTGACATGAACATGCCCGGCCAGATGACATCCTGCAGTTCCTGCTTGCTTACGGCCCGGTCTCGAACCTGGATCAGGTAGACCAGTAAGTCGAATACACGTGGCTGGACTTTGACCTCCTGTCCTGCGACAAACACGATACGCTGATCCACATTGATGAGTACATCTGCGAATCGATATTGCTTATGGTTGGATGTGTTCACCTGGCTTTCAAATTGCCTGGCAGTAAACCCTGAACACGAGACCATTGCCATTGCGCATTGATTGCGCTCCGCCGGACAGGTAGACCTGCCATGCCCGAAAGTCGCAATCATCCATATGCGCTTGCATTTCGTCTGCCCTGGCCATCATGCGCTCATACCAGGCTGCTATGGTTTTGGCGTAATGCGGTGATAGATTAACGGCCTTGTGGATGTCAAAACCGTTTTGTTCCAGGGCGCGCACATGCTGGCCGATGGTAAACCAGTGAAACCCCGGCCAGACGTACTGCTTGTTGAAAGCAACTCCCACTTGCGCATCCAGGGGTGAGCGCAGGTGTTTTGTCATGAGGGCGTGGTGGACATATCGTCCACCCTTACGAATGCGGTTGCGTATATTGCGAACATAGGGAACCAGGCCCCGCGGGCCGACATGACTGATCATCCCGGTCGATGTGATGTGATCGAAAACACGATCATCTTGCCGGTAGTCACCTTCGTTCAATTCCCACCGCTCCCGGGAATGTTGAGAGAGGAGTTTTTGTCCCTCCCTTGCCTGGTTCTGCGAAAGCGTCCAACCCACGACTTTGCTGAGTGCGTCATTTTCGAGCGCGACATCAAGTTGACCTCCATACCCGCAACCAACATCCAGCAGTGTCTCCCCCGGTTTTGCTTCCAGAAAATCCACAGCATCCTTGTACTTGCGCCACTGGGCCTTCTCAAGTGAGTCATAGCTATCCGATTTGCCGTTGCCAGGCAATGTCATCGATTGTATATCGTAGTCTTGCGGATCCTCGAACATTGCACAGGAATAGGATTTGTAGAACCGGTCCAGGTAGATATTGATGACCTCCTGGGGAATGTCATAATGGGTTTTGACATTCTTGCGGGCGCGGCTAAGGTTCTGGAACTGAAATAACTTTGCGCTGATCACTTGCCTGAGTAGCTGGGGCAGGGACAGCGTCAGTTCCAAATAACGCTTCAACTCACTTAGCAGGTAGAGATTTCCGGACAAATCAATCTGTCCATTGCGAAACAGTTCGAGAAACTGCAGTCCGTCCAGTCCCGCCATTGCTTTTTCGGCTTTAATCGTTTTGAGATGTACTCTCAGGGGTTCGTCGCGCCAATGATGTTCGTCTTTGCCGAATTCAAATTCGTGTCCCCTGGCGTCCGTGATGTACACCAGAAACGGAAACTTACCGAAAGCCAAGTTGATCTGCTTCATTAGTCGAACCGAAGCCGAATTGGTGACCGCGCTTTTCGAATCTGCTTGACCCCCCACTACGTCCATTATTCTTCCCCGGCGTTTAATCAGGCTCAAAGTCAGTATAGAACAAATGTTTGAAAGCAAACAGAAATAGTTGGACACGCATCAGGCTAAATTGAGGAAGGCGGAAAAGGACAAAGCGGATAAGTGAATGGATACGGTTGACTCCCAGTCCACGGCCAAATTGTCGACTGCAATCTTTGCGGGTATCGAAGTTGGCGAATTTAGCTTCTCCCGAAGACGGGTATATCCCTATTTCCTTGACCATTCCTTGACCATTTATCGATCTTGACCGAAACCGGGCATTTTGGGGGTATAAATGAATTACGTCACTGCTGGCCCTTTTTGAAGAGGATAAATCCACAGGGACAAGTTGGTTCAATTGAGGAGAGTTGTTATGTACAGAAAGACCATAAGTCAATCAAATGGGAGTGAACAGTCGTGAAAAAGAAATTAATTAAGTCGTCTATCTTCTGCTTTAGCTTGCTTACGGCGGTCTGGTGCCAGGCTGCCAGCTACAATGAAGCCATCGTGTTTGGCGATAGTTTGTCAGATTCGGGTAATTATTTTGCCCGGTTTGGCGAAGTGTCCAGGCAACCTTATGAGACCGCGAATGTCCCCAGCGAGCCCTACGCCGTTGGCGGACATCATTTTACCAATGGTGCAACCTGGGTCGAACAACTGACCAAAAATTTGTCTATCCCTAAAAGTGGCTTGCCTTCCGAGGTATCACCCGGCTTATTCAGAAATTATGCCGTGGGTAGATCGAGAGCACGGGCAGCATGGCTTGATAATGTATTCAACGAGGTGAACTTGACCACGCAGGTAGATCTTTTTCTTGCCGATGAATATGACCAGGCACCGGGCGCAGCGCTGTACATAATCTGGATTGGATCCAATGATGTGGCCGATGCGCTATTCGCACCGAACCCGGCTGAAATCATAGGTGCATCCGTGCAGAACACCTTTGCGCAAATTCAGCGACTCTACGGTCATGGCGCGCGCAATTTCCTGATCCTTAATATGCCTAATTTTGCCTTAACACCCCTGGTTCTCGATATCGTTTCAGCTTACCCCGAGCCTGTTCAGGACTACTTGCTGCAAAACATCACCCTGGCTTCAGTGGGATACAACCAGGCATTGGCAGGCAACCTGGCTTATATGCAGTCTTTACTTCCTGACATGGAAGTGATCAGCCTCGATATATTTAGCATTTTGAACGAAATCGTCGCCAATCCCGAACAATATGGTCTGGAGATTGTGGATGAGGCCTGTATTTCCCCGGATACGCAGGGGCAGGCTTATTGTTCAAACTGGGGACGTTATCTGTTTTGGGATGCTCAACACCCGACCAGGGCAGGACACAGCATCATTGCTGAATATGCCGAAATGGCAATTGCGAGCCATTAACACTCCGTCAAAATGCGCATGAGTGGGCAGGAATATGAAACAGGTCAATAACACTGAATTATTGACCTGTTTCTTTTTGCTGCTAGCGGCCTTTCTGGTCATCACCAGTTGCGCCACTGCGTTCAAGAACGAGGAACAAATCGAAGCAGAACGCATTAAATTGGAAATCAAGAGGGTTCATGCTTACGGTGCAAGCGGTGCCGCCTTCACACCGGACGGAAGTCTGCTCGCTATCGGTTCACGGGAAAAAATCTGGGTGGTCAGCACGGACACGCGGGCTGTTACGGATTTCATTTCAAAGCCGTCGAATGCCCGCTTAGGCGGCAATAAAAGCCTCGCATTTGTCGATAACCAGCGGCTGGTCATAGGCGCCGACGGTGTGATATTGCTGTGGGACCTGCACTCGGGGACGGTTGCGGATCGAGTCAACCTGAAGAGTGCAGCGTTGAGTCCAAGGGCGATTACATGGTCAGACACCAGTCGTTTGTTGGCGTACTCCACCGGTGCAACCCGGGAGTCCGTGAGTGTTATCCCTGTCGGCGACAAGGGTTTTGGTCCCGAGCGCACCGTGCCCGGTTTCGAAGGCGTGCCCAGTGACCTGCAATTCAGCCGGGATGGAAAATATCTGGCAGCAGCCGGCGATGGCAAAGGTGTCGTCATCCGGGAAGTCGATACGGGTCAGGCCATCGGTGCATTACCCACGAAAGGTTATGTGAACAATCTTGAGTTGTTTGGCGACAATCGGTTGCTGGTTGCCGGATCAGACATCGTGTTGTGGCAGTTTCTGAATGATCAACATGCCAGAGATTTTGGCAACCCGGATCTGCAGGGTCAGATCACGGGACAAAGAGCCGCGCACGCCGCTGGCGCGATTGCGCTTGGAACCCTGGCGGTTCTGGCGTTTCCCTTAGCAGTGTATTCAGGTGACGGTAGTGCAGTTGCAGGTTTTATCCAGGCCAGCGTTGAAGTTGCAACCCTACCGGTAACAACAGAGCAGCAGCCGTGGTGTGGCCGCAGCACTGCCATCAGCTCGGACGGACGGTGGCTCGCGGATGTCTATCCGGGCATCACTAAAGAGATCATCCAGGTTTTTGACCTGGAAGCCGGTTCGGCTTCAAGACGATTGAATCCCCGTGGCGAATACAGTTGTGCTGTGCGATTTAGCCCGAATGGCAAATTGCTATTGATCACCACCGAGAAGGTGGCCCGCCTGTATGAAACTGAAACCTGGAATTTCCGTGATCTCAAATTGGATTAGTCAAAAACCTGTACCCGGCGCAACTGGACACTTGGGGAATCTGTATGAAAAACGTACCGCAGATTAATGTGAGCTTTCACATCCTGGCGCTCTTCTTGGCACTGTCGTTTCAGTGTTTGCCCCTGCTTTCGAGTGCGGCCGAAACTGCCGCGGTTTCGCTATTTATTCAGCAGCTCTCGGATGCGGACTGGCAGCAGCGCCGCGAGGCAGCAGTGCATCTCGGTGTAAGCAAAAGCGACGACAAAGTCACTGTTGCGGCGCTTGACACGGCACTGGCTGATAACGACTCGCGAGTTCGGCGAGCCGCGGCTGATGCACTTGGTCAGATCGGCCCCGCGGCATCGCGATCGATACCGAAGCTGGTGAGTCTATTTGATGACATCGATACGGTCGTCATCGAGTCGTCAGCAAGGGCGGTGGGACTCATGGGGTCACGAGCATCCCGTGCGCGTGCGGATTTGACCGGGCTGTTGCAACATTCCGACGCACGAGTGCGTACAGCTGCCGCGCAAGCTATCGGCCGGATTGGGGCAAGGGCGAAGCAAAGCATGCCGGAATTGGGCCGGCAACTGGGCGATACTGAGTCGTCCGTTCGCGCTGCAGCGGCGGAGTCGCTCGGTCAGATGGGCTTGAGAGCATCGGCTTACAGTTCGCAACTTGTGCGTTTACTGGGTGATAATGACGCAGCGGTACGTCAGGCAGCATCCCGGGCGCTTGGCCAGATCGGCAAGCCGGCCGTCGAAGTGCTGGTCCGCGCACTGCAAAACGGTGACCCGATCTTCCTTCAGGCCGTTGTGGAGACCCTGGGCAAAGTCGGCAAGTCGGCCACACCAATGTTGATTGATTCACTGCAAAGCGACACTGAACCGACATTGGTCCGGCAGTATGCGGCGCTGGCCCTGGCCGAAATCGGTTCCGCCGACAAGCGCGTGTTGCGCGCACTCATTGCCGCGCTCGAATACGAAATGCCGGATTTACGCAGATCTGCTGTGGAAGCCCTTGGCCAATTGGGTCCGCCTGCTGCGGTTGCATTACCAAAATTGATCTCATTGTCTTTGAACCCACGTGAAGATGTGTTGGTGCGGGAATTCGCGATCACGGCGCTCGCACACATTGCGCCGCAGGACGACGCTGTCACTGCTGCGCTTGTCACCGCTGTCAGCGATGGTGAACCGAGAATCTATGCTGCCGGTGTCAGCGCGCTCGAGGCAGTGCGTAGGACAGCCGTAATCGACAGCGATATTTCCAGTTTGATCGGACAACTGCAAAACGCAAAGCCCGAGGCGCGAATCGCCGCAGCACAGAAACTCGGCGAAACCGGACCCTATGCGGCGCCAGCCGTTGCCGTGTTGACGGAAGCGCTTGCCGGGCAACAGAATCCAGTCGAGCTGCGTATCGCGGCAACGCAGTCCCTGGGGCTGATAGGGCCACGTGCCGAGGCGGCTATTCCGGCGCTGATTCGCGCGCTCGAGGATGAAAACCTCCAGCTGAGCAATACAGCCCTGGTATCGCTCGGACGAATCGGTCCGCAAACCCGGACGATTCCGGGCCTGCTGCAGGCAATGAAGTCCAACGATCTGGCTACGCGCGCTGCGGCCGCGGCTAAGCTTGAGAGATTCGCGCAGGCGCGGATCGAGACCTGGCAGCCCCTGCTGTTGCAATCCGATGCCCCGGTCCTGCGTAACTGGTTGGCTCGCCATGCGAAACTTTATGACATCAAACCCGATGATTCCGGAACCAGAAACACCAATCCCGGCGGCGACATCGCTGATTACTTCGACGTCCTGGGTGGTCGGGCAGCCATTCGCGAAAGTATACAACTTAACCTGATTGCCAAGCCGCTGGCCGGCACCAATGACAGCAATTCGATTCCGGTTTCCTCGCTCCGCTCTGTGCAGGTCACGTCGCATCCGTTCGACAAGGTGCTCGAAGATAGCGTCGCGCCGGTGCCCAGGATGCCGCTGGCCGAACTCGCGCCGCAAGATCATTTTTTCGCATATTTTCGAAATGTCGATTCATTGCGCGAGGTCTTCGCCAACGGTGCCGACGCGTTCCTGCGCTTCGAGTCGACGGTAGCCGTCAAGAGTGTCGAATACGATTTGGAGCAGCGTTACCTGAGCCGTTTGGGACTTGAGTCTGGCACGCTCGACCAACTGCAGATCATCGGCGCTATCGGCGACCTGGCGATTATCACGCCGGACCTGTTTTTTGTTGACGGCACGGATGTGACGATCATTGCCAGGCTGACCGCGCCGCAACTGGCACAATCCGTATTTCAACTGCTGGGTTTGAGTGATCCGGGCAAGGAAGTGGGATCGTACACATTATCGAATGGCGATTCTGTCTATTGGGCGATCCGGGCTAATGTTCTTGCAATCAGCAGTCGTTCTGAGGAGCTATCCAGTGTGCTTGCTTTGCAGGAAAAGCAGGGCAAAAACAGTCTCGGGCGTAGTGACGAATTCCTCTACATGTTGCAACAGATGGGCGTTCAGGACTCAACTGAGGCGTACTTCTACCTCTCGGATGCATTCATACGCCAACTCGTCAGCCCCGAGTTCAAGATCGCCCAACTGCGACGTATGCAGGCGCGTGCCGAAATGGAAATGCTCGCGGCTGGCGCTCTTTTATACCTCCTGGATGGCCACAAAACCGTACCGACCAAACAGGTGCTGATCGCGTGGGATTATGTACCGCGTTATTTCGAAGACCGTGACTACATGATCAGCGAGGACCTCATCGTCACATCGAAAATGTATGGCACGATCGCAACGCTGAGGCCACTGAGTACGAACCCGGTGAATAATGTGAGTCAGCGCGAAAAAACAGCTTATGCGCAATTCGTCGACAGCTACTCGCGTTACTGGCGACAGTTTTTCGATCCGATTGCGATACGGCTCAACCGGGTTGATGACAACACCCACGAACTCACGATGTTCATACTGCCATTGCTCGACAGCCGCCTGTATGAGCAGGTCACCGTTGCTCTGGCCAGTGTAGAAACCGGGCGCCGGCTTGACGTGCCAATTCTGAGCCCTGTCCCATCCATGATTTTCTCGCTCAATGTCAGCGATGACCTGCGTATCAGCTTGTCGAAAATGCTGGCGGGTTCGCTGGTGCAATATACGTCGGTCAATCCGGAAATCTTCGATAGCATTGGTTCCGGAGTTCATCTTGCAGTGCAGGATTCAACTCCGATCGTGGCCCTGGGAAGCGGTGACATCTGGGGTGTGCTCGACAAGAATATGTTGCGCATGGAGGGGTTCGATTCTTTTCTACCATTCTTGCTGTCACTGATGACGCAACCGGCAACGGTGTTGATCCAGCTGGCTGAACCGGATCAGGTCAAGGATTTTCTGAACGAAGCGGTTACGCGTAGCGCCGAGGGTGGCGGCGAGGGTGAACTCCACCGGTTACAGGATAAAGAAGCGTGGATATACTCCCTGAACGTTGTCGACATGTTCCGCCTGCACCTGCGTGTAGAAATCAAGAATAATTATCTGCTGATCAGTAACATGCCATGGTCGACGCAGGTCGGGATCAGCGGCGTCGCCGAAGCGGAGCTGAGCGGGGCGCAGTTGCAACTGAATCTGAACGAAATTACACAGCAACTTCCTGCGCTACACACGAAAGTCTTTACAGATTACCGCAAGGCGGCGGTCGACGGCATGGGCTATCTTTATCCGTTGCTTATCACCGGGGTCGCGGATACCGTACCGGAGGCCATTGCAAGGCATTCTGCAATTTTCGGTTTCAAGCCCGTGCATCCGGACACAGGCCAGTGGCTGTGGCGGGACAGCTATCTCGAAAGCACAGAGTTCGGCAGCGCTTTTCGGCCCACTCAACCTGAATTCAGTCCGGGGCAAAAGGACTTTGGCCTATTTCCAAGGCTCGAAACGATCAGCGTCAATATGCAACTCGAAGACTCCGGGCTACGTACACGTATCCGCTGGCGCGCGGTTGAGGAGTAGATAATGTTCTCCATTCCTAAAGGCACAATTGGAAACCGGTGGCTGGGGGGAGCAATGAAATCATTGACGCCAATATTACTCACCGTCTTTTGCAGCTGTGTTTACGCGGACAATTCTGAAAATAAAGAAAATGTTGCAGAAGTCCTCAGGCGGGGTACCACCGCTGTACCACTGAATGCTGATGCTCCACCCTACCCAAAGGCAGCTTTACGTCGTGGAATTGAAGGTTGGGTTGTTGTTGGTTTCAACATTACCGCTGACGGCACAACGGATGAAATTGAGATTCGGGAAAGCAGCATCGATGATTACTTTGATGATGCTGCCATTGAAGCGACCAGAACCAAGACCTACAAACCTGCGACCCGCTCAGGGAAGCCCGTCATACAAGGCAACCAGACGGTGAAGTTCACTTTTCAAATTACGAATTCAAACGGCGGCGTCAGCCGACAATTCCGGGGGATTTACAGGCAAGCATCTGCGGCACTGGGAAGCAGAGAGCTTGAATTGGCAAAAGACCTTATTGATAAGCTGGATGGAAAGGAAAAGAGACTGCTGGCTGAAGTCTGCTATCTGGATATACTCAAGGCAAACTATTTCCATCAAACAGGTGACGACAAGGCGAGCCTCCGGCATATCAGGCGCGCACTGGTTACTGCTGATGAGACCATGCCAAAAGAGATCTATATCTCCCTTCTCAGGCAGGCCATTGTCGAATATGCAAAGGCAAACGAGCTATACACCAGCCTGAGATTTTACAAGACGCTGCTGGAGGTTGACAAAAAACTGGCCGCAGATGACCCGATACACAATTTTGCTGCACAAGTCAGAAAAGTCTTGAATGGCGACTCGAATATTGCAATGCAGGGAGAAACTTCACAATCGTGCAGTTCCTGTGGCTCTCCGGATGAATATATTTGGTGGCATGAACTGAACCGCAAACGATTTCTGATCGACCAGGTTGTGGGTCAACTGAATAAAATTGTAATAAGTTGCGAGAACAGCTTTGTATCCATTGTTTACCACCCGGATACAGCCTGGACTGTTAACAAAGATGGCGGTGAGTGCAGTATCCGGGTGTTTGGTAACGAAGGAACAACTTTCAGACTCGTTGAACTCGCAAATGAAAGCTAAAAAAATCCTGACACTAATGGCTCGCGACAAGGGTGTCGTTAAATCTTTGTTAGGAGTCACATCATGCGATTAATGACCACCATATTGCTATTTTGGACCGGCCAGGAAAAGCCATCAAGAAGGCTCTTGACTGGACTTGATTCAATATCCGTTTTGACCAAGTACTGACGTACGGAGGACGACGTGACCATTCAGTCCATTACTTCATGGCTTTTTGTTGCCGCTCTTGTGATCCCGCTAATTTTCTTACCCATTTACATCTTTATCAGTCGTGGAAAATCAACCGTCCGGGCGGAACGGTCTTCATTGCTTGCATATGCTTCGAGTATTGTTCTCGGTGCGTTTCTCGGCTATGGCGTTGGCGTTTCTATCGGTATTGGGATTGGTTGTTCACAAGGGGGTGGGAACCTGTGTGGGTTGGTTGGTTTCTTCATGTTCGGACCGCTATTTGCTTTGGCCGCTGCCATTCTCGCGCCGTTGATCGTTTATATAAGTGGCAACAATACACGCAAATCGGAACATCACAATGAATCACAGCATTAGCACTTTCAATACACAGGGCTCTATGCAGCATGCGCTGAAGCATGGCTGCCATGGTCTGATGAGGACGGGCAGTTGAAAAACGATTTTCACAAGTCAGGTTTTGAGAGACGAATTATGCTTGCTGAACATCCGCAGCGGTTTGTCGAGTTGGCACAGAAGAGGAACCCACTATGAAACAGCCTGTTTTATTTGAGTTAAGAGCCATACTTCCAATCGTGCTAGCCACGTTTTCCCTGCAGGCTTGGGGGTTGGATTGTGTTCCTGCAAGTATATTTCTGGCAAACCAGGCTGAGGTCGATGCTCTTTCGGTTACAGGGTGCACCACGGTTACAGGCAGTTTGACCATTTCCGGAAGCGTCAACAGTCTCGAAGGTTTATCCAACCTCACCAGTGTGAATGGGGGCTTGTCTATCGATAACAATGCCGCCCTGACCGGCCTCAATGGCCTGACCAACCTCGCCAGCGTGAGTGGGGGCTTTTCGATCCAAAACAACCTTGCCCTGACAGACCTCGTTGGCCTAACCAGCCTCACCAGTGTTAGTGGGGGCGGGGGCTTGTCTATTAGGCTTAACGACTCCCTGGCCAGCCTCGGTGGGCTTTCCAACCTCACCAGCGTTGGGGGGTTGAATATCAGTTTCAACGCCTCCCTGACCAACCTCAATGGCCTGACCAACCTCACCAGCGTGGGTGCAACCTTGTGGATCAGTGACAACGCTGCCCTGATCAACCTTAATGGTCTGGCCAACCTCACCAGCGTGGGTGACACTTTGTGGATCAGTTACAACGCTGCCCTGACTAACCTCACCGGCCTGACCAACCTCACCAGCGTGGAAGGGAACTTGATTATCGAATCCAACGCTGCCCTGAACAACCTCAACGGCCTGACCAACCTCACCAGCGTGGGTAGGCCCTTGTGGATCAAATCCAACGCTGCCCTGACCAGCCTCGATGGCCTGGCAAACCTCGCCAGCGTTGGAGGATTGGATATTAGTGACAACGCTGCCCTGACCAGCCTCGATGGCCTGGCTAGTATCACCAGCATGGGTGAGGACTTGCTTATTCGTCAAAATCCTGCCTTGACCAGCCTCAATGGCCTGGGCAACCTCACCAGCGTGGGTGAGGTCCTGTTTATCGGTGACAATGATGCATTGACCAACCTCGATGGCCTGACCAACCTCGCCACCGTTGGTGGGGGATTGTCTATAAGTGACAACGATGACCTGACCAGCCTCGACAGTCTGACCAATATCACCAATGTGCCTGGGTTCTTTGATATCTATGGCAACGCCACCCTGACCAACCTCGATGGCCTGGCCAATATTACCAGCGTTGGAGCATTGTCTATCTATGACAACACTGCCCTGACCAACCTCGATGGCCTGACCAACCTCACCAGCGTGTTTTCTGGTGATTTGATTATCGAGGACAATGCCTCCCTAACAACACTTGACGGCTTGTCCAATGTAACTAGAGTGTCTCGTAGTCTGTTTGTAACTCGCAATTCCAAATTAGCTCAGTGCTCAACTGTGTCAAGGCTTCTTGATCAATGGGATGATGCAGCACCGGGTCCGGGGCCAGGTGCTGGAGGATTTCCAGACATTGGGGGTGACGTCGATATCAGAGATAACCTTAGCGGTTGTAATTCAGTTGAAGAAATCCTGGCAACCGTCGACCTTTCGCAAATTAACCCCGGTCTTAATGATGCATGGTATTACTCCGAAACAAGCGGGCAGGGGTTCTTTATCACCGTCTTTCCTGACCTCGGTTACGTGTCGCTGGCATGGTTCACCTACGATACCGAGCTTCCACCATTGGATGCGACGGCCAATCTGGGCGATCCAGGTCATCGCTGGATAACGGCAGTCGGCCCGATTGAGGGCAATCAGGTGTTCATGAATATTGAAATGACATCGGGTGGTATTTTCGATTCAGCATCTGACATCACCCGCACCGACCCACCCGGTTCGGATGGCACGATAATACTGACATTTGACAGTTGTAATTCAGGCACAGTTGAGTACGACATTCCGTCGATCAATAGGCAGGGAATTGTACCCATACAGAGGGTCGCCGGTGACAATATTGCGCTTTGTGAGGCGCTTAATTCAAACTGAAATACTTGCGTGAAAGCGAGTTTAAATAAAAGAGCACCCCCGATAGGTTGGTCATTAAAAAAACAGTGACTTGACGAGTTGGCACAGAAGAGGAACTCACCATGAAACAGACTGTTCTATTTGCCTTAAGAGCCATTCTTTCAATCGTGTTTACCACGCTTTCCCTGCAGGCTTGGGGGTTAGATTGTGATCCTGCAAATATATATCTGACAAACCAGGCTGAGGTCGACGACCTCTCAATTACTGGATGCAGCAACGTTACAGGCAGTTTGGTCATTGGTGGAGGTAGCATCACAAGTCTCAGTGGTCTGTCTAACCTTGCCAGTGTGGGTGGGGCCTTGCATATTAAATCCAACGATACCCTGACCAGCCTCGAAGGTCTGTCCAATCTCGCCAGCGTGGGTGGAGAATTGTTGATCCGATCCAACAATGCCCTGACCAGTCTCAATGGCCTGGCTACCCTCACCAGCGTGGGTGGGAACATGTTTATCGATTCCCACTCTGCCCTGACCAGCCTCAATGGCCTGGCCAACCTCACCAGCGTGGATGGGAACTTGCATATCACTTACAACGCTGCTCTGACCAGCCTCGAAGGTCTGTCCAACCTCGCCAGCGTGGGTGAGGACTTGTGGATTCGAGCTAACGCTACCCTGACCAGCCTCGAAGGTCTCTCCAAACTCTCCAGCGTAGGTGATGAATTGTCTATCGCTAACAATGCTGCCCTGACCAACCTCAATGGCCTGACCAACCTCACCAACGTGGGTGGGTACTTTAGTATCGGTTACAACGACTCACTGACCACGCTTGATGGCTTGTCAGCACTCAATGGTGTGAATGATTCGTTGGTTATATCTAACAATTCAAAATTAACCAGTATGGATGGCCTTTCCACGTTAATCAGAGTAGATGGTGGACTTTCGATAAGCCGAAACGCCTCTCTGACCAACCTCAATGGCCTGACTAACCTCACCAGCGTGGGTGGACACTTATCGATCC